>OGOH01000918.1_pt1 | contig 22184 bp, 17 predicted proteins | sample 1552571 | NCBI WGS metagenome assembly OGOH01 (sample SAMEA2580170, study PRJEB22360) | human gut metagenome | biome: human gut; feature: human-associated habitat; material: faeces | place: Denmark | collected 2008/2010
GACCCTCTGCTTGTAAGGCAGATGCTCTCCCAGCTGAGCTAAGATCCCATGTCGTCAACCGACTTGATTATTATATACAGTCAGCACCTTATTGTCAACAACTTTTTTCATTTTATTTAAAAAAATTTTAACTATTCAGAAGTCTCTCCACAAGCTTCACGCACTCTGCTGCATCCTTTGAATATCCGTCGGCTCCTATCTCATCTGCAAAGCTTTGTGTAATGCAGGCTCCACCGATTACCACCTTACTCTTACAGCCCTTTTCCTTGCAGATTTCCACTACATCCTTCATGCGCATCATGGTGGTGGTCATAAGAGCTGACAGTCCGATAACTGCCGCGTTCGTCTCAATCGCCTTGTTGACAATATCCTCACAAGGCACATCCTTTCCCATATCAATCACGTTGTAGCCGTAGTTTTTAAGCATAAGCACGACAAGATTCTTTCCTATATCATGGATATCGCCCTCCACCGTTGCAATGACAAGAGTCGGCATATCATCACCTGAGTCCTTCTTTTCAAGTAACGGCTCCAGATGCTCTATAGCAAGCTTCATAGTATTCGCACTGCCGATAAGCTGTGGCAGGAAATATTTCTTCTGGTTGAAAAGCTCTCCCACCTCATTAATAGCCGGAATCAGGCTATTATTAATAATCTCGTCAGGCTTTGCCCCATCAGAAAGCATTTTCTTTACTTCATCAATTATACTGCCCTTGTTTCCCTTTAAGACAGCCTGAAATACCGCATCCTTACTGCCCGCTGCACATGTGCCGTTTGAAGCAGACGCATCATTGTCCGACTTTTTCACAACAACAGTCTCATATTGGGCCTTTTCCTCCGCAAGCCTGCTCATGCGCTCAATGTAAGCAATATCGCTGTCAGGTCTGTCAAGCAGCATATCAGATGCAAATGCAGCATTCATCAAAAGCTCCTGTGATGGATTGGCAATAGCCATGGTAAGTCCCTTGCATATGGCCATTGTAAGAAACGCTGTGTTCACATACATACGCTCAGGCAGTCCAAAGGATATATTTGAAAGTCCGCATATTGTAGGAAGCTTTTTCTCATCCTTACAGTACGCAATGGTCTCATAGCACTCGATTGCGGCCTTTGGATTTGCACCTATTGTCGCAACAAGTCCATCCACCACGATATCCTCATGTGCCATTCCAAGCGAAAGTGCCTTGTCATAAATAGTATTTATAATCTGTTTTTTCTCCTCGACATCCTTCGGCAAACCTGCATCCGAAAGCGGTAAAAGTATGAACATTGCTCCGTATTTTGCCGCAAGAGGCAATAGTTTTTCCATCTTTTCTGTCTCAAGGGAAATAGAATTGATGAGAGCCCTTCCCGGATAAATCTTAAGAGCCTCCTCTATTACCTCCACATAGCTTGAATCAATACAAAGTGGACAGTCCACGGTAGATGAGACCTCATATATAACCGATTTCATCATCTCCTTCTCATCGATACCATTCATGCCCATATTGATATCAAGTATTCTCGCACCATTTGTCTCCTGCTCCATAGCCATCTGGCGCACCAGGTCAAGCTTTCCCTCACGAAGCTGTGCCTGCAGCTTTTTCTTGCCTGTAGGGTTGATTCTCTCTCCGACAACGGTAAAGTTGCCATCTAAGTCAATCTCTACATTCTTTCGTTCGGACGCAAGCACTCTTCTATGATGCTCAAGCGGCTTATGAACAGGCATTGACTTTACGGCCTCTGTGAGAGCACGTATATGCTCCGGCGTGGTGCCGCAGCAGCCTCCGACAATGGATGCCCCCGCCTCCACAAGCCCTCTCATCGCATCGGCAAACATATCCGGAGTCATCTTGTATACAGTTTTACCGTCCTCAAGCTCCGGAAGCCCTGCATTTGGCTTGGCAATAAGAGGCACTGTAGAGTACTCTGCCATTTTTTCAACCAGCGCTATCATCTCAGCAGGTCCCGTCGAGCAGTTCACACCGATAGCATCCACTCCAAGTGACTGCAGCACAACAACTGCTGTCTCAGGCGGTGTACCAAAAAGAGTCCTGCCATCCTCGTTGTAGGTGAGTGTCACCATAATAGGCAGGTCGCTTACCTCTTTTATAGCAAGCACTGCCGCTCTGCACTCCTGAAGACTCATCATTGTCTCAACCACAAAAACATCTGCGCCTGCCTCATCAAGGATCCTCGCCTGCTCCTTGTACACCTCCAAAAGCTCCTCAAACATCAGATCCCCGAGTGGAAAAAGCTGTCTGCCGGTCATCGTCATATCTGCTGCTACAAGTGCCCTATCCCCGACAGCCTGCTTTGACAGGCCAACCAGTGTGGTATTTATCTCGTTAATTTTCTCCTGTAAACCATATTCTAAAAGCTTAATCCTGTTTCCTGTAAATGTAGGTGCATAAACAATATTCGTGCCGTTATCGACATAAGCTTTCTGCAAATCAAGAATCACCTGCGGATGCTCCATCACCCATTCCTCCGGACACACACCTACAGGCATGCCCGCTGCCATCAGGTTTGTACCGGTCGCTCCATCCAGGATAACTATATTTTCTCTGATATATTTTCTGAATTCTTCTCTTGTCATTTCGTTTCCTTTTCTGTTTCAGCTGTTATTCACTCCACAGTGTAAAGTATTTCAAAGCAAAAGCTATGTGCTCTTCATCCTTGAAATTTGTGATAATTTATATTATCATTGTAACCGATTTTAAAACACAAAAATCAATAGTCTATTCACCATAATATACTAAAACACTATATTTTTCAAACAAAAGAAAGGATTTCTTATGAAACTTATTGCTTTAGATCTTGACGGAACACTTTTCAACAACAAAAGTCAGATATCCAAGGAAAATATAAAAGCTATAAAAGAGGCAACTGCTGCCGGGATAAATGTGGTCATCTCCACAGGCCGTCCATTCGGAGGGCTGCCGTTTGAGGCAATTAAGAACACCGGCATCCGCTACGCTATCACTGCAAACGGAAGTGCAATCTACGAAATTGACACAAAAAAATGTCTTTACGAAAACTGCCTTTCTGATGAGACAGCGTTTTCAATAATTGATTACCTGATGACAAAGCGCGTTCATATGGATGCCTTCATAAACGGCTGTGGCTATTCTCCATACAAGTGTCTCGAGGATGCAAAGGATCTCAAAATGCCTCCTTCTATAAAGGAATACATCATGACAACCAGAAAACGTGTGAACGATATCACTGAAATGATGCGCGAAAACAATTACCATATGCAGAAAATGACCATCAATTTCCCAAAGGATGTAAATGATAACTACTACTGCCGCGACGAAGTATTTGAGCATCTGAAAAAAATCCCTGAAATCACGCTCGTAAGCGGTGGCTACGGTAATCTGGAATTCACAAAAGCAGGCGTTGACAAAGGTGTGGCACTTCATAAGCTGGCTCAAATCCTGAATATAGCAGCTGATGAGACAATGGCTGTCGGTGACACCGAAAACGACATGGCTATCGTAAAAGCCGCACACATCGGCGTGGCCATGGGAAATGCAACCGATGAGCTTAAGGCACAGGCTGATTACGTCACCGACACAAACGAAAATGACGGCGTAGCCAAGGCTATCCGCCACTTTATGGGTTAATCTCACAAATTTAATATAACGATACCGGTCATATAAGAGTATAATAGTTGTTTAGCGCAAAATAGCTGTTTAACACACAATAAATAATCACCTGTCATATATATCCACGGAAGCACATATACTTCTAAGACAACATATGACAGGTGATTTTTTGATTGTAAAAAAATGTTTATCCAATCCACTTGTGACCGGAACTATTTTCCTGACACTTGCCGGTACAACCAGTCGGTTTATGGGTTTTTTCTTTCGCATATTTCTTAATAACGTCATGGGCTCAACAGGTCTTGGACTCTATCAGCTTGTGATTCCACTCATGTCCGTATGCATGTCACTCTGCTGCAACGGTTTTCAGACCGCTACATCAAAGCTTGTTGCCGAAAAGCCTCAAAACAGGCAGATTATACTCATTTGTGCAATAATTATGTCAGCCACCATTGCTCTTTTACTCACAATTATTATGTATTCCAATGCCAACTACATAAGCATTTGTATTTTAAGTGAGCCACGCTGTACAGAGCTTGTCAAGGCGCTGTCCTTTTCAATTCTGCCCGCTGCTATCCATTCCTGCATAAACGGATACTATTATGGATTGAAAAAAGCAGCCATCCCCGCTGCCACACAATTAATTGAGCAGACCGCGCGCATTGGCACCTGCTATCTGATATACGCAATACTATCTGACGGTGGCAGCTGCTTTAAGCCTGTATACTCTATATATGGCATCGTGGCAGGCGAAGCGAGCGCAACCGTCTTTTCCGTTATCACAATAAAAAAGGATTTCTCATACTTTAAAATATCCGTCAAGAGCCTGAAAACAACAGCCTATGGCATGGCTGCGCTTTTCATTCCTTTATCACTAAACTACATATTGGCAAGCTTTTCATCCTCCGCCGAAAATGTGCTTATCCCGAGAGCTCTTAAGCTCTACGGACTATCACCGGCATTGGCCCTTGACATATTTGGAACCATTTCCGGTCTCACCCTTCCCGTGCTTTTATTTCCCGGTGTACTTTGCAGCTGTGCCTGCGTGATGCTTCTGCCATCTGTTTCTGAAGCGAATGCCGCCGGAAAGGATGCAAAAATCACTAAAACCATAAACTCCTGTGCCTTATTCGGACTATGCTTTGGTCTTATCTTTACATGCATATTCTATCTGCTGTCGGATTTTATAGGGGATTTTCTTTTTTCATCCAAGCTTTGTGGATATTTTCTTAGAAGACTGTGTTTTCTGTGCCCACTGATGCACATAAGCGGAATGCTCTGCAGCATACTGCACGGTCTGGGTAAAGCAAAGCAGGTGCTCTTCGTCAATCTGCTCACCTGTGCGATAAGAATCCTGATGATTATGCTTCTCGTCCCCCACTATGGGATAGATGCATATCTGTGGGCTATGCTTGTGTCGCATGTGTTTATGACACTTGCTGTCGGGATTCTCACCTGCCACACAGCACACAAATAAAAAAAGTCTGCACATACTCCGGGCATACCGGAATATGTGCAGACTCATAAAAATACAGATTATACACGTGAAAGGTACTCACCAGTTCTTGTATCAATCTTGATAACATCATCTGTCTCAACAAAAAGTGGTACATAAACTGTAGCACCTGTCTCAACTGTAGCAGGCTTTGTAGCACCTGTTGCTGTATCACCCTTGAAGCCAGGCTCTGTCTCTGTAACAGTAAGCTCAACGAAAAGTGGTGGCTCAACTGCAAATACATTGCCCTTGTGTGAGCAAACCTTACACATCTCGTTCTCTTTTACAAACTTGAGAGCATCGCCAACCTCATCCTTTGGTAAGTCAATCTGGTCATATGTCTCAACATCCATGAAATGATAGAAATCATCATCTGCATAAAGATACTGCATATCCTTACGATCAATGTGTGCTGTAGGGCATTTCTCTGTTGGACGGAATGTCTTCTCAACAACACCACCACTGATGATATTCTTTAACTTTGTACGTACAAATGCTGCACCTTTTCCTGGTTTAACATGCTGAAATTCGATAATCTGATAGATGTTTCCCTCGAACTCGATAGTAACACCGTTTCTGAAATCTCCTGCTGAAATCATTAGTTACTTCCTCCTTAAATCGTGCGAGCCTAAGCTCTCTCATTCGTCCATTTTACAATAAAAAGCAATACATTTCAAGTATTTATTTTCTATTGCATGAATTTGTATTGGTTTTATATTAGTTTCTAGCCTCGATATCCGATATCATAGCTATTCTCTTTGCGTGTCTGCCGCCCTCAAACTCGGCTGTCAGATAAGCCTTTACGATATCCTTTGCAAGCTCAACACCTACAATCCTCTCACCAAAGGCTATGATATTGGCATTGTTGTGCTGTTTTACAAGGCGTGCTGTGGCTGTGTCTGAGCAAACTGCCGCACGGATTCCGTTGACCTTATTGGCTGCTATTGAGATACCTACACCGGTACCGCATATCAGTATTCCGCAGTCAAACTCGCCTGATGCCACTGCATTAGCCACCTTCTCACCATACTCCGGGTAATTGCAGCTCTCACTTGAATCTGTGCCGAAGTTGGTCACCTCGTGACCCATGCTCTCAACGTACTCCATTATTGTCTTTTTAAGCTCAACTGCTGCGTGATCGTTTCCGATTGCAATCTTCATAATATATATGCCTCCAAACTTTAAATTATTAGTTAAAAATTATTTATTTACTTTCTTTAAATGCCTCTTGTAGCATGCAATTACAGGCTTTTCAATAAAGCGCTTAAGCACAATCTGTATCTCCTCATGCGGGTCAATAGGTGCTACAAGTATTGATCTGATGCCCGTAAGATTAGCTCCGATGATATCTGTAAATATCTGATCTCCCACAAAAAGAGTGTTTTTCGTATCTGTGCCAAGCCTCTCCATTGCTGTACGATAGCCTGATGGCTTGGGCTTTCCTGCCTTGTAGATATACTTTATCCCAACCTGCTTAGCAAAGCTCTTCACACGCGGCTCTTTGTTGTTTGAGAGCACAAGGCACGAAAAACCAAGCTCCTTAAGGTGCTTAAACAAAGCAATCGCCCGCTCATCAGCAGGCGAACCATGAGTCACAAGGGTGTTGTCGATATCAAAAATGACCCCCCTGTAGCCATCCTTATATAATTTATCAAAATCTATTCTGTATGTCGAGTCAATGTACTCTCCCGGGTATAAAAAACTCATAGTATAAAATTCTCTGTCTCCCTGTTAATCTGTTCATTCAAGGCTGCCTGCTGCCTAAACACTATTTGGTGTCAAGCATCTTTTTAAGCTCTGTCATAAATGTATTGACATCCTTAAACTCTCTGTAAACTGACGCAAACCTCACATATGCTACCGCATCAAGCTCCTTTAATTTGTCCATAATCAGCTCTCCGATGAGTGATGTAGAGATTTCCTTTTCCTCTCTGGCAAAGATTTCTATCTCGACCTCATCTACAAGCTTTGAGATTGTATCTGCTGAAATCGGTCTCTTGTGACATGCAAGAAGCACGCCCTTTTCAATCTTGGAGCGGTCATACTGCTCTCTGTTGTTATCCTTTTTTATAACGATGAGTGGGATTGTCTCCACCTTCTCATATGTAGTGAAACGCTTGCCGCAATCATCGCACAGCCTTCTGCGCCTGATAGAGCTGTTGTCATCAGCCGGTCTTGAGTCTATTACCCTTGTGTTGTCACTACTGCAAAATGGACACTTCATGCTGTACCCTCCGTAGATATCATATAATATGAAGAAGCAAAATATCTTTGTTTCTCATTATAATACTTCAAATCATCATCTGTATTTAAAAAGACCTATACATATTTTAGTATATCTATACTAATTTTCATTGTCAATATGTTTTGTACTGATTTTGACTTTTTCAGCACTTTTTTGTTTTCAATGTCACTGAATAGTTTTCTTTTATACTATCATAACAGCTTACGCCGCATATCAGACTCACATATATTCACCAATATTATGTCGGGTCCAATTTTCACAATCTTAACCCATGGAATACAATATTCGTAATCCCTGCAAAATATTCCCATATATTTTCCCGGTCCCGGTACGATAATCGCACAGATTTTGCCACAGACCGGGTCAAACTCAAGGTCACGCACATGCCCGATGTATCTGCCCTCTTCCACACTCACAACCTCTTTTTCGCATAAATCCAGAAAACGCATAAAACAGACCTCCCTTGGTCTATCTTATGCGTATCTTTTTGATTTTGTGCTTATAAAAGCGTTTTATTCATAAAATTATACATTAAATCTGAAAAGAATTACATCTCCGTCCTTAACAACGTACTCTTTTCCTTCCATGCCTACGATGCCCTTTTCTCTTGCGGCTGCAAGGCTTCCATTGTCGAGAAGATCCTGATAGTTGACTACCTCCGCCTTGATGAAGCCACGCTCGAAATCAGTATGTATCTTGCCGGCTGCCTGTGGTGCCTTTGTACCTTTCTTTATAGTCCATGCACGGCACTCATCCTCTCCTGCTGTGAGGAAGGAAATAAGTCCGAGAAGTGAATAGCTGGCTGCTACAAGCTTATCGAGACCGCTTGACTCAACACCTAAATCCTCAAGGTACTCCTTCTTTTCGTCCTCATCGAGATCTGCAAGCTCCTGCTCAATCTGTGCACAGATAACAAATACCTCTGCGCCCTCTTCCTTTGCCATTTCTCTTACCTTTGCAACATGCGGATTGCTTGCGCCGTCATCTGCGAGGTCGTCCTCTGATACGTTTGCTGCGTAGATGGTAGGCTTTGCTGTAAGGAGATTATATCCCTTGAACCAAAGCTGTGCATCCTCATCATCAGGCACTTCAAAGGTTCTGGCCATCTTTCCGTCCTCAAGATGAGCCTTTACTGCCTCAACAAGCTCAAGCTCCTTTGCAAGTGTCTTGTCCATTCTTGCCTGCTTTGCAATCTTTGCAATTCGCCTGTCGAGAATCTCAACATCCGAGAAAATAAGCTCAAGATTGATTGTCTCGATATCTCTTGCAGGATCTACAGAGCCATCTACATGGATAATGTTTGTATCCTCAAAGCAGCGCACTACGTGTACGATTGCATCTACCTCACGGATATTTGCAAGGAACTGGTTTCCAAGTCCCTCACCCTTACTGGCTCCCTTCACAAGACCTGCGATATCAACAAATTCGATTGTTGCAGGTGTAACCTTCTTTGTGTGATAGAGCTCTCCGAGCTTTACGATTCTCTCGTCAGGCACTGAAACAATACCTATGTTTGGGTCGATTGTAGCAAAAGGATAGTTTGCTGAAAGCGCTCCTGCCTTTGTGAGTGAGTTGAATAATGTAGACTTTCCGACGTTCGGAAGTCCGACGATGCCGAGTTTCATGGTATATATATCTCCTTTAAATTGATTTCATATGTATTTTGTGTATCGGATGTTTGTTGATACAACTATGTAGTGTACCACATTGCAAGAGATTTGTACATAACCTAATGTGCAGGAAGGTTTTCACATTTTATTATTCACTTACCATCTCATCACACTTAATCTGCTCGATATGTATGGCAAGGTAGCCTGTCTCATTGTCCAAAAACTCATGATTTAAGTCCTTTCCAAGCTCATTACATATCTCACCTGCCAGTGCGAATGACTCCGGATAATTTTTCTCGATAAACTGATTGAGATCAACCTTTAATTTTTCTCCGGTCGCGGCTCTTGATACCATGTGGCGGATATGGTTCATGAGGCGGTTGTAGGCCATAGTAGTGACATCTATGTGCTTTCCAATCTTTTCCTCTATAAATGTGGCGCATTTTCGAACTGCTGCCGCCATCTCCATGGCATCCGATACCTTTGAATTGTTTAAGGATGTATGAATATGAAGAGTAATGTAGCCGATCTCATCATCAATTATATCAATTTGTTTTTTATCCTTTAGTATATGGCGTATATTCTCAGCTATCTTGTACTCCTTATAAAACATCACACGGATGTCATCGTTTAAAGGATTGCTGATCTGTTCTTTGTTTTCCATACGCTTTACAGCAAATGCTATATGATCTGCCATAGGAAACAATATGCTTCTGTCTATATGACCAAACTCATGCTCTGCATTATCGAGCAGTGTGTTTGCAATCTCAAGATACTCCGGCTCGATGGATTTTACTATGTCCTTTGCCGGACCTCTGTCCCTTGTCTGGGTCAGCTCATACAGTGAATCCTCTTCCGTTGGCTCGACAGACTGTGTAATTTTCTTTCCAAAACCCACACCCTTTCCGACTATAAGATATTCTCTTGCGCTCTTGTCCTTTACCGCAAGCACTGTATTGTGATTTAAGACCTTTGTGATTCTGTACATATCATTCCCCTGACATTTATTAATGTACTCCTGATAATTTATACGAACTATTTATTATTAACATAACCTGACAATTCAATTATCATGAAGTATGAATTACTTCTCGTAGGTGTCAACTGCGTAGAGAGGCTCTCCTGCCTTAATCGGTCCATCTGTGATGAGGCGGATTTTCTGATTATCTTTTAGCTCTGTGCAGATGACAGGAGTGGTAACTGATGGTGCGTTCGCCTTTAAGTAGTCAAGGTCAAGCTTCATGAGCACATCGCCCTTATTAACATGGCATCCTGCCTCAACCTGTACGTCAAAGCCTTTACCCTCGAGCTTTACTGTATCAATTCCTACATGGATTATCATACCAATTCCTGAGTCGGTTGTAAATCCCAAAGCATGCTTTGTATCAAAAACGAATAAAACAGTTCCATCCTCAGGTGCTACAACGACTCCCTCCTCAGGTGTGACTACTGCTCCGTCACCCATCATTTTGCTGGCGAAGGCCTCGTCCGGCGCTGTTGAGAGGTCTGCTGCTATTCCTGTCATAGGGCTTGAGATGATAACTGTACTTGTCGGCTCTGATTCAACATCCGAATCCTGTGCTTTATCAGAAGAGGTGTTTGAATCTTTTGTCTTTGATGCATCTGCTGTATTATTTTCTACTGCATCATCCTCGAAATGCTCCTCTGTCACGCTCGCAAGATAATCCTCTAAATCTGATTTAATCACTGTTACTCTTGGTCCATAGATAATCTGTACGCCCTGTCCCTTGTGCACGACTCCTGATGCTCCTGTTGATTTAAGAAGCGCATCGTTTACCTTGTCTGGATCAATTACTGTGATACGAAGCCTTGTCGCACAGCAGTCTACATCTGAGATATTGGCTTTGCCGCCGAGACCTCGTGATATGGTCTGTGAGAACTCATCTGCTACAGCCCCTGCTTTTTCGTCAGAGTTCTTTACGTCCTTGGCAGCTTTTCTTTCATTTACATCTGCCTTGGTGTATAGCTTTGTCTCTGTGTCGTCATCCTCACGGCCCGGAGTCTTAAAATCAAACTTCTTTATTAGGAAGCTGAAAATAAAGTAATACAGTAAGAAATATACTATTCCCACCGGAATCACGAGCATCCAGCTTGTCTTTTCATTACCCTGCAATATACCAAACAGGAAGAAATCAAGTAATCCTCCTGAGAAAGTAAGTCCTACAGCGATGTTTAAAATATGTGCAATCATGTATGCGCTTCCTGCGAGCACTACCTGTACTGCAAAGAGAGCCGGTGCTACGAAAAGGAATGAGAACTCAAGAGGCTCTGTGATTCCTGTAAACATACATGCAAGTGTTGCAGAAAGTAAAAGGCTTCCTGCCTGTTTTTTCTTTTCCGGCTTTGCACATTTATACATTGCAAGTGCTGCTCCCGGAAGACCGAAAATCATGAAAATGAACTCTCCCGAGAAATATCTTGTGGCATCGGCACTGAAATGTGCGATGTTTGCAGAGTCAGCAAGCTGTGCGAAGAAGATGTTCTGTCCACCCTCAACCATATGTCCTGCAACCTCCATCGTTCCACCGACTGCTGTCTGCCAGAACGGCATGTAAAATACATGGTGCAGTCCGAATGGAATAAGTGCTCTCTTTATGATACCAAAGAGAAGTGTTCCGAAATATCCTGTTCCTGTCACCACTCCACCGAGTGCATAGATTCCGTTCTGCACTGTCGGCCAGATAAAATACATTAAGATTCCTACAAAAAGATATACCACTGTTGATATGATAGGCACAAATCTTGTTCCACCGAAAAATGACAATGCATTCGGCAGCTCAATCTTGTAGAAACGGTTGTGCAGTGCTGCCACTCCAAGTCCTACGATAATTCCGCCAAACACGCCCATCTGCAGCGACTGGATACCGCATACTGATGTGATGGTTCCATCAAGCACATCCTTTGCAACGCTTCCGTCTGCAAGGATTTTTCCGGAAATCTTGAGCATCGCATTGATTGATACATTCATAACAAAGTATGCTATGACTGCTGAAAGTGCTGATACCTCTTTTTCCTTCTTTGCCATTCCGATTGCTACTCCGACCGCAAAAATGAGCGGAAGGTTATCGAATATGGCACTTCCGACCGCATTCATGATTACAAGAAGTGCATGGAGTATAGTCTTATCTCCGAGCAGCCACTGTAAACCATAGGTCTCAATTGTTGTGGTGTTGGTGAATGAGCTTCCGAGTCCTAAAAGCAAGCCTGCTACCGGAAGGATTGCGATTGGAAGCATGAAGCTTCGTCCTACTCTCTGCAGAACACCAAAAATTTTGTCTTTCATGAGCTTTTCCTCCTATAAATGCAGGGTATGTACCGATTTGCACCTATCATTCTTTTTGCTCCAGCGACAAAAAGGAGGCACTTATCATACACTAACCCTGTTAAAAGTTATGTACGACAAATGCCTCCCTAAAAGTAACACGTCTGTTTAAGTTTATATCACAGAAGCTTTATCATTTCAACACAATTTCTCCACGAATTTATTTTTTGTTAATCATGCTGTTTTTATACATGTTTTTTTGTGAATTATGTCTAATATCTTTTTTCTCCAGACGCCTCCATGTTTCCACTATCATAAAGCATTCTTCACCTGTGATACCCTCTGATGAATACACAGCCTTTTGTATGATGCGCATGTACTCATCCCAGTGGATTCCGCAATAATCCGGTCCGCAGTATTTTTCCTTAAGGTTAGACAGATAAAGCTCATCTGTCCTGTTTTTTGAAGGATGTCCCAGTCCTTTGTAGATGCGGTTGTTTATCATTATTGCTGCCCTGCTGTAACGGCCTTTTTTCACCCTTTTTGCAAGTCTTGCTTCCCACAAAATATTTCTTCGCCTTTTGATATAAACTATGATGGCTGTAAGTGCAGTCAGAAAAATCACACATAGTGAGGTTTTTAAAATCACCGGTGGTATATGAAGTCTCGTTTTTGATTTCTGAGCATCTGTACGTTTATCCGCACCTGACTGTGAACCATAAGCATTCTCACTGCCATCACCTGATGTACTGTTTGCTACAGCTTTTGATGTATCATCTTTTGCTTTGTCATCATTTTCTGAATCTGTATTTTCTGTATCTTCATTTGCTGCAGCTTCATCTGCTTTATCTTCATCTGCCGCAGTATCATTCATATGCTCACTATCATTATAAGCAGCACCGGTGTTTGTTTTCTTTCCGTTGACTCCAATATAGTCAAACGGATTCTCACCTGTCACATACTCAAAATATCCCGGTGTCATCTCCACCGGAATCCATCCGAAATCATCCAGATATATTTCAACCCAGGCATGCGACTGTGAATCCTTCACCTCACATATATCCTCATCATTTTCACCGGATTTGAAGCTGTCCTCCTTTGCACAGTATCCGCTTACATAACGGCATGGAACGCCCATCTGTCTGAGTATCATCGTGCCAGCCGATGCAAAATGCACACAAAAGCCCTGTCTGCTATTTGAGAGGAAATTTTCAACTACATCCTTACCGCCTGTGGAAGGAGGATTTTTGCTGTACTTAAAAGCCTTCGATGTCAGAAACTGCTGCACCAGCTGTGCTGCCGCAATCCTGTTGGCATCATTTTCTCTTATATCGCCTGTGTACATCATATTGCTTGTGAGCTGTCCTGTCCTAAGAAGCAGCTTCGCATCTTTTGCAACAATTCCGTCACCGCCCTGCTTTTCAGTATAGTTTTCCATTACATAATCATTGTATGCCACATAGAAATCATTGTTGACCTCAAGAGGCTGCTCCGGCTCAAGGCTGGACGTTTCCAGACTACCATCGAAAAAGCTTGGACACGCCGACACCTCGATAGTCTTTGTTCCTTTATCCTTTGTGATAACAAAGTCTTCGTCAAAATCTATATCGCCCTTGGCATCTATACTGTACGGGTCGATACAGTACGGCAAATAGGTGTATTTGGTGGAAAGCTTCTTCATCGTGATTGTATACTTTTCGGTAGCCGGATTTGTCTCATCATCATAATAACCATCAAGCAGCGTGGCTAATCCGATTGTAGTCTGCCAGGCTGTCATCCTTGAAGCATCATGATACTCTTTTTCCATCCCGGAAAAATCAGACTTTTTAATCCATCTGCCATTCTCATAGGTATCACCGTAGAAGCTTCTCAGATAAATATTAGAAGGCGCTCCTGCCTTTGCTTCTACCGTCATCACTGTTTTTTCACTGTAGCTTGGATAGTGATTACTAACCGTGCCATCCTGTAAATCAATTTCCAAGCTGAAGAATGACTTTACGCTGCCCTCCAAACCCTTTTGAAAGGCAAGCATCTGTGGCTTTTTATCGGCAAGTGTATCAGCAAGAGGTTTGAATGAAAATACACATATGAAAAGTATTGCTGACACTGCTGCCATGTATAAAAACGCCTGCACAATCCTTAAAGCCTCATTGCCCTGTACACTGCCATTTGCATCATATCCTGCCACTGTGCGTGCGTTGCCATCTGCGATAAGACACCAGAGTGTACACAGCGTGAGCATAACAACCTCGCTGACACTTGGGCTTTTGCCTATGCACAGCTGCACCGCAAGCATAAGCGTTGGAAATAATGTGATCATGCGTCTTCTTTTAATTTGAACCGCCAGTGTCACCAGCAAAAGCATAACTATAAACGATACAAAGCCAACAAATGCCCCCGCAAAGGCTTTATCGCCCTTTGGACAGACAAATGAAGTGCCATAGTACACATTTATTATCTCAAGATACCTGCCCTTTACATACAAAAAGCCGTCTTTTATATGCTCTGCAGCCTGCCAGTTTGCAATAAACACTCCAAGCAAAAATACAAGCAGCAGACCCGTATTTATCGCATGGCGCACCCATTTTCTTGTGTCAAGCGATGTAAGCCTGTTTATAAAGCCGCTTATCACCGAAAAAATAAACAGCCACACATATACATAATATGGGCATCTCACATGTGAAACGGTCGTATTCACAACAGACACTGCACACACCGTAAGAAGTACTGCTGCAGCTGCATTGGCAAGTTCAGTAAGCAGGACACCAAGCACTGTAAATGCATTATTATAATCAGGCTTTATCTCATTTGTGTCAGCTCTCTGCCATCTGCTTTTCCTAAATGACAATCTCGTTCTTTTCATCCGCTCTGCCAACTATCTCCTCTCCCCTTTTTATCTGAAGTCTTCCATCCACGCTAAGCAGACACACAAGCTTTTCTGCCCGGTACTTTTCCTCATACAAAAAAAGCGCATCATTTTTTGTATCCGGCTTTATTTTAAGAAAACTGTTCAAAAATATGTAAAAGCCCTCCTCGTCATCCACTCTGGCTCTCACAATATCGTTTATTGAGGTATCATACCACGCCACATAATGAGAACATTTTTGATCCATAAGCGAAAAGGAAAGTGAGACAAGAAGCTTCATAAAAGCATCCGCCTGTCTGCCTTTCTTTCCCCCCTTTAAGTCTGCTACTATGGCCACCGCACATGCCTTTGGCAGGCTGTTTTCCTTTACCATCAGCTCATCAGTCCTTGCAGAAAGCTTCCAGTGCACACTCTGCAGCCTGTCACCGTTTTGAAACTCCCTGACATCAAACAGCTCCGACGGATCATATCCGGGTCTTATATCATCATATATATCAGAATCCCCAAAGAAATTTCTTACTCTGTCCGTTATCCTCACAGGAATCTCATCAATCTGCGGCATCACCTCAACATTTGCATATTTTTTAACTCTTTTCGTGACATAAAAAAGCCTTGAAAAATCATATAGCTTTATCCTTACAAGCTCAAATTCATAATTGCCGCATAGGTTCACACTGTACAAAAAATCACTGCCTCCCGACAGCCATTTTGTGCTTTTTTCGCCGGATAAATTATTTTTCACCGTTACACGGTATTTTACACCATCGAAGCCTGCCTCCTTCAGCCGGCAGGAAAGACTTACCCTGATACTCTCGCCCTGTGTGGCGATAGCTATCGGAATGTTCATAGCTGCCACTGCCCGGTGCACCTTTACAAGCAATGCTATAAATGTCAGCACCATAAACACACACATAAAGCAGCCAAGCAGTGCCAGCGAAGCATTACCGTATATCATCGACATATAAAAAACTATTGCCGCAGTAATTATTCCTATCAAAAAACTAATCACGATTACCTGCCTTTTTCACATAAGTTGTCGGCTGTTTAACAGCCTTTAGTATCTCATCTATCACTGAAAACTCTGATACATGTGATACTCTCGCCTTGGTATTTAGCACGATTCTGTGCTTTGTCACATCCGCAAATACAGAAACCACATCAGATGGTATGACATAGCTTCGCCCACTCAGATACGCATATGCCTTTGCCATCCTAACACACGCAATCGTACCTCTCGGACTCACTCCCAGCTCAATGTACGGACTTGTCCTTGTCGCATCAACCAGATCCACAATGTACGAATAAATACTGTCATGTATAAACACCTGCTCAACCTCTCCCTGCATCTCAACAAGTCCCTGTGCATTCATAACAGGCTTTATCGTATACTCATCAGCCTTCACACTTTTGCCCTTTGCGATATCCATCTCAGCCTCATGTGAAGGATATCCCATGCTCATACATATCATAAACCTGTCAAGCTGTGACTCCGGCAACAGCTGTGTACCGGCGCTGCCCTTTGGATTTTGAGTGGCCATCACTATAAACGGCTCCGGGACCTTCCTGCTTATTCCATCCACAGTGACATTTCCCTCCTCCATAACCTCCAGGAGCGCAGACTGTGTTTTGGGACTTGTTCTGTTAATCTCATCTGCCAGAAACAGATTACACATCACGGCACCCTCGCGGTACACAAACTCTCCGGTCTGCTTCTGATACATCGAAAAGCCAAGTATATCCGCAGGCAGCACATCCGGAGTGAACTGTACTCTGTGATTCACAAGCGCCATAGCCCTTGAAAAAGCTACTGCAAGCGTAGTCTTTCCCACTCCCGGCACATCCTCAAGCAGTATATGTCCACCTGCCAAAAAGGCAGCAAATGCCTTGATGATACAATCATCCTTGCCCTTTACTGCCTTTTTTACTTCGTCTATCACTAACTGTGCATTATTCATTTGTCTTATCCCCCGGTTAATCATTTTAAACTGCCGATGATCATCTTCATCACCTTATTCATAAATAGCTATATATATTTTACATATTTAGTATCAATATTTCAACTTTTATCCCTTAAATTAAACAATTCTTAAGCCGTATTAATCACCTCTGCTACACGGTTCCGGTGATGACAAGTGTGCTCTCACCCGGTGTGACAACCCACGCACCGGTTGTGCTATCCTGTGTGTAGGTTGCAGCCGGAACAGTGATTGCACCTGCCGTGCTCGAAAATATGCCTGTCGCCTCATTGTAAGTGTAATCTGTAGCTGCAGTCCAGGCTGTGCCGTTTAATGCGGCTGTAAGATTGTTCAAAACCGGAGCAAATGTGTCTGTTATAACCACGCCTGTGGTATTAGTTGCCGCAACGCTTCCGTAGTTTTGAATCCTGAAGGTATAGGTCAGTGTACCGTTTTCCGTCACAGGAACAGGGCTTACTGACTTAGTAATTGCAAGATTTGGTGCAGCCTCGGCATTTACTGTCTCTGCTGCTGTGACCGGAGTGATTCCGGTACCGCTAACTGTAGCAGTGTTTGTGACTGCAGCCTCTATGCCAAGAGGAGCATACTCATTTAACGCTGCCTCATAGATGACAGTTGCATTGCCACCTGCCGGGACATTTATGCCTGTGATGCTAAGAGGCGGTCCCTGGGTTACTGCAGGCGCTGCCTGGAGTGTGCCGTTTGTGTAGTATTTTACGGTGTTATTCACATAGGTTAATGGTACAAGAGTGTTGGTGTTAAAGGTATAAGCACCTAGATTGTCAGAAAGTGTCAGACCGTTTATCGCGGTATTTCCGGAGTTTACGATACTCACCACATAGGTTACTGTATCGCTTTGATTGTAGGTGTTTTTGACTGCTGTTTTCGTAGCAGAAAGCACCTCCAGTATTTCTCCGACTGCTATATTTGAATTGGCTACATTGTTGCCATAACGAAGCTGTGCCTGATTAGTAAATCGTGCCATATATTTTCCATCCTTTCATATATTCAGGTATGGTTTAATATATGACACAAATCTACAAATGCCACAGATTATTTACTGTCCTGTTTATTTTTCTCCACATCAGCCTTTTTGATAAGCTCCAGAAGCTTTTCAAGCTCCTCCTCATCCACGCCGGTGTAGCCTGAAAGCTCACTAAGGCTCGGCTCGAAACCCTTATCGGATTTTAGTTTCTCCACTGCACGGTTTACTAATGAAACCTTTCCTACCACAGTATTCTCGCTCTCATCCTCACCGGTCTGCTCCCTGATACACTCTTTCATAGACTCCTCTATGGCATCCAGAAGCTCTTTTTCCACATCTATCTCATCCCCGCAGCCGCAGAGCTCAGTAAGGCACATGAAAAGTCCCATGTTTCCCTCCTGTACTACGTCCTCAAAGCCCTCTGATGTAACGGCAAGCTTCTTTGCCATGGCAAGCACACTTTTGAGCCAGAAATTTGATATAGTGTGTATCACACTCTCATCACCTGCAAGCAGCTTTTTGTACATATCGTCCTGCTCGGCCTTTGTGTAATCAGGTATCTCTTCAAGCTCCTCAAGATACATCCTAAACATAGGTGAATCCGGGATAAGGCTGTCCTCGTCTATATCAGGCTCAGCTTCATTATCCTGCTCAGCCTTATTATTCTTTCCACCTGCTATGGCATCCATCGAATCTCCTTCTGAGTATATTACATTGTTTAATGCAGCATTTTCAGACGATTCATCCCCATGTAATTCGTCCTGTGATTCATCCTCATAATCACCTGCACTCTCATTCTCCTGCTCATGTGGTGTGATGAGAAATTCAAATACCATATCCTCCTGCGCTTTATTAAGCTCCATATCCTTAAAATAAGACATGATTTCATCTCTGCCTATCGGCTCCGCTGATGTCCTGATAATCTCGGCCACGCTCTGCACTGTCTCTATAAATGTATTCTGATCTAACATATTTTACACTCTCCTGTCTGATTTTCAAAAAATACATAACTATATCAATCCCTGTATAAAAATAAACAAAATCAAAAGCGGCAGTATGAACTGAAAATACGGCTTAAGCTTCCTTGAAATCTTAAGTCCCGCTCCTGTATTTGCCTCATCTATATACTTATCAAAGCTCCAGCCCCACTTTGTCACGCAAAAAAGCAGATAAACCAGTGAGCCAATCGGGAGAAGCAGATTGCTTACCATAAAGTCCTCGCTGTCAAGCACATCCCTGTCTCCTATGAGGTGCAGATTGCTCCACACATTGTATCCAAGTACACACGGCATACTTGCAATAAGTATTATCACACCATTTATTAGCGCAGCCTTGTTTCTGGACCAGCCAAACATATCAATGGCAAACGACATAATATTCTCAAATACCGCTATGACTGTTGAAAAGCTGGCAAATGTCATAAACATGAAGAAAAGACAGCCCCATATGCGGCCTCCCTGCATATTTACAAATACATTTGGCAAAGTGATAAAGATAAGGCTTGGTCCTGCGCCTACCTCCACCCCGTAGCTGAAGCAAGCCGGGAAAATGATAAGGCCTGACATGATAGCCACAAATGTATCAAGAGCACATATTTTGGCACCCTCACCTGCAAGAGTGCAGTCCTTTCCCATATAGCTGCCGAATATCTCCATTGCGGCCACACCCAGACTCAGCGTAAAAAACGCCTGATTCATGGCTGCTGTTATGACATTCTTTATTCCAATTTCAGAAACCGCATCCAGATTTGGAACAAGATAGAATTTCACTCCTTCCAACGCCCCTGAAAGCGTAATACTGTGCACCGCAAGAACAATGATAAGCAAGAGCAGAGCACTCATCATAAATTTACTGATTTTCTCAAGCCCATTCTGCAGACCACGGCTGCACACCAAAAAGCCAAGCACAACCGTAACTATCATCCAGAAAGCCATCTGCTTGGGTTCTGCAAGCATGTTTCCAAATGCAGCTGCCGTGTCATCAGTATTCATGCCTGATGTAAAATCTCCCTTTAGGAATTTAAAGAAATACGCAACCATCCAGCCTGAGACTGTTGTGTAATACATCATGAGCATGTAGCAGCCAAGCATGGCTATCCATCCGTGAATATGCCATTTACTGCCCTCCTTCTCAAGAGCCTTGTAGCTCATCACAGCACTTTTTCTGCTGGCTCGGCCTACAGCAAGCTCCATCGTAAGCACCGGAAGTCCCATGCATACCAGAAATATAAGGTAAAACAGTACAAAAATACCGCCACCGTTTTGACCTGTCACATACGGAAAACGCCATACATTGCCTATGCCTATAGCGCATCCTGCACTTACCAGTATAAATCCCAGACGTGATTTAAATGATTCTCTTTTCATATTTATATATCTCCTATTGTTATTGCGTTACGTTATCACCCTGCTGTGATCATTGGCTATTGCTTTGTGCTTTACTCTCCTCAAAGACTCGCAGCTCCTTTATTGCCTGTCCACCCATCAGATAGAGAATACCTGTATTGAATATAGTCATAAGACCGATTCCTACATCTCCGAGATCCCAGACAAATGTGTATGCCGCGATACCGCCTACAAACAGCATAACAAGAGCCAGCACCTTGTACATGGTCTGTGAAATCCAATTATCCCCAAACAGGTACGCAACATTACTCCTTGCGTAAAAAAGTATACCAAGGAATGTGGAAAAGCTGAATAAAAACAATGTGACTGCTATAAAAATAACTCCAAAATCTCCAAGATGATACCTCATAGCTGACTGTAATAAATCCATGCCCTCTTTCCCTGCCACTATATTCTCCGGTGCTGTGAGCATGATCATTGCCGTACAGCTGCAAATCACTATCGTATCTATAAATACACCGAGCGCCTGCGTCAGTCCTGCCTTTACAGGAGTATCGCACTCTGCCGCCGCTGCAGCGCATGGAGCTGAGCCTGAGCCTGCCTCATTTGAAAAAAGACCTCTCTTTACACCATTCATGAGCACCGCTCCAAAGCCTCCCGCAGCCACCTGCCTGATACCGAAGGCTTCCTCAAATATCCTTGAAAAAACCGATGGCATCATGCCTATATTTTTAATTATGATAAAAATGGTTATGGCAAAATAGCACACCGCCATGATAGGAACAACTATGTCAAGCACCTTTACCGTAGCATTTTTCCTAAGCACTATTACAGCAGCCACTGCAACTAAAATTACGGTAGTGTAAATAGGTGGTATGCCAAATGCATTTTCAAACGACGATGTAACTGAATTGCTTATAACCTGACTTATGCCACACCAGCAGATCAGTCCGGATATAGCAAACAAAACAGCTATAATAACATGTTTTTTCTTTTTGCCTGATTTATCCTCAAAGTAGTGGTGTATGTAATACGCCGGACCTCCACGATAGCCTGAGTACAATGGATCCGGCTCCTTGTGAAGCTGTGCCAGTGTAGCCTCCACAAAAGCCGTGGATGAACCTATAATGGCTGTTATCCACATCCAGAAAACCGCACCCGCTCCTCCGGCAGAAATTGCCGCAACCACACCGACTAGGTTTCCCATACCGACACGTGTAGCGGTAGAGACGATCAGTGTCTGTAATGCCGACAATGTACTGTTATGGCTCTCCCCTTCCGCCTTTCCCTTTTTTTCAAACAATGTATGCAGCATATCCGGAAACAGACGGATCGGAAGAAATCTCGTCCGGATCGTAAACCAGATTCCTGCCGGAATCAGTATCATTACGAGCAGGGAAAGCCGAAAAGAACTTCCTCCCGGAAGCGGAAGCACGATCCAGTCACCCCATAAAAACTGATATACTTTTTCAATTATCGCTATCATATGACTTATCCTTTTCTTTTTTTATTCTCCTGCTGAGAGGATTGGACGGATTACCTTGGAAGATTCCTGTGTTTTTCTGTTTTTCTGCGGATACTTCCGGTAATTGTGGTATTTTCTGTATTTGCGATGTTCCGGTTTTCTGATTTCTACACCGTTATTCTCCTGACGGACTGCAACTTCTTTTACCTGCTGTTCCTGTTTCTCTTCTGTCAGCACCTTTTCTGCCACTGGAATCTCTGTGTTTTCCACATCCGGTTTCTGCTGCGCCGGATTCTGTGATTTTGTTTCCTGTTTTCTTGTGTG
>OGOH01000921.1_pt1 | contig 22141 bp, 24 predicted proteins | sample 1552571 | NCBI WGS metagenome assembly OGOH01 (sample SAMEA2580170, study PRJEB22360) | human gut metagenome | biome: human gut; feature: human-associated habitat; material: faeces | place: Denmark | collected 2008/2010
AATTTTTGTTCCAGAATTACCTAAGAATTCGTTCTCTGCTGCTCTTTGGAATACTGATAAAGAAATACCAGTTGTTGCTGTTAGAACTTGTATCAGTAACGATGTTCCTATATATGATAAGGATGGGGAAGAAAAAATTATAAAATCAGATCTCATTCCTATGTATCCTATTGTTGTATTAAAGGATAATGAAAGAATCGTAGCGAATGAATATAGTAATTTGTCTAGAAGTAATTTTAGTAGTACTAATTTTACTTTTTCTTCTAAATCGGGAATAACTTATTCTTTTCTTGGAGAATCTTTTAATAATATGAAACAAAAAAACATTTTAAGATCTCGAAATGTAAATAAAAGTATGAAAGATAGATTACAAAAATCAGTTGATGCATATAATATTTATAAAAATAAGGATGGATGGCATAGGGACTATATATATTATGATATGGTTCCAGGTTCAGATAAAGGTGTATTTGTTTATGATTATAAAGAAACACTATATTCTTTCCAAATGAAAGGGGATCCAAATATAGCTTTCCAAAAGATATCAGATCAAACAGGAGATGCACAGTTAGATTATGATCAAATATTTAATCCTAGGCAATCTTATAAAGCTACTCCTTGGACTGATGGTAAATTTGATTTTTTAGTTAAAGTATATGTTGGAACAAAAAGTCCTATAGGGACAGAACAAACTTTTTCTTTTGGCGTAAAACCAGAAGATCTATTTAGAGTATCTTACAAAGATATAGGAGGAGGTAATTCTAAAGTTGATGGTGTAAAAGAATGCCTAGTTGTTCCTCTTGATTTACCTCTGTTTGAATGGAATATAGAAAATTTTAGTTGTGTAATAAAAATTTCTATAGAAGAAATTGATGGTACAGAAACTCAAAGGACGCTTAGCCAAACTACTGCTGAATTTGCAGGAAATTTTGAACTTAATCCTGTAAAAGGAGTTTTTGAAAAAGTAGGATTGAAATTTGGTGCAAGTGCGAAAAAGACAATTACGACTACATTTGAAAAAACATTTACATTGGGTAATGATGAATTGGGGGATGTTATTGTTAATTTTTATGATCCTGTTGTTCTTTCTGGTGATTGGATTGAATATGCAGGACGTAGAGATACGGCATATTCAATTCCATTAAATAGTAAATATTATAATGGTTATTATAAAATAGAGTTGGCTCCTTTGAAAATGTATTAATGGATATGCTTATATGAATAAGCTAAATATGAAGTAAATAGTTTATAAATAACTATTTACTTCATATCTTAAATATAATTAGTAATAAAATGTAATAGTTTCTTTTATTTGATTTTGACGGTTTGACCAATATGAGTGAGAAATCATATTACTATTAGTGTCATGGATGAAAACTGTAATAGAATGAATAGTTTCTTCTGGTTTTATTTCTAGATAGCCATCTATATTTGTTCTTTTTACTTGATTAGGTATAATTGTATTTTTACCATTAGAGTATATACCATTCCCTTTATCTGTGTAATTTGCGAGATCAATAGGTGCTATATCATAATAAATGTATGCTATTGCATTATAAATAGGTGTTTTTGTGTTATCTTTGCTAATTCTAAGCACTTTTATTTCAATATATGATTCACTAATCTCTTCTATGCCATTATCTTTATTACAAGAAGATAGAATTACTATAATAAATAGTAAAATGCTAAGTTTATTAAATGATGATTTTTGCATGGCTTATATTTTATGTTGATTAATATTTCAAATGTAGTGAATATATTGTAATAGGCTATATGTAAAAATATAATTAATGTCTTTTTGTGTAAAATAGAAATAATAAAATACGGTTTACTTTATTGTGATCTTTTATATACATTGAGGATAGGGGTATTTGATGGTTTCCTGTCTTATAAGAAAACAATAGTCATTATGGAATCAACAACTGAAAAACGGAATATCTCTATGCTTTACTGGGATGAAGCTAAAAAAGGAATGATGGCAGGTTTCATCTTTTCTTTATTCATTCTTTTACTATTCTCATTCGTTTCTTGTGACAAGGATGAGGATACTTCTTTTGAAGAAACTCCTTACTATTTGGGGTACTTTGAAGGAAAGGTGAATAGTCAAGATATTTCTATAGCTAATCAGTCGAACTCTCATTCTTTCATTGATCATGGAAATTTTTGGCAGGAGGTAAATACCGATTTAAGCGGTTTCTATTGGGAGATACCATTAGGAGTGCATATCTCTGACTATCCTTATCCTATGCTGAGGATCTCATTGATTCCATTGAGAGAAGGAGAATATCTGATCGATAAGGGTAAATTATTGAATGAAGAGATAGAATCTACTGTTAGGATCACGAAAGATGACGCTAAAATAGTGTATCATCCACTGAAATCTTCATTTCGGATACAAGTGGATAGTATTCGTTTTCATGAGGGAAGTGGTACCCCTTATATTGAAGGGAAGATGGAAGGTATTTTATATAATATAGAGAATTCGGAAGATTCGATCGTCATAAAAGACGCTATATTCGGAATACACTAACTTGGAGCCGAATAATGATATAGAAGCAATATTTAGATTGAATGGGAGTTCTATATCATGATATGTCGAACTTTTATTCAATCTAAATATTAATATTAATACCTTGTAAGTAATGAAGAAGTTGTTTGTTCTGTTAATATTGCTTTTATCTTTTGGTCGATCGCAGGCCGCTGATATAGAAGCTCGTACCGGAATACTAGGAGGAGATGGATGGGGGCTTCAGACGGGGGCGTATATAAACTTTCCACAATCACGGTTGTTTTCTATACAAACGGGATTGTTGCTGCATACCGCAGGGAATTCGTTTTCATATGGAGATGATTGGAATATTGATTTTTTTGTACCCGTGTATGCTTCTTTTCATATTCCGTTGAGCGATAAAGTGAATCTCCGATTAAATGCGGGTGCTTACACCGGTAGTGGTGAATATTGGAATCTGGGAGCTACGGCGGCGGCCGGTATAGAGGTAAAAAGATTTTATGTGGGAGTGAACTATTTCCAGAATTGTGTCAATGACCGGGATTTGAAATTGGGGTTGTCGGTTGGATATAAATTCACATTATTTTAATCTTTTATATATTTTGAGGATAGGGGTATTTGAGCGTTTCCTGTCTTACGATAAAAACAACGAGAATTATGGAGTCAACAAGTAAAAAACAGAATACCCCTAAACTTTGGTACTGGGGGGAACCTAAAGGAGGAATGAGCCTTGAGGATTGTGAGAAAATAGTAAAAGAGATCCCGCATTTTGACAGGAAAACCCGGCTTGCGGATATGTATATAGCTTTTGTTTGACAGCAAGGGTTTCATTGTGGCATTTAACATAAGGAAGAGAGCCTGTTTTTATACATCGCTCTCTTTTTTTTATAACTTAGCCCCCAATTACTAAATCGAAGAACATGAAAAAGACTTTTTTATTAGCGATAGCCTTGTTGTGCTTTTGTGCCCCGATGAGCTTATTCGCACAAAAACAGCTTGCTTTCAAGGATGGGAAATTCAAGATCGTCCAATTTACAGACATTCATTGGGATCAGAAATCATCTAAATGCGCTAAGACAGTCGCTACGATACAATCCGTATTAAAGGCGGAAAATCCGGATGTGGCGATGCTGACGGGCGACGTGGTGACAGCAAACCCCGGTTTGGAAGGATGGAAGTCGGTGATCGGGATCTTTGAGGAGGCCAAGATACCGTTTACGGTGATGATGGGAAATCATGACGCAGAGATCGTTCCCAAGGACGAGATTTATGCCATGCTTAGTAAATCACCTTATTTTATGGGCGAGAAGGGACCGGGTGATATCCATGGAGCCGGAAACTATGTGGTACCGGTCTACAGTTCGGACGGAAAGAAACCGGCGGCCTTATTGTATTGTATCGACTCCAACGATTATCCTACGCTGAAGGATTATGGCACGTATGATTGGATTCATTTCGACCAGATCCATTGGTATCGTGAGCAAAGTATGCGCTATACCAAGGAAAATGGCGGCAAACCGTTGCCAGCCTTGGCTTTTTTCCATATTCCTCTGTTGGAATATAATGAGATCGTTGGGGCGGAGACTACATTAGGACAGAAAGAAGAGGGAATCGCCTCTCCTAAGATCAACACGGGCTTCTTCGCTTCCTTGGTGGAAATGAAGGATGTGATGGCTACTTTCGCCGGGCACGATCATGATAACGATTATATAGGAATGTTATATAACGTGGGGCTAGCTTTCGGGCGTGTATCCGGATGGGACGCTTATGGAGATTTCGAGCGGGGTGGCCGTATCATTGAATTGCGTGAGGGCAAGTTTGAGTTTGATTCATGGATTCGTACCTCGTCCGGAAAGGAATATACGTATTATTATCCGTCTGGCCTGACCTCTAAGGATGAGGAAACGATGGAATTCTTACCCGCCAAAACGGTAAAACCTAAAAAGCACGGGGTAGCTTATACCTATTATGAAGGCAAGTTTAAACATACGGATCAGATCGCTTCCGGGACAAAAGTGAAAGAGGGTACGATGAAAAATATCTCCATTCAGGAGGCTCCGGCCAAGGATCATTTCGCTTATGAGTTCCGTACGTTGATAAATATCCCTGAAAAAGGTGTATATCGCTTTTATACGTATTCGGATGATGGTTCCAAGCTATTTATAGACGGTAAAGCTATTGTTGATAATGATGGCTCTCATAATGCTCGTATAGCGAAAGGAAAGGTAGCGTTAGACGCTGGTTTCCACGAATTACGTGTTTTGTATTTCGAGGATTATATGGGCGAGGCCTTGGAGGTCGGGGTTTCCAGCCGTAAAATAAAGGAAGCTGTCTTACCAGAGGACTGGTATTATTTACCGGAATAAATATCCAGTTGTAGAGACGCAGCATGCTGCGTCTCCCACTGTCTGATAGTATCTTAGTCTTGTACGGCAGCTTTCGCTTTCTCTACCGCCTCATTGATATTACTGCAAATATTTTCTGCGCCAATCTTCTTATCGAATCCGGATTTTGTCAATACACGGTGTACATGTTCATTGACCCCGGAAAGTATCATATGGATATGCTCTGCCTCGGAAAGACGGAAAAGACTTTCCAAGTTATGCAGACCGGTAGAATCTATGAACGAAACCTTACGCATACGGATGATGCGGACTTTCGGTTTATCTCCCATACTTTTCATGATGCCGTCGAACTTATTCGCTACGCCGAAAAAGAACGGACCATCGATCTCGTATACCTCTACACCTTTAGGCAGGGAGAGGACTTCCTCGTCATGATGAATCTCGCCCTCGTCGGAAAGATCGATCTCATCCGTGGTGACGGATACATGCGTGGTCTCAGCCACACGGCGCATAAAAAATAACATGGCGATCAAAAGACCGATCTCTATAGCGATCGTAAGATCAAAGATAACCGTCAGGAAGAAAGTCACCAACAAGACGGATACGTCGCTTTTCGGGTTTTTCATCAAGGAACGGAACGTACGCCACTCACTCATATTATAGGATACGATGATCAATACGCCAGCCAGACAAGCCATTGGAATGTGTTTGGTAAGCGGTCCGAGGAAAAGCAAAATCAATAATAATACGATGGCGTGAATAATACCGGCAACCGGAGTTCGTCCACCATTATTTATATTGGTCATTGTACGGGCGATGGCGCCGGTCACGGGAATACCGCCAAAAATAGGAACGATGATATTCGCCGCACCTTGGGCGATTAGTTCCGTATTTGAATTATGCTTGTCGCCTGTCACACCATCCGCTACCGTAGCGGATAATAAAGACTCGATAGCCCCAAGGATAGCGATCGTAAAGGCGGAGGGAAGCAATAAGTTGATTGTCTCCATATTAAACGTGATCGGAGCCGGGGCTGGCAAGGAAGCGTTAATAGTAAACCGGTCTCCAATCGTCTCGATACCTGTAATACCCAAATGATTACGCATAATGTAAACAACGATCGTCATGATGACGATAGCGATCAAGGAACCCGGAATTTTCTTCGTTAGCCTCGGGCTTAACGTAATGATCAGGATACTAATGATACCGATAACGAATGCCCAAGGGTTAACCGTATCGAACGCCCCGAAATATGCGATCCATTTAGAGATGAAATCGGCGGGGACTTTATCCATAGTCAATCCAAATAAGTCTTTCATTTGTGTCGTGAAGATAGTGATAGCGATACCACTCGTGAAACCTACGACAATCGGGTAGGGGATAAACTTAATCACGGTACCGAGCTTCAGCACGCCCATCAATACCAGAATAATACCCGCTATGACGGTAGCGATGGCAAGCCCTTCGATACCGAAGTTCTGTATAATGCCATAAACGATCACGATAAACGCTCCGGTAGGTCCGCCGATCTGTACGTTGCAGCCTCCTAAAAGGGAGACAATGAATCCACCGATAATAGCCGTGATCAACCCTTTCTCCGGACTTACCCCGGAGGCGATACCAAAAGCGATGGCGAGTGGTAGGGCAACTATGCCCCGCCATGAGATCCGTCATGAATCTCTCTTTGGAATAATTTCTCAGCGCCGTAAAGAGTTTGGGCTGAAAATCAAATTTGTTCTTCATTTTTCTTCTTGCCTGTTTGATTTGAGGATGCAAAGTTAATAAAATAAAGAAGATGCAAAAAATCTAAAGACGCATTCCGGTTTTGTGTAAACAATTTAGGAGGATTTGTTGTTTCATTGTATAAAGGAGGAGAAGTTTTTCCTTGATAAATAAGTGATATCTATTGAGAGATAGATATTATTTAATGTTTGCGTAATCGATATCTGGAAACAAATTCTTACTTTTGATCGGTCATGAGAAAAACGATATACAAAACAGACTCATTAATTTACTACATAAAATTAGCATTATGGAAAAAAGTATTAAAGGTACACGTACCGAGCAGAATTTATTGAAATCATTCGCCGGAGAATCTCAGGCAAGAAGTCGTTACACATTTTTCGCTAGCGTAGCCAAGAAAGAAGGTTACGAGCAAATCGCAGGTGTTTTCATGGAAACAGCCGAGCAAGAGAAGGAACACGCTAAACGTTTCTTTAAATTCTTGGAAGGTGGAATGGTTGAGATTACCGCTTCTTATCCTGCAGGCGTAATCGGAACAACCGCTGAGAACTTGGCAGCCGCGGCAGCTGGTGAGAATGAGGAGTGGGCTGAATTGTATCCTGAGTTCGCTAAGATTGCGGAGGAAGAAGGTTTTCCCGCTATTGCCGTAGCTTTCAAGATGATCGCAAAGGTAGAGGCTGAACACGAGAAACGTTATCGTAAATTGTTGGCTAACGTAGAGGAAGGTAAAGTATTCGAGAAAGATGAGGCTATCTTCTGGCAATGCCGTAACTGTGGTTTCGTATTCGAGGGTAAGAAGGCTCCGGTTAATTGTCCGGCATGCGCTCATCCGCAAGCTTACTTTGAACCGATGAAACAGAACTATTGATAATTAAAAGTTGAGAATTGAGAATTAACATAGCTAGTAATTCTCAATTCTCAATTTTCAATTATTTAATCGGTGGGTAATCAATCGTATAATGTAATCCCCGGCTCTCTTTCCGTTCCATCGCTTGACGAGTGATCAAATAACCTACATTGATCATATTACGCAACTCACATAATTCACGGGATGCCTTACAACGTTTGAAAAGGCTCTCTGTCTCCTCATATAAAATATCCAAACGGTTCCACGCACGGATCAAACGTGTGTTACTACGAACGATACCTACATACGCTTCCATGATCTGGTTTACCTCTTTCATGCTTTGGGTGATCAATACACGCTCTTCATTGGTGATCGTTCCCTCATCGTTCCATTCCGGTACATCCTGGTTGAACTCATAGCGATCCATGACGCTTAATGAGTGTTTCGCCGCGGCATCGGCATATACAACTGCCTCGATCAATGAGTTTGAGGCCAATCGGTTACCACCGTGCAAGCCGGTACAAGAACATTCTCCGATTGCGTATAGCCGGCGGATGCTGGATTGCCCGTTTAAGTCTACCTTGATACCTCCGCATAAATAATGGGCGGCAGGGGCTACCGGGATGTAATCTTTCGTGATATCGATCCCTAAGCTGAGGCATTTTTTATAGATATTGGGGAAATGCTTTTTCGTCTCCTCCGGGTCTTTATGGGTCACATCCAAGTAAACGTGATCTTCACCTCGGAGTTTCATCTCGTTATCGATCGCACGTGCTACGATGTCACGCGGGGCGAGAGACAGACGTTTGTCGTATTTTTGCATGAACTCCTTTCCGTCCAGCGTACGTAAGACGCCGCCATATCCGCGCATGGCTTCGGTGATCAGAAAACAGGGACGGTCTCCCGGGTGGAAAAGAGCGGTCGGGTGGAACTGGATGAACTCCATGTTTTTGACAGCTCCTTTCGCGCGATACACCATTGCGATACCGTCGCCCGTAGCGATCAGCGGGTTGGTTGTGTTGCGGTAAACGGCTTCGCAACCGCCTGTTGCCATAACTGTTACCTTGGACAGGAACGTGTCTACCTTACCGGTGTCTTCGTTCAGCACATAAGCGCCGTAACATTTGATGCCCGGCGTATGACGGGTGACGATGATACCCAAGTGATGCTGCGTGATGATCTCTACTGCAAAGTGATGGTTGAATATCGTGATGTTGGGATGTCTCTTGATCGCTTCGATAAGGCTTAGTTGGATCTCGGCGCCGGTGTTGTCCTTGTGATGTAGGATGCGGAATTCGGAATGCCCTCCTTCGCGGTGAAGATCGAACTCGCCGTTCTCCTTCTTGTCGAAGTTCACACCCCAACTTATGAGTTCCTTGATCTGATCCGGTGCGCCTCGTACGACCATTTCCACGGCTTCCCGGTCGTTGATCCAGTCGCCGGCAATCATTGTGTCTTCAATATGCTTGTCGAAATTGTCTACCAGCAGGTTTGTTACCGAAGCAATGCCTCCCTGCGCGAAATAGGTGTTCGCTTCTTCCAGCTCTGTCTTGCAGATGATGGCTACTTTCCCTTTATCGGCTACCTTCAAGGCGAGGCTCATGCCAGCGATACCGGAACCGATCACTAAGAAATCGAATTGTTGTACCATAGTTTATATCCTTTGTGGCTGACAAAGTTAGGAATTAACTTATTTAGTTGTACCTTATACAGCCCGCTTTCGTGCAAAATAGTCCGCATTACTGATTCTTTGGATATTTTAAACTTCTCGTCGTAAACATCTCAGAATGGAACCCTGTTCTATTGGGGCATTGGATATCCTGCTAATTATTAACACTTAAACGTTTTAAAATATGAAATCTAAAGTTGTATTGAACGCTCTGGCCTTGTTGTTTGCGGCTGGTGCGATGGCTCAGGATTGTACGTTCTTTTTCCCGCAGACCAAAGGTACGCAGCTCGTAAAAAAAGGCTATGATGCAAAAGGAAACCTGCAGAGTGTGATGACCTACACGGTCGACGAAGTGAAGAACATCCCGTCCGGCCTGGAAGTGGAAGCCGATTATGTGTTCAAAAATAGCGCGGGGACGGTTTATGACAAGGGTGACCTGGAAGCATTCTGCAAGGATGAGTATTTCCCGGAATTCCTGCCGGAATACCAGAACCTCGAAGAGCTCGAGGATCACTACCGCAGAGGCGGTCTTGGCGATGTCAAGGTTAAGAAATTCCTGAACAACGTTATGCAGGCAGAACTTTCACCGATCCGTGCAAGAAGAAAAGAATGGGAGCAGCGCATCCCGGATGTTATGGATATCCTCAGAGAAGGCAGCAGGGTAGCGGAAGCCAAAGCAGCCGAGACCCTGAATGACGTTAAAGCATCCATGAGGATCAACTACTTTGACAGCGACCAGTCTGATATGTATCAGAAATGATCAGCCTGCAACGGCTATATGTAATAATCACAACTGCAAGTGGTATGACCAACAATAAAAAATAGTATTGACAATCGACAAAAATCAATGCTATAATACCGCATATTCCGAGAGGAACTAAGCAGACGAAGAAGTCTAGGAGACTTTTTCGTTTGCTTTTTTTATTTTCTAAATACCCATAAAGGAGGAAATGTAATGCGTTTAAATCCAAAGGAACAGGAAAAGCTTATGCTCCATATGGCAGGAAATCTGGCAAAAGAGCGGAAGGAACGAGGCGTGAAACTGAATTATGTGGAAGCAGTTGCCTATATCAGCTCAGAACTTCTTGAACTTGCAAGAGACGGCAAAGAAGTAGTCGAACTGATGCAGCTCGGTACCAAAATGCTGACAAAAGACGACGTTATGGACGGTGTCGCAGACATGGTACATGAAGTACAGGTAGAGGCAACATTTCCAGATGGAACCAAACTTGTAACAGTACACAATCCGATTCAGTAAAGGAGGACAACTATGAAAATTGGCGAAATCATTCCATTGGACAGAGAGATTACATTAAACGAGAGCAAACCTACCGTCACAGTCAAAGTGGCAAACACCGGCGACCGTCCGATCCAGGTTGGCTCACATTTCCATTTTTTTGAGGTAAACCGTTACCTTAAATTCGACAGAGAAAAAGCATATGGTTTTCATCTGGACATCCCTTCCGGAACTTCTGTCCGCTTTGAACCAGGTGAAGAAAAAGAAGTCCAGCTTACCGCGATCGGTGGAACAAAGAGAGTCTTCGGTCTGAACGACCTGACCTGCGCGCAGATTTCAGAAGTCAACAAAGAAGCAGCTCTTAATAACGCCCGCACCAAAGGCTTCATGCCAAAAGAGTAAGTAGATTCTGACAGAAAAAAGGAGGAAACAGATTCATGAGTGTAAAAATTTCCGGTGAAAAATATGCAATGATGTACGGCCCGACAGCTGGAGATAAAGTACGTCTGGCAGATACAGATCTGATCATTGAGGTAGAAAAAGACTACACCACTTATGGTGATGAAATTAAATTCGGCGGCGGCAAGACGATCCGTGATGGTATGGGACAGTCCGTTAAGACAACAAGCGCAGACGGTGATCTGGATCTTGTTATCACAAACGCCCTGATCGTAGACAGCACAGGAATCATCAAAGCCGATATCGGAATCAAGGATGGCAAGATCAAAGGAATCGGTAAAGCAGGAAACCCAAGCGTGATGGACGGTGTGACACCGGGCATGACCGTAGGTGCTTCCACCGAGGCTCTTGCAGGCGAAGGAATGATCGTGACAGCAGGCGGTATTGATACGCATATCCACTTCATCTGCCCGCAGCAGATCGACTGTGCGCTGTACTCCGGCGTGACAACCATGATCGGCGGCGGAACTGGCCCGGCAGACGGAACAAACGCAACGACCTGTACACCAGGACCATGGAACATGGAAATGATGCTCAAGGCAGCAGAGGAATATCCGATGAACTTAGGTTTCCTCGGAAAAGGAAACTGCTCCGATGAGAAACCTCTGATCGAGCAGGTCAAAGCAGGTGCGATGGGTCTCAAGATCCATGAGGACTGGGGGGCAACTCCGGCAGTCATCGACCATTGTCTGAATGTGGCAGATGAATATGATGTACAGGTTGCCATCCATACAGATACCCTGAACGAAGGCGGATGCGTAGAAGATACCATCAATGCCATCGGAGGAAGAACCATTCATACATACCATACAGAAGGTGCCGGCGGCGGACATGCACCGGACATCATCAAAGCAGCAGCAACCCCGAACATCCTTCCTTCTTCCACAAACCCGACCATGCCATTCACTGTAAATACTCTGGATGAGCATCTGGACATGCTGATGGTATGCCACCATCTGGACAAAAAGATCCCGGAAGATGTCGCTTTTGCAGATTCCCGTATCCGTCCGGAAACGATCGCAGCAGAGGATGTTCTTCACGATATGGGTGTGTTCAGCATGATGAGCTCCGATTCCCAGGCAATGGGACGTATCGGTGAGGTCATCACCCGTACCTGGCAGACAGCAAGCAAGATGAAAGGCGAGAGAGGACCGCTTCCAGAAGATGAAGGTCACGGAAACGACAACTTCCGTGTAAAACGATATGTTTCCAAATACACCATCAACCCGGCAATCACACACGGTATTTCCAAGTATGTAGGATCTGTGGAGCCAGGAAAATTTGCTGATCTCGTTCTCTGGAACCCGGCATTCTTCGGAGCAAAACCGGATATGGTTATCAAAGGCGGTATGATCATCGCATCCAAGATGGGTGACGCCAACGCTTCCATCCCGACCACACAGCCGGTATTCTACCAGCCGATGTTTGCAGCACATGGAAAAGCAAAATACGCATCCTGTCTGACCTTCGTATCCAAGGCAGCCATGGAAGAAAATGTCAAAGAAAAATACGGTCTGGAAAAAACTGTCGTGCCTGTAGAAAACTGCCGAAACATCGGAAAGAAAGACATGGTATTTAACGACAAAACACCGGAGATCACGGTAGATCCGGAAACATACGAAGTAAAAGCCGACGGAGTCAGCATCACATCCAAACCGGCGAAAAAACTTCCGCTGACACAGTTATACAATCTGTTCTGATGACTTTCTGAGGAGGGCATAAATGTTAGGTGTTTGTTTATTATTTGTAGGAATTGTCCTGATCAACAACGGTATCTGCAACTTTTATAAAGTAGATGGAAAATCCCTCGCAGTGATGAATATTTTTACCGGAGGACTTTCTCTGTTCATCAACTTTGTAAATCTTGTGCAGGGAAATTATTACGCAGCAGGAACAGGACTTCTGTTCTGCTTCACTTATTTATTTGTGGCAGTCAACAATATTTTTAAACTGAGCGGCATTCCGTTCGCATGGTTTTCCACATTTGTAGCGATCAACGCAGTGGTATTTGGAACACTGGAAGGTTTTACCGGAAGTACAGCTCTTGGTATCCAGCCGGACATCCGCTGGGCTGCGATCTGGTATCTCTGGGCGATCCTCTGGGGAACATCCTTCGTTGAGGACATCATGGGCAAAAAACTCGGCAAGTTTGTGCCGGCCCTGCAGGTATTTGAGGGCATCGTGACCGCCTGGATCCCTGGCGTGCTGATGCTGATCGGAAAGTGGTAAAAAGGTAATTCCGCGAGGAGGAACATACAATGATTTGTGAAAAAATTCTGGGAAAACTGACAGACGGAGAGTTCTCCGGAAAAAAGGTGGATTACGTGGACATCCACTGGGATGAAGCATTCAAAAAACTTCACAGAAAAACAAGTCAGGGAGGCACAGAACTCGGCATCCGCCTGGATGACTCTGTGCTGACCAGAGGGCTGAATCAGGATGATGTTCTCGCAGTGGAGGGTGATACCGTGTATGCGGTAAACATCCCTCCCTGCGAGGTGATCGTAGTCACTGTCGACGAACATCATCCACATATGGTGGCAAAGGTGTGCTACGAAATCGGAAACCGTCATGCACCACTGTTCTGGGGTGCGAAAGAGGGAACTTTCATCACACCATATAACGAACCGATGCGGGTAATGCTGGACAAACTCCATGGTGTTTCCACAGAGGTAAAAGAATCCAAACTGGATTTTGACAGAAGGATTTCTGCTTCCGTACATTCCCATACCCACTAGGAGGTACGTCTATGACAGAAGGAACAGCGAAATTTTTTCTGCTACAGGTAAATGATGCACTGTTTCCGATTGGTGGATATTCCCACTCCTACGGGCTGGAAACTTATATCCAGAAGGGAATTGTTCATGATGAGGACAGTGCAGAAGAATTTATCCACAAGCGGCTCGAATATAATTTTTTGTATAATGAATTTCTGGCAGTGAGACTTGGCTGGGAGTACGCGGTCAGTGGAGATCTGACGGCAATCTCCCGTCTGGAAGAGATCATGGAAGCCGGAAAAATCCCGCGCGAAACAAGAGAAGCAAGCCGGAAACTGGGTTCACGTTTTATCAAAACTCTGTCGGCGCTTGAGATTCCGCGCGAGAACCGTGTTTTTGAGGAATACAGAGAGGCACGGAAAGGAAAAAGCGTGCATCATGCAGTGGCATACGGTGTTTTCTGCGGGGCGGCAGGGATCACCAGAGAAGAGGCACTGGAACATTTTCTGTATGCGCAGACCTCTGCAATGGTCACAAACTGTGTAAAAACGATTCCGTTAAGCCAGTCTTCCGGGCAGAAACTTTTGAGTGGGTGCTACCCGCTTCTCCAGAAACTGACCAGGGAAGTGAAAGAGCTCGGGGAAGAATGGCTCGGACTTTCCGGCCCGGGATTTGACCTTCGGTGTATGCAGCATGAAGGACTGTATTCGAGGATTTACATGTCCTGATACCAGGGAGAAAAGTTCAAAAAGCCGTTCGTGCTTGCACGATAAGGATTTTGAATGATTATGAGAAAATAATGAGAGGATGAGGAACAATGTCATACGTAAAAATTGGCGTGGCAGGACCGGTTGGTTCCGGCAAGACTGCCCTGATTGAATGTCTTACAAGACAGATGGCTTCTGAATAGAGCATTGGTGTTATCACCAATGATATCTATACAAAGGAAGATGCAGAATTCCTGAGCAAAAACTCTGTTCTTCCACGCGAGCGGATCACAGGCGTAGAGACCGGCGGCTGCCCGCACACCGCAATCCGTGAAGACGCTTCCATGAACCTGGAAGCAGTAGAAGAGATGATGGAAAAATTCCCTGATATTCAGCTTCTGTTCATCGAGAGCGGCGGTGACAACCTTTCCGCAACTTTCAGCCCGGAACTCGTAGATGCGACGATCTTCGTCATTGATGTGGCAGAGGGCGACAAGATCCCGCGAAAAGGCGGACCTGGAATCACCAAGTCAGATCTTCTCGTCATCAACAAGATCGACCTGGCTCCGTATGTCGGTGCGGACCTTTCTGTTATGGAAAGAGACTCAAAGAAAATGCGCGGCGAGAGACCGTTCCTTTTTACAAATATCCGCGGACTGGACGGCACAGATGCCGTGATCGACTGGATCAAGAAAAATGTACTTCTGGAAGGATGTTAAAGCGTGACGACAGAAAATAAATTTGGAAAGACATCGGAGGTAAGACTGGAAACAGAACTGAGAGATGGAAAAGCCGTGCTGAGTGATGTGTTTTTTACAGCGCCTTTCAAGGTGATGCTTCCATTTTATCTTCGGGAAGATTTTATGCAGGTGATGGTGCTTTCTGCATCGGCTGGCATCATGGAAGGGGATGTGCAGAAATTTGACATCCATGTAAATCCGGGAACCAGCCTGGAATATTTGTCACAGGCATATGAGAAGATCCACAAAATGAAAGAGGGCATGGCGCGGCGGGAGACCAGGATCGTCGTGGAGCCGGATGCGTACCTCAAATATGCACCGCTTCCAACCATCCCGTTCAAAGATTCTGCCTTTGAGAATCATCTGGAGATCGAGCTGAAAGAAAAAACTTCCCGGCTTCTGTTCCAGGAGATCCTTTCCTGTGGAAGAGCTGCCTGCGGCGAGGCGTTTGCCTATCGTTTTTACCATAACCATGTGGCAGTCAGAGAAGAGGGGAATCTCATTTATCTTGACAATACCCGGTATGACCCGAAGCTCTTTGAAATGAGCGGAACCGGGATGTACGAAGGATTTACACATCTTCTGAATCTGGTGTTTTTTAACATTGAGAAATCGGAATCCTGGATGAGTGAAGTGAGAGAACTCCTCGATGAAACACCGGAGATTGAAGGCGGTGTGACAAGGATCGCAAGCGGCGATGCGGCTGTGCGTATCCTTGGAAGAGGCTCAGAGCCCCTTCTTAAGATATCAGAAAAGATCCAGAGCATGGATTGAAAACTATATTTATATTCAAAAAAGCAACTGTTTTGGAGCAGATCCGGAGCAGTTGTTTTTTTGTGCATTTTAAATCCGATAGAAAAAACAAAATGTTGTTTTGTGTGGATTCCTTTTTGCAAAATAGTTGTTTTTTGCTGACTTGAAGGAAAATCGCCTTGACATTATGTATACGAAATAGTACAATTAGTAATATTAGATAGAGAGTATTTGGCACTAATATACATAGTGAAAGTGAGGAGCTATTAATGGCAGATGAACATAGAGATCAGATCAGAATCGTGCAGGAGACTGTAGCAGGTAAGGAGATTACCTTTGCACATGTAATGGGCGGCCCGGCTCCGATCATATATCAGAAACTCGGACTGAACCCGCAGGTGGACTACCGTTCATCCGCGATCGGGATCATGAACATGACTCCGTCAGAATCTGCAGTCATCGCATCCGATATCGCAGTCAAGAGCGGCAATGTCTATCTTGGATTTGCAGACCGTTTTACAGGAACCATGATCATTACAGGAGAGATTTCAGACGTTATGTCCGCGATGACAGAGGTTGTCGATTATTTCCGTGACACTCTGGGATACGTAGTCTGCAAGATCACCAAGAGATAGGACGTAGGACATGGAAGAACGAATAACGAGAGAAGAACTTCTCGAGAAGCTGTTTAATGATGATTATGAGCATCTGAAGGGAAAGAAACTCCGTATGACACGTGTACGGGTTCCTGGTAAATCCATCGATTTTGCCCATGTTTTTACACCTTCAGATCCATCGGTGTATCAGAATCTGGCACTTCATATTGGTGTACATGAGGGCGAGGATCATACAGGAGAGTCCATTGGCATCATCCGTATCACACCATGGGAGGCAATCGTAGTTGCGACAGATGTTGCAGTCAAGGCTGCTGATGTTGAGGTTGGTTTTATGGACAGGTTCAGCGGTGCGCTGATCATACTCGGCGGTTTATCACAGGTGCTGACTGCGATCGAGGAAGTCGTCAGATTTTTCCGCGATGAGCTGAACTTTAATGTATGTGAGATTCACAAAAGCTGAAACAGGACAGGATAAATAATGAAGAAAGTTTTTTTGATGATTTTTCCTTAAATTTACCTAGTCCTGTGGCTCCAACGATAAACCCTTTGAATGGACTAAAATATGAAACATTAGGAGACTATAAAAGGACGTTTGAATATTTAAGAACGATCAGATCAGTTGTAATAAAACAGAATGAAGAAGATGAACAAGATTCAGCTATTTACGAGATTTTTAATAGATTAAATACAGGTGGCCAAAATTTAACAGCGCAAGAAATTCGAATGAGTTTATTTTATTCTAAATTTTATGAAATGTTATTGAGAATTAACAAAAATGAACAATGGAGATCTTTTTTAGGACAGCCATCGACTGATTTACATTTTAAAGACGTTGAAATATTGCTGAGATCTTTTGCTATGCTTGTTCATCACTGTGAATATAAAGCACCAATGACGAAATTTTTAAATAGTTTTTCAAAAGAAGCAACAAAATTTAATAATGAAACAAATGAATATTGGGAAAAATTATTTGAAAGTTTCATTGAAAGTTGTAGAGAGCTGAATGACAAAGATTTCTTTTCTGGTAGCGGTAAATTTAATATATCTCTTTTTGAATCAGTATTTGTTGTTGTCTGTGAGAATGCGTTCAATGGAAAAAAATTAGTAAATGGGTATGTAGATAGAGAAAGTTTAAACAGCTTAAAAGTAAATGAACAATTTATTGAATCTACAAGAGAAGGCGTAGCTTCGAGAAAGAGTGTATCTTCCCGTATGGAAGCAGCAAGTTTAATGATAAGATTGAGATAGGTGCATACAGATGAAATCATTTATCGAGACATTTTCGGAACAATATAAAGATTTAGTAAATAATTTATTAGATCAAAATGAATTGTCATTAAAAATTTTTGCAGAAGAACATTTTAGAAAAAATTTGCTTTTATCATGTGCCAGTTTCCATGAAAAAGAAATACAACGTATAATAATTAGGTTTGTAGAAACTAAATCCAATAGTAATGATAAAATAATTAACTTTGTTCAAAATAAGGCAATAAAAAGGCAGTATCATACATATTTTGATTGGGAAAATAGAAAAGCTAATTGTTTTTTTGGGCTTTTTGGTGCAGAATTTAAAGAAAAAATACAGAAAGATATTAAAGAAAATGAAGAAATAAAAAAAGCGATGGAAGATTTTTTATCAATAGGTGATGAAAGAAATAAAATGGCTCATTGTAATTTTCTAGATTACAAGTTAGAAAAAACATTTGAGGAAATAATTGAACTTAATACTTCTGCCTTAAAATTTCTTGTATTTATGGAACAGCAACTATCTTAAAAATATGATAAAAATAAAATCATGTATTCATTAAAATACATGATTTTATTTTTATATAAAACTTGTAGTGAAGGCTAAAAAAGAATGGTATAATATGTAATACAAATATTAAATTTAAAGATAGGACTTAATGTGATGAGCGAAATAAAAATATTTTCATTTTTTTCGGGTAGTGGTTTTTTGGATTTAGGTTTTGAAAAGTCAGGATATAAAGTTGAATTTGTTAATGAATTTTTTGAACCTTTTCTTTCTGCCTATAAATATTCAAGAGAAAAAATGCATTTAGATAAACCTAAATATGGTTACTGGAATACTAATATAAATGAATATTTGCAAGAAAGAAAAAAGGAATTAAAAGGATATATGTTTGATGCCATAAGTGATGGTAGTTTAGTCGGATTTATTGGCGGGCCACCATGCCCAGATTTCTCTGTTGGTGGGAAAAATAAAGGGCGTAATGGTGATAATGGTAAACTTTCTTTGTCGTATGTAAATTTAATTACAGAAATGCAACCAGATTTTTTTCTTTTTGAGAATGTTAAAGGATTATGGAGAACAAAACGGCATCGTCAGTTTTATGAAGAGTTAAAAAAGCAATTGCATAATCATGGTTATTGTACTACGGAGAGGTTGACAAATTCTCTTGAATTTGGAGTCCCGCAAGATAGAGATAGAATTTTATTAGTAGGGATTAAGAGTTCTTTATTGCATGATAATAAGGAAAAAGAGAATAATATTATTGATTTTCCATGGTTGAACTATGTGAAATATGATTTGGAAAAGGTGAAGAAATTATCTTGGCCGAAGAAAACACCGTTTATGGAAAATAGTGAACAAAAAAGACCTCTAGAAATAATAAATGAATTAACAGTAGAACATTGGTTTGAAGTTAATGATGTTTTAAATCACCCTAATTCTTCTAAATATTTTATACCAAGAAACGGCATTGTGAAAATGCGGACAGTTGAGGAAGGTGATGTAAGTAAGAAGTGTTTTAAACGGTTACATAGATGGAGATATTCTCCAACAGCGGCATATGGTAACAATGAAGTTCACTTGCATCCATATAAATGTCGGCGTTTATCTGTGGCTGAAGCTTTAGCAATACAATCACTACCTAGAGATTTTTCTTTGCCAAATGATATGACATTATCAAATATGTTTAAAACAATTGGTAATGGTGTGCCGTTTTTATTATCGGTAGGAATTGCCAGATCTATAAAAGATTATTTAAGCAATACAGGCAATAGAAGGGAGTATAAAATGGAACGAGTAACAGGGTATAATTTAATTTCATATATAAATCAATTACCTAAAAACATAACATATAATTATGTGAATCCTTCTACTAAAGGGTTGATTAAAATATTAAGTGCAAATTTGCCTAATGGTCCAATTGTGTTTAAAAGATGGGATCCGTCCAAAGGTGGAAATGTAGAAGGCGCCAAAATAGAAACCATTTCATCAGAAATGGTTTGGCGGTTGGCAAACGCGTTTGTAGCTGGGCAACCAGTAAATGTGGATAGAATCTTTGGTGGCAGTTACAATACGCGTTCTGTTTTAGAAAGTTTAGTGGCTCATACACCACAATTTTATTATTGTTATCCTGGTAGAATTATGGATATAGCTGGTCGATCTAGTGTTGAACGTGGACATAAACATTTGGTATGGAGTCCGTTAAATCCACATGAAAATGGTAAATTGGAAAAAATTAATACAGATGTGGTTATATCTGAAATACCTGTTACTTCAGCAGTGTATGATGCACTTTATATCCCTGATACTTTGGATAATAATGGTATGGATATAGATGTTAGGAGAAGACATACACAAATACAAATAGCATTATATTTAATAGGTTTACAATTAGGTTATAGGACGTGGATTGCACAAAATGATAAAGGTATTAAATATAATAATAAGCCATTAATAGAACAACAAGGTGTAGTAACATCACTAAATAATGAAAATCTTGTTGGTCCATACGACGGAGCAGTAAATGCTGGTGCGTTTATTGATTGTATTTGGTTTAAAAATGGGCGGTTAATGCCTGCGGTAATGGAAGTTGAACATACGACTGGAGTTACAAGTGGATTGGAAAGAATGTATAATTTTTACAATCGCATTCCAGCCATAAAAACAAGGTATGTGATAGCAGCTCCAGATGAAGACCGGGAACTAGTTGTTAGAGAAGCAAATAAAACAATGTTTAAAGAGTTAGATACACGTTATTTTCCTTATAGTTCAGTAGAAGAGTTATACAATTTATGCCAAAGAAGAAAATTAAAGGGCATTACAGAAGAATTTTTAGATTGCTTTATGGAACCTGTGGTTTTTAGATAATGGCTGACAAAGTTTCTAAAAAGCGGCGCAGTGAAATAATGTCTAATATTAAAAGCAAGGACACAAGTATTGAATTAAAAGTTAGGCAGGCATTATTTTTAAGGGGTTACCGTTATCGGGTAAATTATAAAAAATTACCAGGAAAACCTGACATAGTGTTTACTAAAAAACATATAGCAATTTTTATTCATGGATGTTTCTGGCATGGGCATGATATCGGTTGCCGTTATTCACATAATTCCCAAACAAGAAAAGAGTATTGGAATAATAAGATTAACAATAACAAGCGCCGTGATAAAGAAAACATTGATAAATTAATTAGTGATGGTTGGAAAGTTATTGTAGTTTGGGAATGTGCAATACAAAAAGAGTTGTACGGGGAGCTCGCCCCTCCTAATATAAGCCCGGATCTGATAGGGAAATCTTCAAGATCTTGATTGCTATACCTATTTAATAAGGAATCTAGAAGCAAGATATCCTTGTAGTTAGCTTCATTATCTATATAGGCGATTACCTGATCTTCACATACGGATGTTCTGTTCTCATGTAGTAAATGTAGCTTACCGGATGTATTTGCCACTAGCCTGACAGGGGCAATATGCGCTGTTATTGAGATCTGACCATCTACAGAGTCAGGATATTTAATAACAAATCCTAATATCAGAATTATAAGAATAAGTAGTGTTGTTAGTATTATTGCATAGGTTGCACCTCTTGTAGGCATCCTGTCAATAATGGTTTGTACCTCTTCACTTCGTTGTACGACTTCTTCTTTTTTTGCTTCTTCTTCTATTTGTGCTTCCATAAAATAAGATTTAAACAACATTCGGTGTTTTTCTCTGTAAAGTAAAAACGTTTTGAAGTGATAACGAGGGAAAAGTTGTTCAATAAATGAAAGAAATTGATCATAACAATCGATTTTGTTCTTTTGGTATACGTTTTCAAGTTTTTAGTTAATAAATGAATAGAAAGTTTCATTTTTTGGGCCATAAATTTCATTATTTTTACTTATTATACCCGTTCTTTGTCTTCGCATAACAACAAAACCTGAAATATTATGAATACACACTTTTCGGTTATAATGCCTACCTATAATCAGGCTTCTTTTATTAGAAGGGCTATTCTAAGCCTACAAAGACAGACTTATCCCAATTGGGAATTAATTATTATAAATGATGGTTGTACGGATGATACGGAGATGTTTATTTCCGACTTCCTGAATGATGAAAGAATCGTATATATTAAAAATGAAAGTAATAAAGGTCTGGGGTATGCTTTAAATCAAGGACTTAAAATTGCCCGAAACGAATTGATAGCCTATTTGCCTTCCGATGATTATTATTTTGAGGATCATTTGGAGTCGGTTTATAAGAAGTTTCAAGAATACGATGATTTGGTCCTTGTATATACAGGTATGAAATATACCTCTCCGGATACCATGTACTATACATCTGATACCGAAAGTAAAGGATTAAAAAAAGGATGTTGTTTACAATTGGTTCAGACAGCGCATAAAAAAACGGATGAACGCTGGCTGGAAAGAAGCGAATGGGTGACTGAAGATCTGTTTGCTATGTTTTGGTGTAAATTGACAAAGTCCGGTACTTTTGGTATGACTAATAAGGTATCTTGTTACTGGACATTGCATCCTGCGCAGCGGCATTGCATCATTGGTGAGAAA
>OGOH01000935.1_pt1 | contig 21990 bp, 10 predicted proteins | sample 1552571 | NCBI WGS metagenome assembly OGOH01 (sample SAMEA2580170, study PRJEB22360) | human gut metagenome | biome: human gut; feature: human-associated habitat; material: faeces | place: Denmark | collected 2008/2010
CCAAAAGTCTCGGCTGTGCACTGTCTCTTTCTTTCCATATCCGATTGAATGACCTAGACGCTTTCACATACCCTTCATGTTCCGCATTATCTCTTTGCGAACAGCCATTGTTTTCAATGTTTTCTGCCATAGACGGTCATTCCTCCTTTCTCGGTCATACTCAAGACTCCTACTGATTCGGTCCTTCACCTCTCGGCTACTATGACCTCTGCTGACTTCTGTGCGTTCAGCATTGCTTTATGCAGTGGTTACCTCTTTCAAGGCGTACCGCACAGACCTCCCTAGGTACCACACGTTTCTTCCTCTCCATCCATCTGCCTCATTTATCATGCATTATTCCGTGTAGTTATTGGGCTTTAACATGGGTTGCTGTCTTACCCACATGCATGACCTCATATGAGATTTCTGTTCGTCAGACCAGAGATTTGCCCGTGAGTTGGTATATTCCTCACATCCAGCTTCCTTCAGATTCCATCTCACGATGGACACCCTTGCCTTCGGCTATATCCTTCCCACTACCGGGCGGATTCGGGACTTTAACCCGTTAGAAACGTGCGCCGCTAGGCGCACTTACAGAGAAACAAGCCCCGCTTTTGCGAGGCCTGCCTGTTACTGTTCTATATTGTAACACATTTTGAAGATATTTTTTCCAACCAGAAGGGGGAATTTTGTTATTATTTGCAGTTTTTGTTATTTTTTGATCTTCACTTTTCTGACAGCACTGAATTTTCCGTTTGCTTTGTTTCCTTTTACGGTCTTATAAGCTCTTACTTTATAATAGTAAGTTTTGCCTTTCTTTACTTTACTGTCTGTGAATTTTACAACAGATGCTTTTTTGATTGTTTTGATCTTTTTGTACTTGCCGTTTTTCTTTGTGGCACGATAGATTTCGTATCCGGTTGCTTTGCTGTTTTTCTTCCATTTCAGAGTTACTTTTTTCTTCTTGGAAGTTACGGTCAGTTTTGTTACTTTTGCCGGTTTGCTGACAGTCTGTGTTCCTGGACTCTGATTTCCGTTTGTGCCATTGTCTGTGTTGCTGTTATTATTATTGCTGTTATTATTTCCGTTGTTATTGTTGTTATTGTTGTTTCCACTGTTTGCAGACAGATCGATCACGTTGGAATATGCAGTAAAGCGATACTGTTTGGAACCGTTCAGGGTTGTATTTACCATTTTCATGATACGGTATACGCCTTTATCCGTTACTTTGAAACTTCCGGTCAGTGCTTCCGCCTCTCTTGTTACGGTGTTGTCGGATACGGTTGTCCAGCTTCCGTCTGCATTTTTCTTCTGCACTTCTGTGATAACATCCCAGTCATAAGAATCGTTCTTTGCAAGAAGGATTTCTGTGATGGTTTTGCCTTTCCAGCCGTTCTGCTCCAGCATTGCCCGGTAATCTTCCGGTGTCTCCAGTTCTCTCTGCTCATCGCTTACGGTCTGATCAAACCAGAATACCAGATCCAGCATGCTCAGATCCTGACTCCAGCTGATCTGGGTGTCACTGTCTTTTTTCAATGTCAGGGAAAGTGCTGTCTTCTGCGGATAAAATTTGTTGATGGAGGTATCACATTTTTTCATTAAAGCCGGATCTACGACGCGGATGTTGTTGAGGGTGATATCCAGTTTCTGCAGTTTGCCATCTCCTCTGCTGTTCTCAAAGGTATCTGCAAATACACTTCCTGAGAGGTTTGTCAGCTGATTGTCATGCAGATCAACGGACAGCAGGTGGCTGTTCTTTGCAAAGGTTCCGTCTTTGATCTCTGCAATATAGTTTTTCATGAAGTTGATTTCCGTAAGATCTGCCATTTTACTGAAATCCACATCGGCAATGCTGGTCAGTACGTTATTGTATGCGATCAGTTTCTTTAATTTTACTGCATCGCTGATGGCAGATGGCAGTGTCTCAAACATATTTCCGGAAATATTCAAAAAGGTCATGGATGCTCCGGCATCTTTAAACAGACCTTCCGGAAGGCTTTCCAGGAAGTTGCCGGATAATCCAAACTGATCCAGTGCCGCATCGCCGTCAAAAGCTCCCTTTGCGATCGTTTCGATCTGATTGTTGTCCAGCTCCAGATATTTCAGCTCTGTAAGTCCCGCAAAATCGCTTTTGTTGATCTTCTTTAATTTATTTGCACGCATGGATACCCACTGCAGGTTTTTATTGTTTGCAAAGAAGTTTTCCGGAAGTTCTTCGATATAGTTGGAATCTGCATAAAAGCTGCTAAGTGCGGTCATATGATCCAGCAGTCCGTCCGGCAGGCTGGTGATCTGGTTTTCGGAAAGATCCAGGCTGGTTACTTTATCTGTCAGCCCTTTTAATAAGGAAACGTCTGTCAGTCCGCAGTTGGAAAGATCAACACTCTCAGAGATTGCTGCCAGCTCATCTGCACTGATCTCACCGTCATCATTCAGGTCATATCCCTGCTCGATCAGCTTGTTGATCAGTTTCTGCTCACCGCTCACTTCATCGGTATAACCTTTCCATCCTTTTGCAAGGGATGCGAAACTGATGTTTGCCTTCATATATTTATCATAATTACCTTTGTCCGCTTCGCTTCCGCCCATCATGGTAACGAGTGCTGCCGCAGAATGTACTTCTGACAGATCCGAGATTTCCATACTGTACTCGTATGCGGTATAAGAACCCTGTGCATCTGCCTCTCCGTATCCTTTCTTCTCAGCGGTCGGATAAGTGCCGTCTTTTCCGATCGTAAAGTCAAGCATCATTCTGGCACTTCCGGTATTTAACATGGTCAGTGTCATTTTTCCGTCTTTTACCTGCAGTTTTGCTTTTGCTGCAAAGAAACTGCCCAGCATGGAGTCTCCTTCACTGTCGGTTTTTGTTGTCTTAAAAGTTAAAGTATATACACCGTCTTCGGTCGGATCTTTGATGGTTGGCTGCGGCGGTGTGACAGGTTCGCTGTCCCCGTCTGTCTGACTGATCAGTACGCAGGTATCACCGGATTTTGCAAATACAACCGTTTTATCTTTGTAACCTTTTGCTTTGATCACGATCGCGTTTCTTCCTTCTGTAAATTTGCCGGAACCGATTGTCAGTCCGTGCAGTACAGAAAGGCTGTAAACGCTTTTCGGATCATCATCATTGGTGTATTCTTTGTATTCGGTTCCGTTTACGGTCACTCCGGAAATGGACTGTCCGTAAGCTTTCCAGTTGGCATCATCGGAATAATGATTGATCTCTTTGATGGTCAGTTCGTTGCCATCGTAAGCAACTGCGGTAACAGTCGGTGCAGTCAGCCCTGTGGTAAATTTCTCCATTGCTTTTGTCAGATCTTCCAGTGCAGTATTTAAGGAAGCCTGCGTGGTTGCCACGCTTAATGTATGTTCTGCTGCTGTGATCGCACTCTGGAGATCTTGCCATTCCTCGTCGCTCTTATCGCCTTGTATCAGTGCTTTTGCTTCTTCCAGTTTTTCCGTCAGAGCTGTTTTATCCAGTACTTCCGGTTCCTGACCACCGGTTCCGTCGGACTGGCTTACAAACGTGCACCCATTTTCTGCTTTTGTAAAGAGGATGGTTTTGTCCAGGTAACCGTCAGCTTTGATCACGATCGTATTTTCGCCTTCTTTGAATGCTCCGCTGTAGATCGTCATACCAAGCCAGCCGGCACTGTATACCAGTGTATCATCTTCTTCATTCCAGTCTGCCACATAATCTACACCGTTGACGCTGATGCCCGTAATCGCCTTGCAGTAAGCAGAATCGGAAGTAATCTCAGAAAGCACGATTTTTTCCAGGGTCCCTGTCATCCAGCTGGTTGATCCTTTAAGCTGTGTGATCTCTGTTCCGACTTTTGCTTCTTCTTTGAGCTGTGCCTGCTGTGTATTTGCTGCAGATGCGGCAAATACCGGCAGTCCTGCCTGTGGAACTGCCATGACAGCAGTCATGGAAAGGGCAAGCAGCTGGCATACAAATTTTTTCTTCATATTCTGTTTCCTCCTCGTTTTGGTACATTTTCCTTTAAATCTGTTGCGTTGTGATATCTTACTTTAATGTTTACTTTATTTTTACTTTTTTTGCAGCCGAATCGTTTCCATACACTTTCGCAACAGCTGTTTTTCTGTAAGCTCTGACTTTATAGTAATAAGCGAACCCTTTTTTCAGCTTTTTGTCTGTAAAACGAACCGTTCCTGCTTTTTTGATCGTCTTGATCTTTTTGTATTTTCCGTTTTTCTTTGTAGAACGGTAAACTTCATAACCGGATGCACCTTTTACCTTTTTCCAGCTGATCACTGCAGTGCGTTTTTTTGCCTTTGCCGTTACTTTTTTCACCTTTGCCGGTTTTTTCACCGCTGTATTTCCCGGATTTGCACTGTTTCCGTTGTTACCGCCGTTTGTATTGCTGTTACTTCCATTATTCGGCTTGTCTGTACCCGATGTCACATTGTTCTGCTGTGCTGTATTGACCTCGTTTGAAAATACGCTGAAACGATAGAACAGCAGTCCGCTGTTTCCGGAATACAGATCTTTTACGACGCGGTATGTGCCTTTTTCTGCTGTTGCAAAGGCTCCTCCTGCCAGGTCTGCCTTATCATCATCCGTACTCTTCCATACGGTTTCGTAGGTTCCGTCTGCGTTTTTCTTTTCGATGCTGGTAATAATCTTCCAGTCATAGTACTGGTCATTTAAAACATCCACGATATCGCGGTCTTCATAGCCTTTGTCTTTCAGAAATTCTCTGTATTCATCAACAGACTGTGCTTCTTCGACTTTTGCATCGTTCGTTGCATCGAACCAGTACAGCAAATCCAGAATACTCAGTTCCTGTGACCATTTCACGCCGTTTTCGCCGTCTTTTTCGATCTTCAGACTCATCGCACTTTTCTGCGGATAGAATTTGTTAAAGCTCTGGCTTTTCATGATCAGTTTGCGGTCTACGACCTGAATGTTGTTCAGGCGGATATCCAGTTTTCTCAGAACTGCTGTTGCCGGAAGGGTATCCGGTGACATCGTAGTCAGCAGATTGTCATACAGATCCAGCCCTGCCAGCTTTTCATTCTTCGCAAACGTTCCGAACGGGATTTCACGAATCTCATTGTGCATGAAGTTGACTTCCTGAAGCTGTGGAAGTTTTGAAAAATCCACTTTTGTGATATCTTTCATACCGTTATCGTATGCATAGAGTTCCTCAAGGAAAAAAAGATCTTCCACGGTCTTTGGCAGGCTCTCGATGTTATTTTCCTGTAAAAACAGCCACCGCAGAGATCCGGCAAGCGGTTTTAACACATCATCCTGCAGATTTTCCAGTCCGTTTCCGGCAAAGGAGAGCTGCTGAAGTTTCGGCATGCCGGTCAGGGCATTTTGGGAAACCTCCCGGATCTGGTTTCCTTCCAGATCGAGGATCGTCAGAGCATCCAGCCCTTCAAAGGTGTTATTTTTCAAAGAGGAAATCTGATTGCCGGTAAAAGAAATCCAGTCCAGGCTGTGGTTGTTTTTAAACAGTCCTTCCGGAATTTCTGTGATCTTGTTGTGCTCGATATAGAAATTTTCCAGACTGGTCAGGTTATCCAGCAGTCCTTCCGGAATCGCTGTGATCTCATTGTTTGAGAGATTTAACGTTATGATCTGAGATGGCAAATAACGCAGAAGTCCGATCTCGCTTAAGTTGCACTCACTTAAATCCAGTGTGGTTCCGCCATACCGAGCTACTTCTTCTGCTGTAACGGTTCCGTCATTGTCTTTGTCCATGCCATAATCGCGAAGTGCTTCGTTGAGTGCTGCTGCCCCGGTCGGTTTGTCTTCTGTTTTGGATGCATCGTATCCGCTCCAGCCTTTTTCCAGTGTCAGGAAAGAGAAGTCCGTCTTGAGGTATTTGTCAAAATTTCCAATGTCACTGTTCTGACCGCCCATCGCTGAGACAAGTGCTGCTCCTTTGTTGACTTCCGATGGCTTTGTGATCTCCATCTTGTACTCATACATGGCGTAGCTTCCGGTTCCGTCCGGCTCACCGAAACCGGTCTTCTCAGTCTGTGCATACGTTCCGTCTGATGCCACTGTGAAATCAAGGAGAAAATCGGAAAGCTTGGTATTTAAAAAGGTTACATACATTTTTCCGTTCTCAACGGTCAGTTTTGCTTTCGGGTCAAAATAGCCTGCCAGCATGGATTCTTCGTCGCTGCCTTCCTGTTTTGCCTCAAAGGTCAGAGTGTATTCTCCGTCCTCGGTCGGATCTACGGATGCGGCTTCTGCCTTCAGTTTTGCAGACTCCTGTGTTTCGACCGCTGTTTTCTGCTGCGGTGTCCGGATCTGCCCTTCGGCTGCTTTTGCCGTTGTCTGATACATTCCGGCTCCGGATACGATCATTGCCGCTGCAAAGATCGCTGCCATTGCCTGATAACCAAATTTCTTTCTCATGCTTTTCTTCCTTTCTCTGCAAAGATTTCTTCCTGTACTTTTCTATTTCACACGGACGCTCTTTTTCGTGCTCCATGCTCCCTTTTTCACTGCGGTGCCGTTCTTTTTCACAGCTCGTACCTGTATATAATATCTTTTACCTGATTTCAGCTTTTTGATGGTAATGCTGCTCTTTTTGCCGTTTACCTTCACCGTCTTTGCATTTTTCATGTTTTTCTTAAGTGCATAACGGATCTCGTAGCTGCCTGCTGCCGCCTGTTTTTTCCAGGTTACTTTGACCTGTGCTTTTTTCGGCTGCACTTTGCGGATCACTGCTTTTTTCACGGATACCGTGTTCTGCTGATTCTGATCTCCGCTGCCGTTCTGATTCTGATCATCATCCGGCTTTGGCTGCGGTTTCGGATCTTCCTCTACGGTGACGGTGATTGCATCGCTGACCTGTCTTACAAAATTGTCGCTTGCTTTTGCCACTGCGTAGATCTGTGTTGTACCGGTTCCTAAAATGGTGACATAGCCATCTTCGGTCACTTCCAGCACATCGTTTTCATTTGCCAGAAATACCAGTTTGCCGTCGCCCGGTTTTTCGATGCTTGCCGTTACCTTGAAGTTTTTATCGGAGAGGTATTTGTGGTATTCGGTCACCGGAACGGTGATGGTCTGTTGTCCTTTTTCCACACGGATCCTTACCCTCTCTTCGGTTTGATAATACTGGTCTGTTTCGGATGCGGTGATCACGATCTCACAGCTGCCGACTCCCGTTACCTGAACCTGACTGCCGTTTACTTTTGCTACTTTTTCATCGGTACTTGCAAAGCTTAAGGTTCCGTTTCCTCTGGAAAACTCTATATCGATCGTAAATGGCTTATCCAGATCATTCATCGTTTTATTAATCTGAGCCGGTGCTGTGATCGCCTGATATTTTTTTGCTGTGTTCTGATCTTCTGCCGCATAATTTGTGAAATCTACGTATCCATATCCAAACTCGGTATCTTTGCCCGGCTCGCCAAGATCTACGGCATAATCACGGAAAACGGAGTAAACTTCTCTCTGGTTGTAATCCGGATGTTTCAGTTTGACATAGGCTGCCAGATGCGGCGTTGCCATGGAGGTTCCGCTTGCGATCTCGGTTGTCTCGCCCTCGCCGATCCATGCACTGAAGATGTTTCTTCCCGGTGCTGCAAAATCAAGCAGGGTTCCATTGTTGGAAAAATCAGAGCGAATGTAAGAATTTCCGTCTTTATCCGGCTCCAGAGATCCGACTGCGATCGTCCAGCGGCTGCTTGCCGGATAACTTCTTGCCGTATCGGTATACTCGTTTCCGGATGCCACGCAAACCGTTGTGCCGGCTTTTAAGGCTCTTGCAAAGGCTTCATCCATCAAATCGGTGTCATCGCTTTCAAATCCCGGCAGGATCTCAAATCCAAGACTCATGTTGATAACATCGGCATTATGCTGTACCGCATAGTCAACGCCAAGTGTGATCGTTGTGTAAGAAGCAGAACCAGTCAGGTCAAATACTCGCACGGCCATGATCTTGACCTGCACCGGTGTTGCCTGGGTTACGATGCCGGCAACGTGTGTGCCGTGTCCCTGGTTCGGATCATTGTATGCATCTTTGCCTAAACCGTCTGCTGCCAGATTGACACTGTTTTTGCGATCCAGTCTTGTTGTAAACCACGGATGATCCTCATCGATTCCGCTGTCGATGACTGCGACGGTTGCATCGCCGCTCCAGTCTTTTGCATCCTCTTTCAACTTGTCCATACCCATCATATGGATGCCGTCAAATGCCTGGATTTCCGTCTCTGTTTCGCTCTCGTCTTCTTTTTCGGCTGCATCCTGTATTTCTGCCTGCACATCTGCATCGCCGTCTCTTGCTGCCTCTTCCAGTGTGACCGGGATATCCTGAAAAATGTGTACTCCCGGGTAATCTTTTTTCAGGTTTGTCACTGCAAGCTCTGCCTGATCTGCACTGTCATACAGTAAGATCTGGTAGCCACCTACCGTATAGTAATACGTCTTTACTGCTCCGTATGTATTTTCCAGAGTCTGTGCACTCTCTACGATCACACGTTTGCGAATCTCATTTTGTTGATCCTGTGCCGTGACCCCCTTACTCTTTCTAAGAGATGCATTCTGCCTGTAAAACACTTCTGCCACTTCTTCCGGTGTTTCCAGCAGATTTACGTTCGTTGTTCTCCCATTTGCCTTTACACTGCACGGCAGCAAAGATGCCAGCATACCGAAACAGCACACAAACGCCAGAAATCTTCGTCTCATTTTATTCTCCTCCATGTCAGCCTCACACCGCACAGCTTTTCCGGTATATCTATTTGTATACTTGTAACTTTTGTACGTTTCAGCTTTCTTTTGTTAGTCTAAACTATTCTATGTTTTATATTGGTAACATATTTAAAAACGTCTGTCAAGCACAGAAAAAGGCTCCATGCCTGTGTAGCATGAAGCCCTTTTCGCCTGAAAAATCCGTTTTTTCAGCCTTTTATTTTTTTGTGTAAAGAAGGAAATTTTTTCAGGTTTTATTTCAAAAACCTGCTTTTAGAAGGAAGTGATCTCTTCTGCTGCGTACTGAAGAAGGCTTGCACTGTCTATGGCAAATGACAAGCGAATACAGCAGCCGCATCCAGCTTCAGCTGATCAACCAGCAGAATGCCTATCAGAAGCAGCATATGAAGGAACTGAAAACGATCGTGACGGAATACCATCATCTGCGTCATGACACGAAAAATCATTTTGCCTGTATGGACCGTCTGCTCAGCCAGAACAAATACGATGCCCTGAAAGAATATTTTTACAGTCTTTCCAAGGAAATCTATGCTCTCGATAATCAGATTGAAACAGGAAATGAGATCGTCAACCAGGTGATCAACATCAAATATGCAATGGCACACAAGCATCAGATCCCGATGGATATTCAGATCGTACTGCCGCCACATTTGTCGATCCCCGATCATCATCTCTGTTCTCTTGTTGCGAATCTTCTGGACAATGCGATCGAAGCATCCAGAAAAATCGAAGATCCGAAAATTGTGATTGAAATGAAAATGGTCAAGGATTATCTCTCCCTGACCATTCGAAACAAAATGGATCCTTCCATGCAAGACAAGGCACTTACCATCCGCACGACCAAGGCGGATAAAAAGCAGCATGGGCTTGGCCGTCAGATCATCTATGATATCGTCCGCCGTTACAACGGTTGCGTTCGTTTTCTTTAAACGAGGTTGGTATATCCCATCAGGGATTCATCTACCGCCTTGGCCGCTTCCCTTCCTTCGTGGATCGCCCAGACAACAAGGGACTGTCCCCGGTGCATATCTCCTGCCGTAAAGACATTCTTTACGGAAGTCTGATATTTTTCCGGTTCCGTTGCCACGTTCGTACGTGGTGTCAGGTCTACTTTAAAGGCATCGGTCACGTATTTCTGTGAGCCAAGAAAACCGGCTGCGATCAGTACGACATCCACTTCAACCGTCCATTCGCTCCCTTCCACCGGAACCATCATCATGCGACCTGTTTTCTCATCTTTTTTGCTCTGTAATTTGACCAGCACTGCTTTTTTCAGTCTGCCTTTGTCATCGGCAATGAATTCTTTGACCGTGGTCTGATAGATACGTGGATCGTGTCCGAATACAGCAATCGCTTCCTGCTGGCCATAATCGGTCTTGCAGACTCTCGGCCACTCCGGCCATGGATTGTTTGCCGCTCTCTGATCCGGGGCTTTCGGCATCATCTCCAGCTGTATCACGGAGGATGCCCCCAGGCGGATGGCTGTTCCGACACAGTCGTTTCCAGTATCTCCGCCTCCGATGACCATCACCTTCTTATCTTTACAGGAAATGTATTTCTGATCCGCCAGATCTGAATCCAGCAGGCTCTTTGTCACGCCTTTCAGAAAATCAACGGCAAAATAAATGCCTTCTGCCTCTCGTCCCGACACTTTGATATCTCTTGGATTTGATGCCCCGCAGCAGAGTACCACGCGGTCGAAATCTTTCAGAAGTTTGGCTGCTTTGACATCCACGCCGACGTTGACATTTGTCTTAAAGATCACGCCTTCTTCTTCCATCAGACGGATACGGCGGTCTATCACGGATTTCTCCAGTTTCATATTCGGGATTCCATAGCGGAGCAGGCCGCCGATGCGGTCATTTCGCTCAAATACGGTCACCTCATGACCACGGCGGTTCAGTTGCATGGCAACGGCAAGTCCGGACGGACCGCTTCCGATCACGGCTACTTTTTTTCCGGTACGCACTTTCGGCGGCTGTGCCTTGACAAGTCCTGTCTCGTAGGCACGCTCAATAATTGCACGTTCGTTCTCTTTTGTGGAGACCGGGTCTCCGTTTAAGTTGCAGGTGCAGGCTGCTTCACAGAGTGCCGGGCACACTCTGGAAGTAAATTCCGGAAAACAATGTGTTTTCATCAGACGGTTGTAAGCCTGTTCCCAGTTTCCGGTATAGACAAGATCATTCCATTCCGGGCAGAGGTTGTTCAGCGGACAGCCGGATGCCATGCCGTTTATCATTTTTCCGTACTGGCAGAACGGCACTCCGCATGCCATACAGCGTGCTCCCTGAAGCTGCTGTTTTTCCAGCGGCAGAGGGATATGAAATTCGTTAAAATTTTTAATACGTTCAAGCGGTGCGATCTCTTCACTCACTCTTCTTTCGTACTCTAAAAATCCGGTTGGTTTTCCCATTTCTTTTCCCTCCTATCTCGCTTTATTTGCATAAAATGCTTCAATCTGTGCCTGCTCACTGCTCAGACCTTTTTCTTCCATCTGCACGATCGCCATCATCATACGGTTATAATCATGCGGGATGATTTTCTTGAATTTCGGCAAGTATTCTTCAAAATGATTCAGGATTTCTTTTCCTTTTGCAGAATTGGTGTATGCCGTATGCTCTGCGATCATATCTTTTAATTCCTGCACATCATATTTATTGCCGAGTTTTTCAACGGAAACCATCTGCTTGTTGACTTTTGTATACAGATCGTTGTTTTCATCCAGAACATAGGCAACACCGCCGCTCATACCGGCTGCAAAGTTCTTGCCGACTTTTCCGATGACAACAACACGACCGCCCGTCATATATTCACATCCGTGATCTCCGACGCCTTCTACTACAGCTTTTGCACCGGAATTTCGCACGCAGAAACGTTCTCCGGCAACACCGTTGATGTAGGCTTCTCCGCTTGTTGCACCATACAGTGCCACGTTTCCGATAATGATGTTTTCATCTTCTTTGAATTTTACACCGGTTGGCGGATATACGATCAGCTTTCCGCCGGATAAACCTTTTCCGAAATAGTCATTGCTGTCGCCGACCAGCTCCAGTGTCAGTCCTTTCGGGATAAAAGCTCCAAAACTCTGTCCGCCTGCACCTTTACATTTTACAATGTAGGTATCAGCATCCAGTGTATCAGCGTAACGTTTTGTAATCTCAGCACCAAACTGTGTGCCGAAAGCACGGTTGATGTTGGTGACATCGACTTCGATACTCCGTTTCTGTTTTTTCTCCAGAGAAGCTTTCAGTTTCTTCATTAAAATGGTCTGATCCACCGTCTCTTCCAGTTTGAAATCATATACCTGAGAAGGATCGAATGTCACTTTCATCTCTTTGCCTGCATACGGGTTATCCAGAATGCGGCTTAAATCCACTTTCGCTGCATTTACATTTGCAGCATGTTCTTTCTTCTTCAGCAGTTCGCTGTGTCCAACCATCTCGTCTACGGTGCAGAATCCAAGTTTTGCCATGTATTCACGCAGTTCCTGTGCAATGAACCGCATGAAGTTTTCCACGTATTCCGGTTTGCCGCGGAAACGTTTTCTCAGCTCCGGATTCTGTGTTGCCACGCCGACCGGACAGGTGTCCAGGTTGCAGACACGCATCATCACACATCCCATTGTAATCAGCGGTGCGGTTGCGAAACCGAATTCTTCTGCTCCAAGCAGTGCCGCGATCGCTACGTCACGTCCGCTCATCAGTTTTCCGTCTGTCTCGATGCGGACTTTGTTTCGAAGTCCGTTCATGATCAGCGTCTGATGGGTTTCTGCAAGTCCGAGCTCCCACGGAAGTCCGGCATTGTGGATGGAACTTCTCGGTGCAGCTCCGGTACCTCCGTCATAACCGGAGATCAGCACGACCTGTGCTCCTGCTTTTGCAACACCGGCTGCAACTGTTCCGACACCGGCTTCCGATACCAGTTTCACGGAAATTCTCGCGTCTTTGTTTGCATTCTTCAGATCGTAGATCAGCTCTGCCAGATCCTCGATTGAATAAATATCGTGATGAGGCGGCGGTGAGATCAGGCTCACACCCGGTGTGGAATGTCTGGTCTTTGCGATCCACGGATAAACTTTTCCGCCCGGCAGATGACCGCCTTCACCCGGTTTTGCTCCCTGTGCCATTTTGATCTGGATCTCCTGTGCACTGACCAGATATTTGGAGGTAACTCCAAAACGTCCGGATGCTACCTGTTTGATTGCAGAACAACGGTTCCTGTTCGGATCGGTAACGATCATACGCTCCAGATCTTCGCCTCCTTCACCGCTGTTTGACTTACCATGCAGACGGTTCATGGCGATCGCCAGTGTTTCATGTGCTTCCTGAGAAATGGAACCGTAGGACATCGCTCCGGTCTTAAATCGTTTTACAATGGATTCGACACTCTCTACTTTCTCGATCGGCACACCTTTTTCCGGATAATCAAAATCCATCAGGCTTCGCAGATAACCGGTCTCTTCTTTGTCTACCAGATTCGTGTACTGTTTGAACAGGTTGTAATCGCCTCTCCAGGTCGACTGCTGCAGCAGATGAATGGTCTGCGGATTGTAACGGTGATGTTCTCCGGCACTTCTCATTTTGTGCCGTCCGATGCTGTACAGTGTTTCATCTACATCCAATCCCAGCGGATCAAATGCTCCGGAATGCAGTTTGTCCGTTTCTTCTGCAATATCTTTCATTGTGATACCACCGACACGGCTGACCGTATTTGTGAAATATTTATCGATCACTTCTTTATCAATGCCGATTGCCTCAAAAATCTGAGATCCCTGATAAGACTGGATTGTGGAAATACCCATTTTGGAAGCAATCTTTACGATTCCGCTAAGGACAGCCTGATTGTAATCTTCCACAGCTGCATAATAATCCTTATCCAGCATCTTGCTGTCGATCAGCTGATGGATCGTATCCAGTGCCAGATATGGGTTGATCGCACTTGCACCATAACCAAGCAGTGTAGCAAAATGATGTACTTCTCTTGGTTCGCCGGATTCCAGAACGATTGCAAGTGAAGTTCTCTTTTTCGTCTTTACAAGGTGCTGATGCACAGCGGATACTGCCAGCAGTGAAGGGATCGGCACACGGTTTTCATCAACGCCTCTGTCTGTCAGGATCAGGATGTTTGCTCCGTCTCTGTGTGCTCTGTCTACCTCGACAAACAGATAGTCAATGGCTTTTTCCAGGCTTGTGTTCTTATAATACGTGATCGGAATTTCCGCTACTTTAAAGCCTTCGACATCCAGATTTTTAATCTTCAGCATGTCGGTATTTGTCAGGATCGGATTGTTGATCTTCAGTACCTGACAGTTCTTTGCCTCTTCCTGAAGCAGATTTCCGTCCTCACCGATGTAAATGGTCGTGGATGTTACCACTTCTTCACGGATTGCATCGATCGGCGGGTTCGTCACCTGTGCAAACAGCTGTTTGAAATAATTAAACAGCGGCACATGACATTCCGATAAAACAGCCAGCGGTGTGTCAATACCCATGGAAGCGATGCCTTCTGCACCGTTCTTTGCCATATTTAAAATAGAAGTACGGTACTCTTCGTAAGTATAGCCAAAGGCTTTCTGGAGTTTTGCACGCTCCTCATCGCTGTACTCTTCCACGCGTTTATTCGGAATCTTCAGATCAGAAAGATTTACCAGGTAACGATCCAGCCACTCACCATACGGCTGCTTTTTTGCATAACTTTCTTTCAGTTCATCGTCATCGATCACTCTTCCTTTTACCGTATCCACCAGAAGCATTTTGCCCGGATGCAGTCTTTCTTTGAGCACGATCCTGGTCGGATCGATATCCAGCACACCGACCTCAGAAGAGAGGATCAGATAACCGTCATCGGTGATATAGTATCTGGAAGGACGCAGACCGTTACGGTCAAGCACGGCTCCTACCACATCTCCGTCGCTGAACAGGATCGATGCCGGTCCGTCCCACGGCTCCATCATCGTTGCATGATACTGATAAAAATTTTTTTTGCTCTGGCTCATGGTCTTGTTGTTTGCCCATGGTTCCGGGATCGTGATCATCACGGCCAGCGGCAGATCCATACCACTCATCACCATAAATTCCAGTGTGTTGTCGAGCATTGCCGAGTCAGAACCGGAAGTATTGACAACCGGCAGAACTTTGTGCAGCTCTCCTTTGAAATGCTCGGAGAACATCGTCTCTTCGCGTGCAAGCATCTTGTCGGCATTTCCACGGATCGTGTTGATCTCACCGTTGTGTACGATAAAGCGGTTCGGATGTGCTCTCTCCCAGCTCGGATTTGTGTTGGTACTGAAACGAGAGTGTACGATCGCGATCGCAGATTCATAATCTGCATCCTGCAGATCACGGAAGAAGGTACGGAGCTGTCCTACCAGGAACATACCTTTGTATACAATCGTTCTGCTTGAAAGAGAAACCACATAGGAATTGTCATTGCTCTGTTCAAACACACGTCTTACCACATAAAGTCTGCGGTCAAAATCAATACCTTTTGCCAGGTGTTTTGGTTTTGCTACAAATCCCTGCATGATACACGGCATACATTCCAGTGCTTTGTGTCCGAGAACTTCCGGAACAACCGGAACTTCCCTCCATCCCAAAAATTTAAGACCTTCTTTTTCCACAATGATCTCAAACATTTTCTTTGCCTGGTTCTTTTTCAGTTCATCCTGAGGGAAGAAGAACATACCGATTCCGTATTCCCTCTCAGAACCTAAAAAGATGCCGAGGGACTCACAGGTTTTGGAGAAGAATTTGTGTGAAATCTGAAGCATGATTCCTACACCATCACCTGTTTTTCCTTCGGCATCTTTGCCAGCTCTATGTTCTAGATTTTCTACTATCTTTAATGCATTTTCGACGGTTCCGTGGGATTTGACACCCTTAATGTTTACGACTGCTCCTATACCGCAGTTATCGTGTTCAAATTCCGGCTGATACAGCCCAGGAGTCTGAACGGCTTCGTTCAATTTTGCTGTACTCATACGTCTTTCCTTTCTTAAGTTGTAATATTCTGTTCAGATAAGCGGACTGACCAGATTGCCATGTCCTGCTGCATCCTGCTAACTTCTGTGTTCGCTAATGCAACTTTTTCTCAAATCTTGTCATTGACTATACACCCATTTTTTTCATTTGTAAAGACGTATTTTTCTTTGAATTGTCAGATTATTTGCGAATTCATTTTTAAAACTGTATTTTTTTGATTTTTTATTTATTATTTTTCTTTTGTTTCTATATTTTGCTCGTTGTGTCTATTTTGTTTCTTATGCAAATTTTAAAAATATATGCAACATTCTTCTGTGCACCTCTGTAATCTGCCAAAGACTCCTGTCAGATAGAGATTGCATCCCGCCACTGATGCAAATTTGCTGTTCTCCGTCTGTAAAGTTAAGGATCACCCACTGCTTATTGCTTTTCGCAATTGAAACAGGGGACTTACTTGATTTGGTTAAATTGCAGTCAGTAAAACAGCCATCAGGTTGGAGACCGCATGAAACAGGACTGGCACTCTCAGATCTTCGTAGCGATGGTAAAGCAGATTCAGGATAATCCCCATCGGAAAAGCAAACAGGATCTGTATCAGATTGCCATGATAAACTGCAAAGATCGCTGCTCCCAAAAGGACTGCCTTCTTTACGGAAACATAGCGTTCCAACTTACGGTAAACAAGTCCACGGAAAATCAGCTCTTCTGTGACCGGCACTGCGATACCCATTCCAAGGATCTGGAACAGCATCCGGCTTGAGAGCAGGGCATCCTGTGATTCACTGGTAATCCCATAATCCGATACCAGAAACGACATCAGTGCCGAAAACAGGATATTCAGCCCGGCCGCCGCCACGATCACGATGATCCACTGGATCCAGGTTATCTTTCTTTTTTCTTTTCTCCACAAGTTCTGATCTTTCCGGTAGAGCCAGAAGAACAACGGCATTGTGATGACGGCCGCCAGCATGGTCTGAAAAGCCGCATCTCCAATGCCGAGTATTCCGGTAAGCTGCAATGCCAGAAAATGTACCAGTATCGGAAAAACAAGATCTATGATTTTATATTCCAAAGTCCATCACCTCTTAAGTTTTGAACCATCATAGCATATTTTTCCGTTCAGAACAATCTAGATCTGCACTTTTTGTCGATGCTTAACCCAATACAGCATCCCTGACAGACCAGACAGCACTATAAAAACTACTGTAACTGTCATCTGTCCCTCATCCCTGTCTTTTTCTTGTTCCTGTCTTTCCGGCTCGTTTGATAAAGAATTCGTCTCTTTCTGCAAAAAGCCGGCTTTTTTCTGCTTTTCCCCATGCGTTCCGTTTTCTGTCTGTTTCTGTGTCTCAAAGATTCTGTTCTTGTGCTTCCCTTTCTTCTCCGGCAGCAGCTTTTTCCGTTCGAGTTCTTTTTCCAGTTCTTCTTTCAGAAGATAGCGTACTTCTTTATTTCCGGCTGTATCAAAAACTTCCAGCTGCCATTTTTCTTCATGCCCAAAGGAGATCTCCCAGCTGCTTTCCGGATTTTTGCTCTCTTTATACAGGCTGCCATTTTTGCAGAGCCAAATTTTTGCAAAATCAACATTATCTTCGCAGATCGTCTGAACCTGAAAGCCTTTTTCTGTTGCTTTTATTGGATCGATCACACAGATCGGCGGTGTCCGGTCAATCGCAAAGTCCCGGCACAATATTTTTTCTTTTTCCGGCAGCTGATGTCCTGCTTCATCCTCCAGAAAAAGCTTCAGACTGTACCTTCCTTCTTTTTCAAAGACGGTCTCCGCCAGTTCATAATCATACTCCATAAATCCTTCCGCTGTTTGTCTGTTTCGTTTCTGATAATCTTTCCCTTCTTCCAAATTTCTTGCTTTTCCGTCAAATATGCATTGCAGTTCTTCCTTTTGCATTTTGTTGACATCCCACACCCGTAATTTTAACTTCTGTCCCTGCTGTGCTGTTTTCTGTTTCAGAAATTTTTGCATGGAAGCATCCGTCGTAAGCTTCGGACCGGAGCGGTTCACTGCAAAACAGATTTCCTGCTCTTCCTGATTCCCTACAAGATCTTCCGCATAGATTTTCAGCCGATACCAGCCATCTTTCAGATATACATCATCGCCGCTCTCCCCTGTATTACTGCCGCTGCTTTTCTTATCTTTCAATTCTGCCGTTCCCTTTTTCCAGTTTACAGGCATGTCCAAAAGCTGTTCTTCTTTTGCGGATCTTCCGGTTCTTTTGTACAGCTTTATGTAACTCTTTTTTTGATTTAAATAAAATTCTTCCAGGGAAATCTTTACTTTATAATCAGAAAGCAAGATCTGATTCTGCGGCATCCCCTGTATGACAATCTCCGGTGATGTACGGTCGATCACAACTTTTCCGACCGGAAGATATCTGGTATTTCCAAAGACATCTGTCAGTTTTACATACGGATACCAGATTCCTTCTTCCTGAATCTCAATCTGCTTTCCTTCTCTCCATTCTCCCTGCTTCTGTGTGATCTGTCCGTCATCCAGTTTTTCCCTTGCAAGATACCACTGAATCTGAACTTCTCCCTCTGTGTCATCCTGCACATTTTCTGCACTGCAAACACAGAAATCCGATGTAAAAAGCTGCTTCTGTTTCTTTCCGTTTAATCTGACTTCTGCACTCGGTGCTTCCTCATCCACTTCATATGAAATTTCTGTTTTCTTTGACCTCGCCTGCAGCTCCCCGTTTTTTTGGCGACGCTCCATCACAAAACTCCATCTTCCTTCTCCATAAAGAGGCTGTGATACGTTTGTCTGATTGTATCCGCTTCCTTTTGTCGGCTGTGCTTCCAGAATAGCACCTTTTGAGATACGATAAACCTTTCTTTTTGAATCATACACACATTTTCCATATCTTGCCCTGATTTTTATATTTTCCGGATTTGGATCTGTCTCCTCCAGAATAACATTTCCTTTTGCAGTATATCGTTTATCTTCCGGAGCATAACAATAATTGGCATTTTTGCCAGCGACTTCTTCTTTTAAAGTCAAAGCTCCCTGATATACCAGATACTGTCCATTCTGATATATCGGACTGTCTTTCTGTAAAACGTTCTCATCAATCCAGACTTTCGGCATCACAAACCCTCCCGGCGGCTGATTGCTCGCCTCTCCGTTTTTCATAAATCCACTGATCTGAATCGCATTTTTTTCATCCGAAAATCTTAAATTTTCTGTTTTGTTGTCCGCAAAATACCCTTTGTTTGCATCACTGATCGACACTTGAAGAATTTTCGGCACAATTTCCACCTTTGTCTCCAGAGCTGCCTTTCTGCACTCCAACACGTACGCATCCGCATCGGTCCCTGCAATTTCATACTCCACATCTACTCGCCAGATCCCGACATTTTTTGAAACAGCATAGCCACACACAACCAGATCGGCGGCTTCTGCGTCCGGTTTACCTCCTTCCCACTGTGCCCTCACTTCCAGATCTACTTTACGTGAATCGTCAAAGATCTTTTTTCCGTTTTTCGGATATGCCTCGTAGACGATCACTTTTTTCCTGTTTTTTACTTTTTCTCTATCGTGATCTTCTTCGCTGGTTTTCGTAACTGCTTCTCTCCTTCTTTCTGTGGCACCTGTTTCCGCTTTCACTTTCAAAATATGAAAGCAAATCATACAACAACATATTCCCATCAAAAATATCATTTTGCATATTCTGCCCTTTTGCTTACTCCATTGTTTCTTTTCGATTGCTCACACCCCGTTTCCATTCCTGTACTTCTTCCTCTGTAATTTCATTTTTCTGAAACCATTCTCTGTATAAATCCATTATCCGCTGCATTTCTTCCTCTTCTTTTTTCTGTTGTTCCATTCTTTCATTTATCGTCGCTTTCTGCGGCATCTTATTTTTTGCTACACCATCTTTTTGTGTATCATCCTTCGTTTTTATAAATTTTTCAATCCAGTTTTCTGCATATTGTTCTCCTCCATTTTCCACATAAAAAAAGTGATAGATGACAGATAATTGCCCTGCGAAACGATGATAAGCTCTCCTGTTTTTCTGAAGATCACTTTCCGTATAGAAGAGAAGCGACATAAGTTCCTGGTGTTCCTGACGATCCACCTGTCCATCTTCCATGATACTTTCTAAAAATTGCTGATAACCTTCTTCCCGACCGGGAAATAAGAATATTGCTGATTTGTAATCTGATATGTCTTTCTGACTTAAATAAGTTTGATATAACTGTTCTCGTTTCTGCTCATCCTGAATGGAAATTTCGATGCTTCCAAGTACGGATACGGTAATGATCATCAGAGCTGAAAACAGGCTCATCCTTCTTGTAATGTGCAGATAATCTCTGAATGCTTTTTTCACTTCTGCAACATTTTGAAACCGTTCATCCGGATCCTGTCTTGTGCACTTTTCCAGAATCCGTCCAAGCGGAGAATAACTCTTTTTTCTTTTCCGCTGCTTTTTTTCTAAAATCCACTGCAATGTTCTGCCAAGAGCGTAGATATCCGTTCTCGCATCAAGACTCCTCTGCTGCTCCTGTTCCGGTGCCATAAATCCTCTGGTACCCATAATGCAAAAATCGTCGTTCTGGAAACCCGCCCCGTCCGGATCAATGAGTTTTAATCTTCCCTCTTTTGTCAGAACCACATTGGAAGGTTTTAAATCCTGATAAAGAATCGCCGGCTGTGACATATGAAGGCAGTACAGTGCATCGCACAGCTCTATCCCCCATTTCGCTGCTTTTCTCCCGGAAATTCTTTTTTTCTTTTCTCCTGTCGTTAGGATATGCTCTTTCAGGCTCTCTCCTTCAAGATACTCCATAATAAAACAGCACATCTCCTGCTCCTGTAAAAGATCATAAATTTTCACAAGTCCGGAATGCTCCATACTTGCCCATGCCCGTAGAAGAGCTACTTTCTGTGAAGCTGCATCGATGGCTTTTGCCGCCCGCAAAGCACCGGTTGCCTGGTGAAACACAAGCCATACTGCTCCTGTCCTCCCCTGTCCTATCCTGCGGATCAGAAAATAACCATGGTGATTCAACAGATGTTCCATTTGCTTTTTGCACTGCACCTGCTCCTGATTTTGTTCTTTCGCCGTCATATTACTCTGATATGGCATTCTCAAATTGTCCGATATTATCTGCCATGACTGCAAATCTGAGCCATTTTTTTAAAGTTTTCGCATCTTGTTGTTTTAACTTTTCTTCCAGTTTTTCTGGTATATTGTCTTTATATTTCAGGATTTCCAGAAGAGCTTCCAGACAGCCTTCTTTTTCTCCTTCTTCATACGCTTCTTCTCTCTGTACGGCAATATCCATCTCATAATCGCATTCTGCTATCAACATATTGATGACCTCACTTCCCTTTTTGCGAATATATCCTGCCAGGATGCCTTTTTCGATACACTCCTGAATAGCATAGCGATATGCTTCTTTTGTCCCTGCATCCTGATACTTTCTTACAGTATCAATAAACAGACCATATTCCTTTAGCACATCACACTTATCCAAAATTTCATGCTTTGCACTCGGATTAATATTAATCACTCTGACTTTCAATTCAAGCATAGGATTCCCATCCTGCATAAGATAAACATCTGACAGTTTTAATTCTGATTCGTTCTCTAACTTTTCTGTTCCATTATAAAAAGTGTAAAACTCCGGCATTGGAAGTTTTATCATTCCTTTTCTGTAGCGTTCTCTTACCGGTACAAGTTGCTCATATGTCCTGCCAATATACAGAAGACTCCTGAGCGGCATATTCCGGTTGATCGTTGACTGATGTTCTGTCAAAACAAGTACTTTTCCATTTACACCAAAAGAAATATCATTCTGAAAATTTAAATACAGTGCATTTTCTACACGCATTTTCTGAATGACAGTTCCTTCCGGCAATGGTTCTTCATGCAGTGCATTATATAATGCAATATCATTTTCTTCTGCATTTTCATCATTATAAAACAAATCTACCAGTATACTGTTCTTAATTTCTCTGTTTTCTTTTGCTTTATAAGATACCTTCTCTGGCATATCATGAATAGCTACATCTGCGTATACAATCTGCTTTTGATTCTTTTGTTTTTGCATAAGACTGCCCCTTTCTTTTGTTTGTACGAAGCAGTCTGTCCGAATTCAGTATACACAAACCCAAGCAGTTTTTTCAAGCCGCTTCGCACAGGTTCCTTATTTTCTTTTCTCATTGGATTTTCCTGCCGAACGGCATTGAAAAACAGATTTTTTTGATATGTTGCTATTATAATGTAAAAGTGATATAATGTCAATAATAAGTTTTTATCCAATGCATCGTAAAACCCCTTGCTTTAGCTATGGGGATATAAGATGCGT
>OGOH01000967.1_pt1 | contig 21628 bp, 19 predicted proteins | sample 1552571 | NCBI WGS metagenome assembly OGOH01 (sample SAMEA2580170, study PRJEB22360) | human gut metagenome | biome: human gut; feature: human-associated habitat; material: faeces | place: Denmark | collected 2008/2010
AGAGAACGAGGAATCACGATCAAAGCCCAGACAGTCAGAACGGTATATAAGGCAAAGGATGGAGAAGAGTATATCTTTAACCTGATCGATACGCCGGGGCATGTAGACTTTAACTATGAAGTATCCCGAAGCCTTGCAGCTTGTGACGGGGCAATTCTGGTAGTGGATGCCGCACAGGGGGTAGAAGCACAGACGCTTGCCAATGTATACCTTGCGCTGGATCATGATCTGGATGTAGTACCGGTATTAAATAAGATCGATCTTCCAAGTGCCGATCCGGAACGTGTGATTGAAGAGATTGAGGATGTGATCGGAATAGAGGCAGAGGATGCGCCGCAGATTTCTGCAAAGACCGGACTGAATGTAGATCAGGTGCTGGAAGAAATCGTAGCAAAGATACCGGCACCAACCGGAGATCCGAAAGCACCGCTTCAGGCGTTGATCTTTGATTCCTTATATGATGCGTATAAAGGTGTTATCGTATTTTGCAGAATCAAAGAAGGAACTGTAAAAAAAGGAACACCGATCCTTATGATGGCGACAGGAGCTAAGGCAGAAGTAGTAGAAGTTGGTTATTTTGGGGCCGGACAGTTTATTCCGTGTGAGGAACTGAGTGCCGGAATGGTAGGCTATATTACGGCAAGTCTTAAGAACGTAAAGGATACCCGCGTGGGTGATACGGTAACCAATGCGGCACATCCATGTGCAGAACCGCTTCCGGGATATAAGAAAGTAAATCCAATGGTTTACTGTGGATTATATCCGGCAGATGGCGCAAAATACCCGGATCTCAGGGATGCGTTGGAGAAATTACAGTTAAATGATGCATCACTGCAGTTCGAACCTGAGACTTCAATTGCACTGGGATTCGGATTCCGCTGTGGATTCCTTGGACTTCTGCATCTGGAGATCATTCAGGAACGTCTGGAAAGAGAATATAATCTGGATCTGGTAACAACTGCGCCGGGGGTTATCTATAAAGTACACAAGACAAATGGAGATGTGATAGAGCTTACGAATCCATCGAACCTTCCGGATCCTTCAGAGATCGAATATATGGAAGAGCCAATGGTAAAAGCAGAGATCATGGTGACAGCGGAGTTTATCGGTGCGATCATGGATCTGTGCCAGGAACGTCGAGGCGTATATGAAGGTATGGAGTATATTGAAGAGACCCGTGCAGTATTACATTACCAGCTCCCGCTTAATGAAATCATTTATGATTTCTTTGATGCATTAAAATCAAGATCAAGAGGATATGCTTCGTTTGACTATGAGATGGCCGGTTATGTGAAGTCAGAACTTGTCAAACTGGATATCCTGATCAATAAAGAAGAAGTCGATGCATTGTCATTTATCATTCATGCAGATACTGCATACGAACGCGGAAGAAAGATGTGCGAGAAGTTAAAAGAAGAGATCCCGAGACAGTTATTCGAGATTCCAATCCAGGCAGCAATCGGAAGTAAGATCATCGCGCGTGAAACAGTTCGTGCGATGCGTAAAGACGTGCTGGCAAAATGTTATGGTGGAGATATCAGCCGTAAGAGAAAGCTTCTGGAAAAACAGAAAGAAGGAAAGAAACGTATGCGTCAGGTCGGCAGCGTGGAGATTCCGCAGAAAGCATTTATGAGCGTGCTGAAGCTGGATGATAAATAATATGAAAAAAGAACTGGAATTATATCTGCACATCCCATTCTGCGTTCGGAAATGTGCATACTGTGATTTTTTGTCTTTTCCGGCAGAAAAAGAAATTCAGAAACAATATGTCAGCTGCCTGATAGAAGAGATCCGTCAGTTTGATCTGGCGGAGGATTACGTGGTATCTACGATCTTTTTCGGTGGCGGTACCCCTTCTGTTCTGGAGGGCAGTGAGATCATGCGGATCATGCAGGCGATCCGGGAGCGTTTCCCGGATATCCGGGAAGATGCGGAAATTACGATTGAATGCAATCCGGGGACACTGACGGAAGAAAAACTGCAGATTTACCAAAAAGCAGGGATCAATCGTTTAAGCCTGGGGCTGCAGTCCGCAGATCAGGAGGAGTTAAAGCTTTTAGGACGTATCCACACGTACAATCAGTTCAAAGAGAATTTTTATCTGGCAAGAAGGATCGGATTTGCGAATATCAATGTCGATTTGATGTCGGCGCTTCCGGGTCAGAGTGTAGAGAGCTATCGCTGTACTCTGAAAAAGGTATGTGAACTTGGACCGGAGCATATCTCCGCCTACAGCCTGATCATCGAGGATGGCACGCCGTTTGCAAAGCGTTACAGACAGGATGCCGCAAAAAGAGAAGCCGGAGAAAAACCGCAGTTTTTGCCTTCGGAGGATGAGGAACGTCAGATGTACGAGGATACGGCAGAGATTCTTTCCGAATATGGATATCATCGTTATGAGATATCGAATTATGCAAAAGCAGGGTATGTATGCAGACACAACGTCGGATACTGGAAACGAGTGGACTACATCGGTTTTGGACTTGGAGCATCCACATTGCAGAATCCGCTCCGTTATAAAAATACCGATGATCTGCAGGAATACTTAAACTGGGATTTCTCAAAAAAGGAATTACTGGTGCTGACAAAAGACAATCAGATTGAAGAAACCTTGTTTTTGGGACTTCGCATGATGGAAGGCGTCAGCCTGTCTGCATTTGAAGAGCATTTTCACTGTCCGCTGACGGTGATCTACCAAAGGGAGATCCAAAAGCTCACAGAAAAAGGATTGCTGAGAATTGAAGAGGACCGCATTTCCCTGACAGAAAAAGGGATTGATTTAAGTAACATGGTGCTTTCTGAGTTTTTGCTCGGATAAAGATAAAACAGAAAAGCGGATTGCAAATGTTTGCTTTATACAGAAATGGCAGAACAAGCTGAAATGTTTGTTCTGCCATTTTATGATGTGGGTGTCAAAAGTCCCCAACTATCATGCCTACGGATTTTCCATTTCTGAAATTGCACTTACGGTATAATCATGGATCGCACGGTAAGTATCATTTGTATAATGAAGATCATCTACCGTTGAAAAACCATTCTGTTCCAGATAATCATAGCAATCCAGGTACTGATTCGGAAAAGATTCTTTTAATTTTGCATTAAAATCCCGGATTTCTTCGTTGGAAGCACCGGAGCATGCATCGCCTACCGGATTCACAGACATAATATAGAAAGAAGCATCCGGATATTCTGCAAAAATCTGAGGATAAAACGCAAGATAACGGTCGATCTCACTCAGATCATTGACGCCAAGATTAAACACAACAGTAGCATCTGGCTCTTTGGAAAGAGAGGTGCGAAGCTGATCGATGCCCTCGTTCACAAGCCAGTAGTAACCTTCCCCGACTTTTCCTATATAAGAGCAGGTATCCGCATCATCGGAATCCTGCATGGCTTCCTCCATGCCGACCGTTCTGGAATCTCCGACAAAAAGAAAGTGATGACAGGAAGAGGAGACAATATGGTCAGAAGTGTCTGCGGTATCAGATGAATCCTGCACAGAATGTTCGTTTTTCACATCACGTAAGCTTTTTTCCAGAAAAGCGGTCTGTTCCTTTGTAAACCAGGTCATAAATACGGCCAGTGCGATCAGAGCTGCAGTCAGAAAACTGAGCAGTACAATGACAAGATTTGTGGTTTTTCGTTTCATAAGAACCCCCTGAAATTTTATGTGATCGTTTTTTTAGGTCAGATTCTGTTTTTCTGACCTCTTTAGTATAACGCATTCCGGAAAAAAGTCAATTTTTATAAAAAATGAAAAAAACCTCTTGACAAAGAATATGCGTAGTGCTATTTTAGGTACAAGGATGTTAGCACTCCACTAAGATGAGTGCTAATAACAGGAAGGAGGATTCAAGGATGCAGTTAGATGAGAGAAAGTGGAAGATACTTCAGGCGATCATCAAGACGTATCTGGAGACGGGAGAGCCGGTTGGTTCGAGGACGATCTCCAAATATGCGGATTTGAATCTGAGCTCCGCAACCATCCGAAATGAAATGGCAGATCTGGAAGAGCTTGGATACATCATCCAGCCGCATACTTCAGCCGGCAGGATTCCTTCAGACCTTGGTTATCGTCTGTATGTGAACCACCTGATGGAAGAGAAAGAACAGCAGGTAACGGAAATGAAGGAGCTGATGATTGAAAAGCAGGATAAGATGGAAATGGTCCTGAAGCGTGTGGCACAGTTCCTTGCAGCCAACACAAATTATGCTTCGATGATCACAGGGCCGCAGTACCACAGAACAAAGCTTAAGTTTATCCAGCTTTCCATAGTAAGCGAAGATCAGCTGTTAGCTGTTGTTGTTACGGAAGGCAACGTAGTGAAGAATAAAATGATCTCGCTTCATCACGGACTGGATCAGGAAACGGTATTGAAGCTGAACATTCTGCTTAACACCAGTTTGAATGGTCTTACGATGGATCAGATCAATCTGACAACGATCGCAAAGATCAAAGAGGAGGCTGGTATCCACAGCGAGGTTGTAAACAGTGTTCTGGATGCAGTCGCAGAAGCGATCCAGATGGATGAAGAAGAGATGGAGATCTATACAAGCGGAGCGACGAACATCTTCAAATATCCGGAACTGTCAGACAGTGAAAAGGCGAGCAGCCTGATCGGTACCTTTGAAGAAAAGAAACAGCTGGCGGATCTGGTAGCCGATACGATGGCAGATGACAAGAACACCGGCATTCAGGTTTACATCGGAAATGAGACACCGGTGCAGACGATGAAGGACTGCAGTGTTGTGACAGCTACTTACGAGCTGGGCGATGGTATGCGAGGTACGATCGGTATCATCGGACCGAAAAGAATGGATTATGACAGAGTTGTCGGTACCTTAAAAACACTGACAACTCAATTGGATGATATATTTGGTAAGAAAAAAGAAGACAACTAGAGAGGTGATTGTATGGCAGAGGAAACAAAAAACACAAAGCCTGCTGATGAAGAAATAGAAAAAACTGCAGAACCGACTGCAGGAGAAGAAAAACAGCCGGAAACGGAAAAGGCAGAAAGCGATACAGCTGCCGCAAAAGAAGAACAGCCGGAAAAGAAAGGCTTCTTTGGTAAGAAAAAAGAAAAGAAAGATAAAAAAGACGAGCAGATCGAAGAACTGACTGATCGTCTGAAACGCCAGATGGCAGAGTTCGATAATTTCCGTAAAAGAACGGAAAAAGAAAAAGCAGCCATGTTTGAGGTCGGTGCAAAGAGTGTCATTGAAAAGATGCTTCCGGTGATCGATAATTTCGAACGCGGACTGGCAACTCTTTCCGATGAGGAAAAAGAACAGCCATTTGCACAGGGTATGGATAAGATCTACAAACAGTTTGTAGCAAGCCTGGAAGAGCTCGGAGTAAAAGCCATCGAGGCAGAAGGAAATGAGTTCGATCCGAATTTCCATAATGCAGTGATGCATGTGGAAGATGAACAGTACGGCGAAAATGTCGTAGCGGAAGAACTTCAGAAAGGCTATATGTACCGTGACAGTGTGGTTCGCCACAGCATGGTAAAAGTAGCAAACTAAATTAAAAAGTTGACAAAATTCAGTATAAAAGCAGAATAAAACAGGAGGAATTTATCATGGGTAAAATTATTGGTATTGACTTAGGAACAACGAACAGCTGTGTAGCAGTTATGGAAGGTGGCAAACCGGTTGTTATCGCAAATACAGAAGGTGCAAGAACAACACCATCTGTTGTGGCATTCACAAAAACAGGTGAGAGACTGGTCGGTGAACCTGCAAAACGTCAGGCAGTTACAAACGCTGACAAAACAATTTCTTCTATTAAAAGACATATGGGTACCGATTATCGTGTAACCATCGACGACAAGAAATATTCTCCGCAGGAGATTTCCGCAATGATCCTACAGAAACTGAAAGCAGATGCAGAAAACTACCTGGGCGAAAAAGTTACCGAAGCAGTTATCACGGTACCGGCATATTTTAATGATGCACAGCGTCAGGCAACCAAAGATGCCGGTAAGATCGCAGGTCTGGATGTAAAACGTATCATCAACGAGCCGACCGCAGCAGCTCTGGCATATGGACTGGACAATGAAAAAGAACAGAAGATCATGGTATACGACTTAGGTGGTGGTACATTCGACGTATCCATCATTGAGATCGGTGACGGCGTTATCGAAGTACTGTCAACAGCCGGAGACAACAGACTGGGTGGTGATGACTTCGACCAGAAGATCACAGACTACATGCTGGCTGAGTTCAAGAAAAATGAGGGCGTAGACCTGTCAAACGATAAAATGGCACTGCAGAGATTAAAAGAAGCTGCTGAGAAAGCAAAGAAAGAGCTTTCTTCTGCAACAACCACAAACATCAATCTGCCATTCATCACAGCAACTGCTGAAGGTCCGAAACATTTCGATATGAATCTGACAAGAGCAAAATTCGATGAACTGACACACGATCTGGTAGAGAGAACCGCTACACCTGTTAACACCGCACTGAGAGATGCAGGTCTGACAGCAAGCGAGATCTCCAAAGTACTGCTGGTTGGTGGTTCTACACGTATTCCGGCTGTACAGGATAAAGTAAAAGCTCTGACCGGACATGAACCAAGCAAATCTCTGAACCCGGATGAGTGTGTAGCACTTGGTGCTTCCGTACAGGGTGGTAAACTGGCAGGCGATGCCGGTGCAGGCGATATCCTGTTGCTGGATGTAACTCCGCTGTCACTGTCTATTGAGACAATGGGTGGTGTTGCAACAAGACTGATCGAGAGAAATACAACCATCCCGACCAAGAAGAGCCAGATCTTCTCAACCGCAGCAGATAATCAGACAGCTGTTGATATCCACGTTGTACAGGGTGAAAGACAGTTTGCGAAAGATAACAAATCTCTTGGCCAGTTCCGTCTGGATGGTATCCCACCAGCAAGAAGAGGTGTGCCTCAGATCGAAGTTACATTCGATATTGATGCAAACGGTATCGTAAACGTATCCGCAAAAGATCTGGGAACCGGAAAAGAACAGCACATCACCATTACTTCCGGATCTAATATGTCTGAGTCTGATATCGACAAAGCAGTCAAAGAAGCTGCTGAGTACGAAGCTCAGGATAAGAAGAGAAAAGAAGCAATCGACACAAGAAACGATGCAGACGCTATGGTATTCCAGACCGAAAAAGCATTGGAAGAAGTTGGCGATAAAGTAGATGCAAATGACAAGACAGCAGTAGAAGCTGACTTGAACGAACTGAAAGACCTGATCGCAAAGAGCAATCCGGAAGAAATGACAGAGTCACAGGTTGCTGAGATCAAAGCAGCAAAAGAAAAACTGATGGAAAGTGCTCAGAAAGTATTTGCAAAGATGTATGAGCAGCAGGCACAGGCAAACGGAGCAGCTCAGGCAGGTCCTGATATGAATGCCGGAGCAGATAACAGCAGCTATCAGTCTGATGATGTTGTAGACGGTGATTACAAAGAAGTATAAAAAAGTAACTTTTAATAAATTTTTGCATCGTAACTGTTAAGATGCTAAACAGTTACAATATACACAGGCAGGGATGTGTTCATTCCTGCCTTGTGTCAGCAATCAGGCCGTAAGGAACTGCAAACAGGCAGGTTCTGGAAGGTTGCCGTGCATGTGGAGGATTAAAGATGGCAGAGAATAAGCGAGATTATTATGAAGTTCTCGGCGTTGACAGAGGGGCGGATGAAGCTACCATTAAAAAAGCATACCGTCAGCTTGCAAAAAAATATCATCCAGATATGAACCCGGGAGACAAAGAAGCAGAAAAGAAATTTAAAGAGGCATCGGAAGCATATGCCGTGTTAAGCGATGCAGAAAAACGCAGACAGTATGATCAGTTCGGACATGCTGCGTTTGAACAGGGCGGCGGAGGTGCCGGAGGATTCGGCGGCTTTGATTTCAACGGCGGCGATATGGGAGATATCTTTGGTGATATTTTCGGAGATCTTTTCGGAGGCGGTCGCAGCAGACGTGCAAACAATGGACCGATGAAAGGTGCCAATGTCAGGACAGCGGTAAGGATTACCTTTGAAGAGGCAGTATTCGGATGCGAAAAACAGCTGGATCTGAATCTGAAGGATGAGTGTACAACCTGCCATGGAACAGGTGCAAAACCAGGAACCAGTCCGGAGACTTGTCCGAAATGCGGCGGTAAAGGTCAGATCGTATATACACAGCAGTCCCTGTTTGGCACGGTAAGAAATGTACAGACCTGTCCGGACTGTAACGGAAGCGGTAAGATCGTAAAAGAGAAATGTGCGGACTGCCATGGAAGCGGTTACATCACAAACCGCAAGAAGATCGCAGTGACGATCCCGGCCGGTATTGACAACGGACAGAGCATCCGTATTCGTGAAAAGGGTGAACCGGGTGTAAACGGCGGCCCAAGAGGGGATCTGCTGGTTGAAGTTCAGGTAGAACGTCATCCGATCTTCCAGAGACAGGATATGAATATTTATTCTACTGCTCCTGTCACCTTTGCACAGGCAGCACTGGGCGGACAGATCCATATCACAACTGTAGACGGCGATATGGCATACGATATCAAACCTGGAACACAGACGGATACCAAGATCCGTCTTAAAGGAAAAGGTGTGCCTTCTCTTCGCAACAAAAATATCCGCGGAGACCATTATGTAACACTTGTTGTTCAGGTTCCGACAAAGCTGAACGAAGAGGCAAAGGAATACCTGCGTAAGTATGATGAGGCAGTCAACGGTAAGATTAACGATAGTAAACAGGAAAAGCCGAAAAAGAAGAGCTTTATGGAAAAAATAAAAGAAACATTTGAAGACTGACCCTGAGAACAATAAAAAAGCTGAAATTCAAAAAATGCACCCGGGAGAGATCCGCGGTGCATTTTTGTACGTGAAAGTTATCGGAAAGGAAACATTTTCACCATAAAAATACTTGCTGTTTTGATATGCAGAAACAGGATTCGTGTATGACGTAACAGAAACTTAAGGTTTCTGACGTTGACAAGAAAGCTTGAAAAGAATAGAATATGATGTATAGGTATAACTATAGCTTTATACATAGATTTGGTGAAAGCAGGTAAATTGGATATGAAATTAAAATTACTGAAAAAGTTAATGATTATATGTATGTCTTTCAGCCTGTCAGTTTCCATGGTTCCGGCATCTGTGCTGGCGGCAGGAAAAGACAGCTCTGAGGGCGATACGCAGGCAGTACAGGTTATTTCAAGTGATACAGAAAGTGAGTCTGCAAATACAGAAACAGAGACAAAAAACCAAGAAACAAAACATCACAAAGACAAAGAAACTGAGATCAAGGGTGGTTTTGTCCCGGAAAGTGAGTCACAGGCAGTTATTGAGAGCGAAGCAGTGATAACAGAGCAGACACCTCAAACAGAAAGCGAAACCGGACAAAAAAAAGGTGCAGTTGGGAAAAAAGTAAAGACAGCCGGAAAAATAACTCCGAATGGTACACCGAACGTGGATTATAAAAATGAAAATGGAAAGTATACTATTTTGGAAGATAAAGCAGTTACATTAACTTTAAGTGATGGTGCTTCTCTTGGAGAAGTTATCGTAAAATCTGGAGCAACGCTGACGATTGTTTTGAAAGGAACAACGACTAATATAATCGGTACGATCAGCGGAGAAGGAAAGGTTCAGTTCGCAAAGACCAGCAATGGTAAGGCAAATCTGAAGGGCAGTATTGATGTAGCTGAAACAACCGTAGAAGGTGGAACATTATTTGGAAGTGGTACGATCAAAAGTACACAGGTTTCTCTTAATGGTGGTTCTATTGCATGTAAAGTCACAAATGATGTAAAATCAGGAGATCTTACGTTAAAAGCATCGGAGTTTACCGTAGAGAAAGATGCAGTATGCACGATTGATAACGTACAATTAAATGGTGCAGATGTCAGCATGGATGCCAATACGGTCTGGAGCGACAGCAACGGAAAAGCAGTTGTATATTTTCAGCCTGCATCTACCGTAGCATTTTCCATCAAAGCAGTTACCTTTACTTCTTCTGAGGAAACAACGGACAGCATCACTGCAAAAGAGCAGAACTACACTTACGAAGACGGTAATCTGAAAAAGGGCAAGAGTGCGACGGCGTATACTGTAAAGGTCGGAGCAGACCTCACGACAACATATGGTGAAAAACTGGAAAATGTAGATATTATCACTGTCAGCGCGGCAAAAGATTATACACCAGAGGTTTCCTTGAGAGATTATGATGAAGCAATGGATTCTTCTCTGGAACTGAAAGACGGAACAGCAAAAGGTTATAAAGTAACAAAGAAAAATATAAAAGAAAAACCGGATGAAAAATCGTTTAGTCTGAATGAAGTGCTTGTGACGGATACTTTTGGTTATGATCACATATTGTCCGGAACCGTAAACTATAAAATCGAAAAGAAAGAACTGACACCGCTGATCAGTGTCAATAAAACAAGCACAACATCTAAGAACAAAGCAACCAAAGTGTATGACGGTACGACCGATGTTCCGGATGATACCTGTACCTTATCCGGATTTTCCGGTATCGTAGACGGTGACAAAGCATCAGATGTTCTTGCTGTGGCAAAAGCAACTTTTGTATATGACCATGCAGATGTGGCAACAGCAAAGAATATCAAAGCAGAAGTGACACTTTCCGGTGATCCGGCAGAGTGCTACACCGTTGCTTCCGTCAATGATATCTCCGCAGAGATCACAAAGGCTCCTCTTACTGAGAAATTGATGAAATCCCTCGGCATCACACTGACCAAGCCGGAAGTGACAGAACGTCATTATCAGTATCTGAAATACAAGACCGTAGCCGGTCAGGAATATGCTTATTCGGAAAAGGCAAAGGATGATGAATGGAAACTGGCGAAGAAAGCTTCCACGATCACCTATGTCAATGAAGTAGACGGTGAAGAGCAGGATCTGAAAGCGGGAACAAGCTATAAGATTTATACAAGAATCCCGGAATCCGACAATTATCTGGCAAGTGATCCGGTTTCGGTATCGGTAAAGACATTGCGTGCTCCGCAGGAAGCAAAAGAGAGCGATGTAAAATTCACCGGTGTAACGGATAATTCCACACAGAAGTTAAATACGGCACTGACATTTACAGCAACCGGTTCTACTTATGTGGATGACAAGGATTACAAACCGTCAGCAGATGATGAAAAATATGTACCGTATTCCTGGAAACTGACGGATACTACAACCTGGAAGGGAGATAAGTCCACACAGACCTTTACGATGACTCCGACACAGGCCGGCACTTATACGATCGTGGCAACATTCCGCAAATATGTATATGATGGCAAGAAGTGGGTATACAGTGAGGGAGATGATGTGAAGAAATCCATCACGTTTAAGGCAAATGAAAGCGGAACATCCAGTTCTACTTCCGGAAGCGGAAGCAGCAGCAGCTCTTCTTCTGGCAGCACCAATACAGCAGCAAAGACCGGGGATACTACACCGGTTGTGCCGGTGGCAGCAGCACTTGTTGTTTCCGGAGCAGCACTTGCACTGACGCTTAAGAAGCGGAAAAAGGAAGAAAAATAGTACTTTTAAAAAGTAAGCACAGATGTTATGATAAGGGGTGTGTAAAAACACCTCTTATTTTGTGGCTGTAAAGTACGAACAGACATGTATGGATTATCATACTATTTTGTACAGGAACAAACGGTGTAGCATTATTTTGAAATAAAAAATCTTGTTAATCTGGCATTATATATACGAAAGGATATTTGACATTTATGAGATGGAATAAATTTACGTTAAAAACAAGATCAGAAGTAGAAGATATCGTGATCTCCACACTGGCAGAAGCCGGCGTGGAAGGCGTAGAGATTGAAGATAAAGTACCATTGACGGAGCAGGACAAACAGCAGATGTTTGTCGATATTCTTCCAGACGGACCGGCAGATGACGGGATCGCTTATCTGAACTTTTACCTGGATGAGAAAGAAGATAAAGAAGAGTTGCTTGCAAATGTAAAAGATGCTCTGGAAGAGCTTCGTATGTTTGTGGATATCGGAGAGGGAACGATCACAGAATCCCAGACCGAAGACAAGGACTGGATCAACAACTGGAAACAGTATTTTCATCAGTTTTATGTGGATGATATCCTGATCATCCCGTCCTGGGAAGAAGTAAAACCGGAAGATAAGGATAAGATGATCATTCATATTGATCCTGGCACGGCGTTTGGTACCGGTATGCATGAGACGACACAGCTTTGCATGCGTCAGCTGAAAAAATATGTGAAGGACGGTATGGAGATCCTGGATGTCGGCACCGGAAGCGGTATCCTGTCCATTGCAGCACTGAAACTGGGAGCAGGTCATGCGGTCGGTACGGATCTTGATCCATGTGCGATCTCTGCTACCAGAGAAAATCTGGAAGCAAACCAGATTCCGGAAGGCAGCATGGATGTGATGATCGGAAATATCATTGATGATAAAGCCGTGCAGGATCAGGTCGGATATGAAAAGTATGATATTGTAACGGCAAATATTCTGGCAGATGTCCTGATGCCACTGACGCCGGTGATCTGCCATCAGATGAAACCGGGAGCTCTTTATATTACTTCCGGTATTCTGGATGTAAAAGAAGACGTTGTTGTAAAAGCAGTAAAAGATGCAGGACTGGAAATTCTGGAAGTTACACATCAGGGCGAATGGGTTTCTGTCACTGCAAGAAAACAGGCATAGTACCGGAGGAAGATTATGTACGATTTTTTTGCAGATTCATCTGCAATCGGTGAAAAAGAGATCATCATCCGCGGAAGCGACCTGAATCATATGAAAAATGTACTACGCCTTCAGATTGGAGAACAGATCTGCATCCATGAGGAAAGTACCGGAAAAGAGTATCGCTGCGAAATTGCCGGATATGAAAAAGATGTGGCACATCTGCACATTATGTGGGTGGAAGAGGCAAACCGTGAGCTGCCATCGAAAATTTATCTGTTCCAGGGGCTGCCAAAGGGCGATAAAATGGAACTGATCATTCAGAAAGCAGTAGAGCTTGGAGTGTATGAGATCATCCCTGTGGCAACGAAAAGGGCAGTTGTAAAATTGGATGCAAAAAAGGCGGAAGCGAAGCAGAAACGCTGGCAGAGCATTGCAGAAAGTGCAGCCAAACAGTCCAGGAGAAATATCATTCCGCATATCCACGAGGTTGTGAAATTTGGTCAGGCTGTGGATTATGTAAAAAATCTGGATATCACGCTGATCCCTTATGAGCTGGCGGAAGACATGGAAAAGACAAAACAGATATTTGAGACAATACAGCCGGGGCAGTCTATCGGTATTTTCATTGGCCCGGAGGGCGGATTTGATGAAAGTGAGATTGTACTGGCACAGGAAAATGGCATCAGCCCGATTACACTGGGAAAACGGATCTTGCGGACGGAAACTGCCGGTATGGCGGTGCTTTCGGTTCTGATGTTTCAGTTGGAGGGCAGAGAATAATGCAGGCATATTTGGATAATTCAGCAACGACAAAATGTTCCGAAGGTGTGCGTGACATCGTCGTAAAAGTGATGATGGAGGATTTCGGAAATCCGTCATCCAGACACGACAAGGGAATGGAGGCAGAAAAATATCTTCGCGAAGCCAGAATGGACATTGCGGCTACTTTAAAAGCAGATGAAAAAGAGATTTATTTTACTTCTGGCGGAACCGAGTCAGACAACTGGGCACTGATCGGAACGGCGATGGCAAACAAACGTGCCGGAAAACACATTATTACAACGGCGATCGAACATGCTGCCGTGATCCAGCCGATGATCTATCTTCAGGAGCAGGGATTTGAGGTCAGTTACATACCGGTAGACCGCTATGGAAGAATAGATCTTCAGAAGTTTTCCGATGCGATCCGGGAAGATACGATCCTTGTGTCCACCATGTATGTCAATAATGAGATCGGGAATCTGGAGCCGATCGAAGAGATCGGGAAGATCATCAAAGAAAAAAATCCAAAGGCACTCTGGCATGTGGATGCAATCCAGGCCTATGGAAAGTACCGTATTTATCCGAAAAAACTTGGCATTGATATGCTCTCGGTCAGCGGACATAAGCTGCATGGACCAAAAGGAGTTGGATTCCTTTATGTTCGAAACGGAGTGAAGATCCATCCGCTGATCTTGGGCGGAGGCCAGCAGAAAGGGATGCGTTCCGGGACAGATAATGTGCCTGGAATCGCCGGACTTGGTTGTGCGGCAAAAGAAGCCTACACGGATTTTGATAAAAAAGTGACACATCTCTGTGAGCTGAAACAGTTTTTCATGGAAGAAGTGCAGAAAATACCGGATACGGTTCTGAACAGCCTTCCGGGGGATCAGGGAGCACCGCACATTGTAAGTGTGAGCTTTGCAGGCGTGCGAAGCGAAGTGCTGCTTCATGCACTGGAAGAGCGGGGGATTCAGGTATCTTCCGGTTCAGCATGTTCTTCCAACAAAAAACTTCCGGTCAGTCCGGTATTAAAAGAAATTGGTCTGAAAAAAGATTTGCTGGATTCTACCGTGCGATTCAGTTTCTGTGAGAATACAACAAAAGAAGAGCTGGAATACTGCCTGCAGCAGTTAAAGGAACTGCTTGTGGTGCTCCGCAGATACAGCAGACATTAAAAGATAGGATGTAACTGTGAATATACGAAACAACTGCGATACAGGAAAAGAAAAGGAGAAAAGAAATCTATGTTTCATGCATTTCTGATCAAATACGGAGAGATCGGTATCAAGGGAAAAAACCGTTATCTCTTCGAAGATGCACTGGTAAAACAGATTCGCCATGCACTGAAGAAAGTGGAAGGTGAATTTAATGTACGAAAAGAACAGGGACGTATCTTTGTGGAGAGCGAAGGCCTGTTTGATTTTGAAGAAGTAGTGGAGGCACTGCAGAGAGTTTTCGGTATTGTGGGTATCTGTCCGGTACTGAAAGTAAATGATGAAGGATTTGATCAGCTTTCTCAGGAAGTGATCGATTATATGGCACGCGTATATCCGGATGGAGAGCATACGTTCAAAGTCAATGCAAGAAGAGCAAGAAAAAATTATCCGAAAAATTCCATGGAATTAAATGCAGATCTTGGCGAGCGTATTCTGGAAGCGTTTCCGAATATGAGCGTTGACGTGCATCATCCGGAAATCACCCTGAACGTGGAGATTCGTGAAAAGATCTATATCTATTCAAAGATCATTCCGGGACCTGGTGGTATGCCGGTCGGAACAAACGGAAAAGCTATGCTTCTGTTATCCGGTGGAATTGACAGCCCGGTTGCAGGCTACATGATCGCAAAACGCGGCGTTAAGATTGATGCCGTTTATTTCCATGCACCGCCATACACCAGTGAGCGTGCAAAACAGAAAGTGGTTGACCTGGCACGTCTGGTGTCGAAATACAGCGGACCGATCGTTCTGCATATCGTAAACTTTACTGACATTCAGCTGTATATTTATGATAAATGCCCTCATGATGAACTCACAATCATTATGAGACGTTACATGATGCGTATAGCAGAACACATCGCGAAAGAGACCGGATGCCTGGGACTGATCACAGGAGAAAGCATCGGACAGGTAGCAAGCCAGACCATGCAGAGTCTTGCAGCGACCAACGAAGTCTGCACCCTTCCGGTATTCCGTCCGGTGATCGGTTTTGATAAACAGGAGATCGTGGATGTATCCCTGAAGATCGATACTTATGAGACATCGATCCAGCCGTACGAAGACTGCTGTACGATCTTTGTGGCAAAACATCCGGTTACCAAACCGAATATCAAAGTGATCAAACGCAGTGAAGAGAAACTGCAGGAAGAGATCGACGAGATGGTGAAAAAAGCAATCGATACGGCTGAGACACTCTGGGTAGAATAAAAAGACACGGAAAAATGGTTACAAAAAAGCTGCCGCAGTTCTCCTGCGGCAGTTAAAAATATCAAAATCAAAAAAATCTGAAATTTTATGTGGTTTTTCAGTCGATGATGTATGGTTTTAATGCCTGAAGAATTACATCGGAATCATCTTCAGCATGGATATTCAGGTCGATTGGCTTGGAAAGGTCCAGACTGAAAATACCCATAATAGATTTTGCGTCGATTACGTATCTTCCGGATACCAGATCAAAATCATAATCAAATTTTGTAATTTCGTTTACGAATGACTTTACTTTATCAATCGAATTTAAAGAAATCTGTACAGTTTTCATTGTCATAAAACCTCCTGTAATATGTGTTTTTGTATACATTAATCATACCCATTTCGGAGGAGACTGTCAAGCTTAAAAGAAAGGAATTGGATAAAATATGGAAAAACGCAAAGCGGCATTCCACAATCTGGGATGCAAGGTAAATGCATATGAGACGGAGGCGATGCAGCAGCTTCTGGAAAAAGCAGGGTATGAGATTGTGCCGTTTGCACCGGGGGCGGATGTTTATGTGATCAACACCTGTACGGTGACGAATATGGCAGACCGCAAGTCCAGACAGATGCTGCACAAAGCAAAAAAAATGAATCCGCATGCGATCGTGGTGGCAGCCGGATGTTATGTGCAGGCAGCAGGAACTGAGCTGGAAGAAGACTCTGCGATCGACATTATTATCGGAAATAACCGCAAAAAAGATCTGGTCAGTATTCTGGAACATTATGAACGCAGTGCCGTGCAGGAATCTCTGATCGATATTAATCACACAAAAGAGTATGAGAAACTGTCTCTGGAAAAAACGGTGGAACACACCAGAGCCTATCTGAAAGTACAGGATGGCTGTAATCAATTCTGCAGCTACTGCATCATTCCCTATGCGAGAGGACGTGTACGCAGCCGCAGAAAAGAAGAGGTCGTAGAGGAAGTAAAAACGCTGGCAGGCAATGGATGCAAAGAGGTGGTTCTTACCGGTATCCATTTGAGTTCTTACGGGATCGATCATGGCAGCACACTGCAGGAACTGATCCTTGCAGTGCATGAGGTTGCGGGGGTCGAGCGTATTCGCCTTGGGTCACTGGAACCGGGTATCATTACAGAAGATTTTGTGAAAACACTTTCTGCTCTTCCGAAATTCTGCCCGCACTTCCACCTTTCCTTGCAGAGTGGATGTGATGCAACTTTAAAAAGAATGAATCGAAGATACACATCAGGAGAATACTATGAAAAATGCATACTGATCCGCAAGTACTTTAAACATCCGGCCCTGACGACCGATGTGATCGTCGGATTTCCGGGAGAAACCGAGGAAGAGTTTGCAATCACCAGAGATTTCTTAAATAAAGTAGATTTTTATGAAACGCATATTTTCCAGTATTCCAGAAGAAAAGGAACGAAAGCAGCCGTCATGGAAAATCAGGTGCCGTCCGATGTGGCACACAGAAGAAGTGCGATCCTGATCGCAGATGGCAAGGTGCGGAAGCAGCGATTTGAAGAAAAAATCAGCGAAACCGTCACAAAAGTACTCTTTGAAGAAAGCGTGACGATTGACGGGAAGGTTTATGCATCCGGCCATACCATGGAGTATATTCGCATGTTGATGGAGACGACGGAAAATTTAGACAATCAGATTCTTTTGGTAAAGGCAGGAAAAGAACGCTGTCAGGACTGTCTGCTGTGCACAAAAGCTCGGTCCTGAGCAGCGGATTGTTTTCAAAGCCATTATAAAAATCACGCGAAGAAGCATTAATTACAAAAAACAATTGAATTTTTCAGACAGTTATATTAGAATAGAAGTATAGTTTGTACGGTAAGGACGTGAAAAGAATGGCAAATATCAGTAATACACAATATTTCAAAGTAAATACAGATCCGGAATATCGCGTAAAAGAGATCCTGGATACTGTTTATGACGCAATGGCAGAAAAGGGCTATAATCCGGTGAACCAGATTGTAGGCTACATTATGTCAGGCGATCCTACTTATATCACCAGCTATAAAAATGCAAGAAGCATGATCATGAAAGTGGAACGTGATGAGCTGGTAGAAGAACTTCTGAAGGAGTATATTAAAAACAGAACATGGGAACAGAAGTAAAGAAAAGAGCACTCGGACTGGATTACGGCTCCAAGACGGTTGGAGTCGCAGTCAGTGACGGGCTTGGGATTACTGCACAGGGCGTGGAGATCATCCGCAGGACTCAGGAGAACAAACTGAGGAAGACGCTGGCACGGATCGAAGAACTGATCGCAGAGTATGATGTCGGGATCCTGGTGCTTGGATACCCGAAAAATATGAACAATACCGTGGGAGACCGTGCGGAAAAATCTCTGGAATTTCAGAAAATGCTGGAGAAGCGTACCGGTCTGCCGGTTGTGATGTGGGATGAGAGACTGACCACAGTAGAGGCACATCGGACGATGATGGAGAGCGGCGTGCGAAGAGAGGACCGTAAGAAGTATGTGGACAAACTTGCAGCTGTCTATATTCTTCAGGGTTATTTAGATCATGAGGGAATGAAAAGGGAAAGGACGCAGCCAGAGTGATTTGAAGCAGGGCTGCAACAGGTTTATTATGGAGAAAATTACATTTACACTGGCGGACAATCAGATGGTTGAGTTTTATGTACTGGAACAGACAGTACTTGGCGGCATCAGCTATATTCTGGTAACGGATTCTGAGGACGATGAGGCAGAAGCACTGATCCTGAAAGATCTGTCAAAGCCAGGTGAGGATGAAGCGTTATATGAGATCGTGGATGACGATGATGAATTAGAGGCAGTTTCAAAAATCTTCCAGGAAATGCTGGATGATATTGAATTTGAATAAAGAGCCTGAACGGAAAAGAAACAGGAGGTAAAAATTTTTGAAAAATATTAACAATTCCAAATTGAGGATCATTCCTCTGGGCGGTCTGGAACAGATCGGCATGAACATTACTGCCTTCGAATTCGAAGACAGTATTGTTGTGGTTGACTGTGGGCTGTCCTTTCCTGAGGACGATATGCTGGGGATCGACCTTGTGATACCGGATATCACATACCTGAAAAACAATGCACATAAAGTAAAAGGTTTTGTCATTACACATGGTCATGAGGATCATATCGGAGCATTGCCGTATGTATTAAAAGAACTGAATGTTCCGGTCTATGCGACAAGACTTACGATCGCACTGATCGAGCATAAGCTCAAAGAGCATAATCTTTTGAAGTCCGTAAAGAGAAAAGTCGTAAAGCACGGACAGTCGATCAATCTTGGGAAATTCCGCATTGAGTTTATCAAGACAAATCATAGTATTGCAGATGCTTCTGCACTTGCAATTTATTCGCCGGCAGGTATCGTGGTGCACACCGGTGACTTTAAAGTGGATTACACTCCGGTATTCGGAGATGCGATCGATCTGCAGCGTTTTGGAGAAATCGGCAAAAAGGGTGTGCTGGCACTGATGTGCGATAGTACCAATGCAGAGCGAAAAGGATTTACGATGTCCGAGCGTACCGTTGGTAAGACGTTTGATAATATTTTCGCAGAGCATAAAAATACAAGGATTATCATTGCAACGTTTGCATCCAATGTGGACCGTGTACAGCAGATCATCAATTCTGCCTATAAATATGGACGCAAATGTGTGGTAGAGGGTCGCAGTATGGTCAATGTTATCAGCACAGCGGCAGAGCTTGGCTATCTGAACGTGCCGGAGAATACCCTGATCGAGTTGGATCAGATGAAGAATTATCCGGATGAGCAAATGGTGCTGATCACAACCGGAAGCCAGGGCGAGTCCATGGCGGCACTTTCCCGTATGGCATCCAACATGCATCGTAAAGTGCAGATCAAGCCGGGCGATACCGTTATTTTCAGCTCCAACCCGATCCCGGGAAATGAAAAAGCAGTTTCCCGAGTGATCAATGAGCTTTCGATGAAAGGGGCGGATGTTATTTTCCAGGATGCCCACGTATCCGGCCATGCATGTCAGGAAGAGATCAAGCTGATCTATTCTCTGGTTCATCCGAAATATGCGATTCCGGTGCATGGTGAATACCGTCATCTGAAAGCACAGGCACAGGTTGCGGAGAGTCTTGGTATTCCAAAGGATAATATTTTCCTGTTGTCCTCAGGAGATGTTCTGGAGTTAGATGAAGAAAAAGCACAGGTTGTAGACCGTGTACAGACCGGAGCGATCCTGGTAGACGGACTGGGTGTTGGTGATGTCGGAAATATCGTTCTTCGCGACAGACAGCATCTGGCGGAGGACGGTATTCTGATCGTGGTACTGACGCTTGAAAAATACAGCAATCAAGTTCTTGCAGGTCCGGATATTGTATCCAGAGGATTTGTATACGTCAGAGAATCCGAAGGACTGATGGATGAAGCAAAACATGTAGTAGAAGAAGCTATTGAGGACTGCATGGATCGAAGAGTGACCGACTGGGGACGTTTAAAGACAGCAATCCGTGACAGCTTAAGCGAGTTCCTCTGGAAGAGAACAAAGAGAAGCCCGATGATCCTGCCGATCATTATGGAAGTATGATGGGGCTGATAGAAAATGGATGAAATAAAGGAATATACGGTGCAGCTTTCGGCTGCACTTCGCGGAAGCGAAGCGTACAAAGCGTTTCGGGAAGTGAGCAGAAAAGTATCCGAAGAGCCGCAGCTTCGACAGAGGCTGGATGAGTTCCGCAAAAAGAATTATCTGCTTCAGAATGGAAGCAATGCTTACGATCTGTTTGATGATGTGCAGAATCTGGAGCGGGAATACGAAGATATGCGGAAGAATCCGGTTATACAGGAGTATCTGGCAGCGGAGCTTCAGATATGCAGGATCATTCAGAGATGTGCGGATGAGATACTGACATCTGTGGATATGGAAATTGAAAATTTTGCAGATATCATAGAAACGGACTAGTACTGTTCCTTGCAGGATTAATGTACTGGTAAGACAGGAGAGGGTGCATGAAAGAGAACAGTGCAAAATCAATTGCAGTCGGCATTGCCGTGAAAATCGTATTGCTGGCGGTTCTTGTGCTTGTTCTGATTTTTACCGGCAGACGGGCCTACACATTCGGATATCAGATATTTGCACAGGAAGCGATGAGTGAGGCTCCCGGAAAAAAGGTAGCAGTTACGATCACCAAAGATATGTCCTTTGGTGAAATCGCAAAGCTTCTGGAAGAGAAGAAACTGATCAAAGATAAGAATGTTTTTCGCATTCAATATCTGCTTTCTGAATATAAAGGAGAAATTGAGCCCGGAAGCTATGTACTGAACACCTCACAGACAGCAGAAGAGATGCTGAGAGTACTGAGCCGGGCGGATGAAAAAGAGACTGAGACGGAGTAACGATATGATAGTAGATGAAAGAATGACAGCTTTTATCAACTCCCTGGATACGGGAAATACCCCGTTCCTGACGGAGCTTGAGGTAAAAGCACTGGAAGATCATGTGCCGATCATACGAAGAGAAATGCAGAGCTTTCTCAAGGTGCTGCTGCAGATGCAGCGTCCAGTCAATATATTGGAAGTAGGGACAGCAGTTGGATTTTCCACACTGCTGTTCTGTGAATATGCACCAAAAGAAGCCAAAATCACAACAATTGAAAAGTATGAAAAACGCATTCCGATCGCAAAAGAAAATTTCAGAAAAGCCGGGAAGGAGTCACAGATCCGTTTTCTGGAAGGGGATGCCACAGAGATTCTTGCAGAACTTGAGGGTTCTTATGATTTTATCTTTATGGAC
>OGOH01000972.1_pt1 | contig 21564 bp, 16 predicted proteins | sample 1552571 | NCBI WGS metagenome assembly OGOH01 (sample SAMEA2580170, study PRJEB22360) | human gut metagenome | biome: human gut; feature: human-associated habitat; material: faeces | place: Denmark | collected 2008/2010
AAGGGCGGCGTCCTGGCTAAAGTGCACGATATAGAGCGGGGCCTCTCCACGGCGCATGGCGAGCTCGACCGTGCCCTCGAGCGAGGTCGTCACGTAGTCGTAGCTCAGCGGCACGGGGCGCGGGGCATCGACGACCAAGTCGCAGGTAGCACCGGTGTGTTCCTCGAGTGAGGCGGCGATGGCAGTGACATCGCCGAGCGTGGCGCTCATGAGCATGAATTGCGTGTGGGGCAGGGTGAGCAGCGGCACCTGCCAGGCCCAACCGCGGTCGGGGTCGGCAAAGTAGTGGAACTCGTCCATGGCCACGCAGCCCACGTCGGCATCTTCGCCCTCGCGCAGTGCGTCGTTGGCAAGGATCTCTGCCGTGCAGCAGATGACGGGTGCCTTGGTGTTGATATGCGTGTCGCCGGTGATCATGCCTACGTTATCGCGGCCGAGCACCTGCACAAGGTCGAAAAACTTCTCGCTGACCAGAGCCTTGATGGGAGCCGTGTAGTAGCAGCGCTTGCCCTGAGCCATGCCCATAAAGAGCATGCCCAGCGCGACAAGCGACTTGCCCGATCCGGTCGGTGTTCCCAAAATGACATGGTCACCGGCGGCTAGATCCATGAGGGCCTCTTCCTGGTGGTCCCACAGCTCAATACCGCGATTGCTCGTCCATTCAAAGAAGCGTTCGAAGGCCCGGTCGGGCGTGAGCCACGGTTCGGGCTCGCTGCCGTCCTCGGGCTCCCACCAGGTGGGGGAGAGCGCACCGAGTGAGCCGAATTCGGCTTCGGTTCCCGTGCCGCCCGAGAACGAGCTGGCGGCGCCGGCGCCGGAAACGGTGCTGGCGGAAGTATCTGTCGTGGTCTGTGCCATGTGGTTGCTTTCTCTCGCGTTTGTCCGCCAACTATTATGGCGTAGCGGCGGCGCGGGGTGCCAGCGCGCGAGAAAATGCAGGAAATGGGCGTTCTGTCCAGCTGTTTGGTGCAGTTGCCAGCTAAGTGAGTAGACTTTTTGCGATATCGCGAGCACATGGCTTTTGTGCAAGGGATCTACCTGCGGTTTTAGTTTTCGTTATTCGGGTTGTGCTTGGCTATTGCAAAAAAGTCTACTCACTTAGGCTTGACGGTCGTTCATTGGCGCCTATTTGCGCTTGTTTGCTGACGCTGCGACCATCAGAGGCCCCTAGGACTCTTGTGGCAGGCGCTTCTTGCCTTTGCGGGCACGGTTTTTAAAGTTCTCGACGGCCTCTTCCATGCCGAGAGGCACGTAGGTGAGTTCATCGAGGTTGTCGGGCAGGTAGCAGGCAAGGCTTTGCTCCTGCGCTCGGCCTGCTGCGAGTTGCTCTTCGGTAGGCTTCTCGCCGGGTGTGGCGCAAATGCCATAGACGGCGGCACCCATCTCGCGCGTGCGGCATTCATATTCGGTCTCGGGGTGCTCGGGATGGTCGCGGCGGACGTCGTCACTAACCCAAAGCGTGTCGTAGCCGGCCGCGGCAAACTGCCCCAGGGCGTAGTCGCGCAATGGCTTGCTATCGGTTCGCAGCGTGACGGTAGCGCCGACTGCAAAGAGCGAGCGGTAGAGCATCAGATGGTCGACATGGACGAGTCGTTTTTTGGCGTATTTGGCCTTGGGCTGCGGCGTGGGAAAGTTGATGGTGATGGCATCGAGCTCGCCTGCGGCAAACAGCTGCGGCAGCGATTTGGCACCTCGGGGCAGGACGAGTGCGTTGGGCAGCTCCTGCTCGCAGATTTTCTGTGCGGCATAGGCGATACAGATGGGCTCCTGGTCCATGCCGATAAAGAGGGTGTCGGGTTCACGGTGAGCTCGCTCAACCAGATAGGTGCCTTTGCCACAGCCCAGATCTAGATGAAGGCGGGTGAAGGACGAGCCACCAACCGGCGCACAGGCCTTGCGCCAATCTCCGGCATAAGCCTCGGGGTTCGTCTCAATCGCATCGGCGTAGCGCTCCAGGCGCTCCTCGAGCACAAAGTTCTTAGGCGTGCGAACGTGGACGGCTCCCATGAGGCTCCTTGGTCATAAGTGTGGAACGCATGGCTGCGCGTTCCGTCAATGGGTTGAAAAAGAGTGGGCATAGTTTGCTCGAAAGATGCGGTGCAGCTCGGCGGCGAGTCGCCGATACCTACAGGCGCTTGAGAATCACATAACGGTTGAGCTCTTCGCTGCGACCGTCGGCATGGAAACGCTCAAGCTCGCGCACGGGGACCTTGCCGCTCTTGTAGAACGTACGGACGCCGCGCACCAGGTCGGTGATCTGCTGATCGTCAAAGTGATGGCAATAGCGGTAAGCGTGGCGGTCGTTTTGCCAGCCAATGAGGTGGTCGCCGGCTTCAAACTGCGCTGAATCGTATCCCTCAAACGGCGGGGTGAGCTCGGCGCGGGCCTCGGCGCGAACAGCCTTGCGCGCCATGCGCTCGTCGTTCATAAACTCCCAAAAGCTGATGGCGATGATGCCGCCCGGGCGCGTCTGGCGCACCAGGGCGTCGAGCACGCGTACACGGTACTCGCATGACGGCACGTGGTGCATAAAGCCAAAGCAGACCGAGATGTCGGCGAGCGGTGCGTCGAAAAGAACATCGGACGTCTCGGCGGGGTTGAGCTTCATGAGGGCATCGAGCACGTCGAGTTCCTGGAAGTGCAGGTTGGGAATGCGCAGGGCGTGGCCACGTGCATCGATAGCCAAATCCTGACACGAGTCGACACCATAGAACTCAAACGGGCAACTGGCATCTGCCGAGGGGTTTGCGCCGTCGACGCCCTTGGCGGCAAGTGCGCCGCCGGCGGCAAAGTTCTCGAATCGCATGTTGCCGCAGGCGAGATCGAAGACGCGGACGGGATGCTCGATTGTGGCGACGTCGAGCTGTTCGAGTGCGATGTCCATGGTGCGCACCCAGCCGGGCCACGGGGCCTGGCGCGTATCGGAAAAGGAGGCGGAGTGCTCGCGATAGAACGTATTGTTGAGCTGGATGAGCGATGAGGCGAAATCGCGGTTCACGGCGCGGAACTCCCTCCGTTGGCGGTGCGGAATTAACAGTACGACCATACTACCGTTAACGCCGCAACGGGGACAACCGAGCCGTGGGTCATTGCTTTGTTTGGACACATTTCCGCAGCTCATATGTGCCCGCAACCGCCGGTTGTCAAAAATCTCACTAGAATAGGTGGCATGCTTTTGGCGGTGGCGGATAGATTTTTAACTGTGCAAGGCGCCTTAAGAACAAAAACGGTCCGGCGGCACGGCTGGCATCACATAGGAGGAACCATGAATGTAGAAACTGCGCAGCGGCTCGCCGACCTTCGTCGCAGCAAGGGTTTTAGCCAAGAAGGGCTGGCACGAAAGCTGGGGCTGTCGCGCCAGGCGGTCAGTAAATGGGAGCGCGCGGAGAGCTCGCCCGATACCGAGAACCTGATCTCGCTCGCCAAACTTTATGGCGTGAGTCTGGACGAGCTGCTCAATCCGAGCGATGAGATTGAGGACGATATCGAGTTTGAGAACGAGGACCGCGCTCGTCAGCGCGAGGCCGAGGCGGCAGAGCGCGCACGCACCCATGAGGCGGCGGCACGAGCTACCGAGGCGGCAACACAGGCGAGTGACGCCGCCGCCAAGGCGGCGCAAGCGGCAAGCTGGAGTGCACAGGCCGCTAATGCCGCTACGGCGCAGGCGACGAGTAGCACCGCGGTTGGCTCGACTCCGGTGAAGGGCCCGTTCCAGTCGTTCCCGTATTGGGCCGTGTGCTGGCTGCTGTTCTTTTTGCTGATGTTCCTGTTTGGTGCCGGACCCTTTGCCGCGCTGATCTTCTTTACGATTCCCATCTATCACTGGGTGGCGCGTGCACTCGATGGTGATTGGGCACGCGGGGAAATTCAGGTTGGTCCGGCGCCGGCGGCGGCTAGGGCTCGGAATGCTTCCGCTTCGGTTGATACTGGCGTAGCTACCGCGGCCACCGCTGAGCCATGTGCCAAAGAGGGTGATGAATGATGAAGCTTTCGCATGAATCCAAGGTACGCTTGGGCGTTGGCATCGGAGCGTTTGTGCTCATCGTTGGGCTTGTTTTTGGCACTTCGCGGCTATTGGCTCATTCCGATATGGTGCGTACGACCGGTATTCTCTCTGGCCATTTGTCTGATTTTGACGATATGTTTGACGATGACGATCTCTTGGACGACGGCAGCTATTCCGCTCGGCCTCAGCAGCTTTCGTGTACGACCTTTGATGCTGATGAGTTTCGCTACCTCGATTTCGATATCGATGCGGCTACGGTGGACGTCAAGGTTGTTGATGGCAACAAGGCTCGCGTTATCGAGCGGGGACGCGTTGCCAATGGTATGGATGCCTCCAAGGCCGCGACGCAGAACATCGCATCCGTCGAGGACTCGACGCTCAAGGTTTCTCAGTTTGGAAGTGATGACGGTAAGGCAATTGACCGCTCGGTTACGGTTGAGCTGCCGCGCCGTGTTGCCGAACATCTGAAGGGAGTCAACGCGCACGTGGGCTCGGGTGATCTGCAGATTGCCGGTGTCACCTGTGATGGTTTCGACCTTTTCCTGGGTGCGGGAGATGTAGAGTTTGCGGGCAGCGTGACTGATGCGCTTAGTGCAGAGGTCGGGTCGGGCGATGTAACGTTCGAGCTCTACCAGGCCCCCGCGAAGTCGATGGACGTGAGTGTGGGCTCGGGCGATGTGGAGATGACGGTTCCGAACTCGACGGGCTTTAAGGCGAGCCTCACCTTGGGCAGCGGCGACTTCGAGAGCGATTTCCTTCCGCTTGGCTACGACGGCGAGACCATTTTGAATCTTGAATTCGATAATGGCGATAAGTCCGCCACGTATCGTTTTGAGGTTGGTTCGGGTGACATGTCATTTGATTCAGAGTGACGGGCGGTTATCGAAGACTTATAAACCATAGCTGCGCTCTTTGATGAAGGCGCCGAAGCCGAGATCGGCTCCGGCGCCTTTGCCTTTACAATGGGGGCATGGAACAGATTATCTTGAACATACTCGATGCTCTGCGTCGCGGCGAGACCGTGGACGACAAGGCGCTCGTCAAACTGATACATGCCGAGGCGCGCCGTGAGGGTGCCGACAAACGTGACCTGGCCAAGCGCCGCCTGCTGCCATTCTACCAGCGGGTTAAACGCGAGGAGCCGGCTCGGTGGGCTGCGTGGAATGTTGATGCCGATCTGGAACGCCAGCTGCTGCGGGTGCTGAGGATGAAGCCTCGTCGCACGGCTTCGGGCGTGGCGACCATTACCGTCATCACCAAGCCCTGGCCGTGCTCGGGCGATTGCCTGTTTTGCCCCAACGATCTGCGCATGCCCAAAAGCTATCTGCACGCCGAGCCGGCGTGCGCCCGTGCAGAGCAAAATTGCTTTGACCCGTATCTGCAGGTGAGCGCTCGTCTGACCGCGCTTTCGCAGATGGGGCATGCGACCGACAAGATAGAGCTCATCGTGCTCGGTGGCACCTGGAGCGACTATCCGCAAGGGTATCAGACGTGGTTTATGTCGGGGCTCTTCCGTGCGCTCAATGACGATGCCGTCGCCGGCGTGGCGGCAAACCCCATGTTGGCGCGTCCGGGCATCAGCCGTGCCGAGGCGGGGCGCCTGCTCGATGACGCTCCCGCCGATGCCCTGCCGCCGGTGGTAACAGAGCGCCGCGAGCGCTATCGGGCCGCCGGCATTGCGACAGACGAGGTCGAGCTTGCTGCCGGCGTTGCCGACGAGCAGGGGCGTGTGAATGCTGCCGTGGGCGGCTACAACCGCGCAGTGCGTCGCCTGTACGGCCCTGGTACGCCGTGGGGCGAGGTCGCCGAGTGGCAGATGGCAACGATGGAGGAGCTTGAGCACCAGCAGCGCACCAACGAGACGGCGAAGCATCGCGTGGTGGGGCTTGTTATCGAGACGCGCCCCGATGCAGTAACGCCGCAGGCCCTCACGCTTATCCGCCGCCTGGGCTGCACCAAGATTCAGATGGGTATTCAGAGCCTTGACCAGCACCTGCTCGATATCAACGAGCGTCGCATTTCGGTGGCGCAGATCGAGCGGGCGTTTTCGCTTGCGCGCCTGTTTGGCTTTAAGATCCACGCGCATTTTATGCTCAACTTGCTGGGCGCCACGCCCGAGGGGGACAAGCGCGACTACGAACGCTTTATGACCGAAGGGGCCTTTATGCCCGACGAGGTCAAGGTCTACCCGTGTGCGCTCATCGAGGGCTCGCGTCTGGTGGGCTGCTACGAGCGCGGCGAGTGGCGCCCCTATACCGAGGAAGAACTGCTCGATGTGTTGGCCGACGACATCGTGGTGACGCCGGCGTTCTGCCGCATCAGTCGCATGATCCGTGACTTTAGCTCCGACGACATTATGGTGGGCAACAAGAAACCCAACCTGCGTCAGCTCGTCGAAAACCGCTTGGCCGCTCGGGGTGACGGTGCGACGGTGCGCGAGATTCGCTATCGCGAGATCAGCACGGCGGGTGCCGACTTGGATGAGCTATCTCTTGATGAGGTCGCTTACGAGACGCCGGTGACGCGTGAACGCTTTTTGCAGTGGGTGACGCCCGAAGGCAAGATCGCCGGCTTTTTGCGCCTGTCGCTGCCCGTTCGCGCTTTTGTTGCCGCACATGCGGACGAGTTGCCGACGATGCCGGACGAGGCGATGATTCGCGAGGTGCACGTGTATGGCATGGCGGCACGCGTGGGCGACCAGGGCCAGGCGGCGCAGCATCACGGGTTGGGGCGTTTGCTCGTAGAGCGTGCGTGCGAGATTGCCCGGGATGCCGGCTATGCGCGCGTCAACGTGATCAGCGCGATTGGTACGCGCGAGTACTATCGCCATTTGGGTTTTTACGATCATGGACTCTATCTGCAAAAGGAGCTCTAGATGAACAAACCGAGTGTTTCTGCCGGCGTCGTTGCCGGCGTTGCCCTGGGAGCCGCGGCGCTTGGTGCGGCCGCCGTCGCTGTCCGCGCTGCCTGTCTGCAGGTTGCGCGTACCCGCAACGGCCTAGCGCGTGTGAAGCGTGTGCACGACGAGAGCGGTGACGAGGTCCGCGTGCTCGTGCAGGGCGGCGTCTACCAAAGCGCGAGCTATGTCGGTGAGCGTTGGGCCGAGCCCGTCTTTGCGTACTATCGTGCGTTTGACGATGTGTTTGAGGCCGAGGACGCAATGCATGACGCTTATGGTCACGGTATCGACCGCATGCTTATGCTGGGCGGCGGCGGGTTTGCCTATCCTAAGTTCGCTCTGATGTCGCACGAGGGTTTGCGCATGGACGTCATCGAGTATGACGGAGAGATTACGCGCCTGGCGCGCCGCTGGTTCTACCTAGACGAGCTGGAGCGCGCGGCGGGCGATCGTCTGCGGGTGATAACCGCCGAGGCTCGTTCATATTTGGGCATTACGAGCGTGGGCCATCGTCGCTACGACGTGGTCGTGAGCGATTGCTTTGGCGGTGCCGAGCCCGTATGCGAGCTGGCGACGGTTGAGGCATTGCGTTTGGTGCGGGGCAGCCTAAATGTCGGTGGCGTCTACGTTGCCAATATCGTGAGTGCAAACGAGGGGAGCGATGTGACGTTCCTGCGCGACTGTGCCGCCACGGCGCTTGAGGTGTTCGACCATGCTTGGGTGGTCCCATGTGGCGATGCAGAGTTCGGCGGCGAGGAGAATTATCTGCTCATCGCCAGCGACGGCGACTACGCCTTTGCCGAAGCTGTGCCCTTCGACACCGACTTCCTCGGTACCGTCCTTCACGACAAGTAAGTCTCCCCGTCCCAAAAAAGACTGGTCTTAGGCGTGGTCGCGCCAGCTGAGGACGCGCTGCTTCATACCCTCGATGTCGAGCACGCCTTCGGCAAAGCCCTTGCGCACGAGCTCCTCGGGAACGTACTCGTCGTAGCGATCAAAATAAGGCACCTCGCCGGGATAGACGAGCTCGATGGGATCGAAGTCCTTTTCGGCCTCGGCGGCGAGCACCTCAAAGAACGTCTCCTCGTCGGCCTTCATCTTAAACTGCATAAAGTACGGGCGTGATGGGTCGAGTCCGCGAAGGCCCAACTCAGCGGCACATTTAATCTTGAGCATGCGCTCGAGCGCCAAAAAGGCGTAGCTGCCCAGCCAGGGGAAGAGCACCCAGGTATCGCCGCCCAGGTTGATGAGCGGCTTAGTTCCCGCGCCCGAAAGCTTGGCCGTATGACGAGCCTGCGCTAAGCGGGCCCGTGCGTTACCCATGAGGTACGGATATGTCGCGTGCTCGTTGAGCGCCTTGCGCATGCGCTCGAGTACGTGTGTATTGATGTCGCCGGGGCAGTCGCCAAAGTAGGCCGGCACCCGGCCCTTGACCTGCGTGGCAAAGACAGTGTGGCGCTTCCAGTCCACTTCCTCGACAATCCAGCAGTGTCCGGCGATGGCGATGCGCTCACCGGGCGGGGGCGGATTAACAATCGTGCCCAGCTCGGCCGATTCGCTCCGGACGGTAAACTCCTCGTTTTCCTGGAACACGGCGTAGAACTTAAAGTTGTTAATGATGCGCTCGCCCGCGAGACCCACGATGAGCCCGCCACCTTCGGTGACCTGGATATGGTCGATCTTAATGAGGTGACGTAGCAGCACACGGTAATCGTCTGCCGAGATACGGTGGAAATAGCTCAGCGTGAGCACGCGCTGGGCAAGTTCGGCAGGCGTGAGTTCGCCGGTGCTGGCGAGCGTCGACATGGTCTGGTGATAGAGCAAACTGTAGGGGAGTCGATCGAGCTCGGGCGGCTCGACCCACTTTTCCTCGCGATAGAGTTGTACGAGCGCGATACCCTGCAGGAGCTTCCACGGAATGGTCTCGGGCATCATCGTGCGCGGCTCGGGTTCTTCCTCGCGCATGACAAACCACATCTCGGGCGGAAGGTCGCGGCGTCCCGTGCGCCCCATGCGCTGCAAAAAGGAACTGACGGTAAACGGCGCGTCAATCTGGAAGGCGCGCTCCAGGCGGCCGATATCGATACCGAGCTCCAGCGTAGAGGTGGTGACGGTTGTCTGCGCCTGCTCCTCGTCGCGCATGAGCTCCTCGGCCGTCTCGCGCAGCGATGCCGAAAGATTGCCGTGATGGATTAGAAAGCGGTCGGGCTCGTGTCGTCTTTCGCAGTAGCTGCGCAGCATGGAGCACACGGCCTCTGCCTCCTCGCGCGAGTTGGCAAAGACTAGGCACTTGCGGCCGCGCGTATGCTCAAAGATATAGGCCATACCGGGATCGGCGTTGTCGGGTGCCGTGTCGGTGGGGTTGAGAAGCGCCTGCTCGGTCGCTCGTGGGATGTCGACTTCGCCCTCGGGGGCCGAGGAAGTGCGACGGTCTTTGGGAGCGGCCTTGCCCCGTGCCCGCTCACGACGTTGACGGCGCTCCTCTTGTGTGAGCTGTCCGCTGTGACGCATGTCTTGGGCGCCGGCGGGCAGTGCCGCGGGTGCCGCTGCCTCAATGCGCTCGCATGCGAGCACCTCAGCTTCCTGCGGACCTGTGCTCGTGAATCCTCGCTGCTGCGCCTGGGGACCCGAGTTGTAGAAGTGCTCCATGGAGATACGCCACACGCGGCGCGGCTCCTCAAAGCGGGGGATGACGCAGTCGCGTCCCGTCCCCTGCGACAGGAAGGCACCCGTGCGTTCCGGGTCCCCGATGGTGGCCGAAAGGCCAATGCGCCGGGGCCGCACGCCCGCCATGCGCGAAAGACGCTCGATAAGGCAGAGCGTCTGCCCGCCACGGTCGCCGCGCATGAGCGAATGGACCTCGTCGATAACCACATAGCGCAGGTCGCAAAACATACGTGGGATTGCCATGTGCTTATGGATTAGGAGCGCCTCGAGCGACTCGGGTGTAATCTGCAAGATGCCGCTCGGTTTTTTGATGAGCTTGGCTTTGTGTGATTGCGAGACATCGCCATGCCAGTGCCAGACGGGGATGTCGGCTTCTTCGCACAGGTCGTTGAGGCGGACGAATTGGTCGTTGATGAGCGCCTTGAGGGGACCAATGTAGAGGGCGCCAACGCTTGCGGGCGGGTTCTCCCAAAACTCGGTCAGGATGGGAAAGAAGGCTGCCTCGGTTTTGCCGGAAGCCGTGGATGCCGTCAGGAGCACATTGTCCTGCGTGTTAAAGATGGCATCTGCTGCCGCAACCTGGATAGAGCGCAAGCTCTCCCAATCGTGGGAGTAGATGAAGTCTTGGATAAATGGGGCATAGCGGTCAAAGGCGTTCACGGGGCCTCCTTTCAAAAGCGAATCTCTCAACGCGGTGGGTAGTGGCTTGCTGCATTACTGCTTCAACGTTTGCCCAGATAAAACCTGCCAAAATAAACCTGTCCCTTTTTGGCAGGTTAGATGGTGAACTCGGCGAAGTTGCGGTCTTCGCTTGCGGTGCCGGTGTCGCCTGTTGCGGCTGCCGGCGCCAGCGCGTCGCCACCGACGCTTTGCAGCAGCTCGGCCACGTTGGCGTCGGGGTTTTGGCATAGGATGTCGAGCAGCTCGATAAAGTCGCGAATGACTTCACGCGGTGTCAGATGCGTGTCGGCCCCCACGCGGCCAAACTCAATCTTGAGGAAGTCTACCAAGTCGCTCTCGGTAAGCGTGGGCGTCCAGCCAAAGTAGCCGGCATGGATCTGCATGAGCTTTTCGATGAGCACCAGCAGCTCCTCGTAGGTGAGCGGCTGCAGGCGGGTGATGGGCGCGAGCATGTCCTTAAGGTCCTCGCGCGCAAAGCGACCCTGAGCGAGTCGGCTGCGCAGAGCCTCGTAGGAGAACACGCCGCGGCGGCGGTCTTCGATGGAGGTTGGCGTGCCGCCCATAATCATGCCCAGATACTGCGCCTTGCCCTGGAGTGTGTCGTTGTACATGGTCAGGATTTTCTCGTAGTTGTACTGGCGCGTGATGGCGTTGGGAATCTTATACAGATTCACGAGCTCGTCGATGAGCACCAACATACCCTTGTAGCCGCTGCAGACCAAAAAACGCGCGATGAGCTTAACGTAGTCGTACCAGTCGTCGTCGCTGATGATGGTCGAGGAGCCCAGCTCGGCGCGAGCCTCGCTCTTGGTACGGTATTCGCCGCGGATCCATTTGGTCACGCGGCTCATGGCTTCTTCGTCGCCCTCGGATACGGCCGTGCGATAGCGGCGGAGCATGCGGGTGAAGTCGAAGCCGTGGACCATTTCCTCGAGCGGGGCCAGTTGGGCATTGACGACCGACTCGTCGACGTCGGCGCACGAGGCGACCCAGCGATCAAGAATAAGGTTGAGCGCACCGCCCTCGGGGCGCGTCTTGGTCGATATATTGCGTATGAGCTCGCGGTAGGTGGCAAGGCCCTGCCCCTGCCCGCCCTGCAGACGGCGCTCGGGGGACAAGTCTGCATCGGCGACGACGAATCCCTCGCCCATGGCATGCGTTCGGATGGTTTGGAGCAAAAAGCTCTTGCCGGCGCCGTAGCGACCGACCAGGAAGCGGAAGCTCGCCCCACCGTCGGCGATGAGACTCAGATCGGTGAGCAGGGCGCGGATCTCGACCTCGCGCCCTACGGTAATGTAGGGAAGGCCGATGCGCGGGACCACGCCGCCCTTGAGCGAGTTGAGAATGACGGCAGCGACGCGCTTGGGCACGCGGGGTGCTGCGGATGCGGTATCACTCATGGTCTAGGTATCCTCTCACGTCTGCTTCGTAGTCCTCAATAATCTGCGGCCCTGCCGCGCTAAATTCAATTACGGTGTCGCCCACCAGGTCAAAGAGCGCCTCGTTGATGGTATCGACGAGCATGTCCTCGCTCTGCCCCGATTGCGCTACCGCCGATTCCGCCTGTACTGCGTTTTGCTCGAGCAGTGCGCGAAGGAAGGTATCTGCGGCGGGCGCGAGTTCGTTTGTGGCGTCAGCGGGCACAGCAGCTGCGAACGCGGGCGTCGGCGCGAGAAGCGGTGCCACGACACCAAACTGTTCGGTGGATATGGTCGACTCGTCGGCCTCGTCCTGCCGAATGGGTGCCGCGACCGCCTCGACAATCGCGTCGGCTACGGGCTCGGCTTCCGGTTGCCCTGAGTCCGCTGCCTCGACTTCCACAGGCGCGCTGTCCTCGCGCTCTTCGTCGATCAAAAGCGCTTCGCGCGTTTGCGCAGCGGCGCTCCGAATGTGCCCCAGCTGACTCAGATCGATATCGATCTTGACGGGCTGGTGTGCGGCGTCCCACGAAAGCCATGCCACAATCTCGTCATCGATAATCTTGGCCAGATATTTGGGGACCTTTTCTTCTTTAAGGGGATGGGCGGGGTCCAGCGCCAGGCGCAGGCGTTGGTCGCAGGCGCGCATCATTTCACCGAGCTTGCTGCTCTTTTGCCTACTACCGTGGATACGCATGCATTCCCAAAAGCCGTTTTGGCAACGGTAGATATGGATAGGATCCAGGCGGTATTCGCAGTCCTCGTGGCGTTCGGGCGCAAAGAATACGGCCGAGGCAAACATGGTGTAGGGCATGGCCGTCTCCTCCCCAAATAAACTCGCCACGATGCCGGTCTTTCGGTGCGTGTCATAGTAGCGCGCCATGCGGACATACACGGCGCATGCCACGTGGCGCAGATCGCGGTGGTGGCTGCGGTCGAGCCGCGAGTTACTTAGGTTGTGCGTGGAGAGGGCGTTGATAGCGGCCATGAGTCGCTCCTCGCGCACCTCATCGGGCGGAAGGGGGAGCGTGGGCTCGGAGGTTTTGCGACGCTTGGGGGTCTGGCCGGACGGTGCCGGTGCTGGTACAAGGTCTCGTGCCGCGCGTCGCAGCTCGATAAGGGCGTTATCGAACATGACGGTTTTAGAGTCGCGAAGCAGCTTGGGGTCGAGCCCATGGAATACGGCGTAATCCTGCAACCACACGCGTGCAAACCGATCGATGCCGGGCTCGAAGGCGCGATAGGCATCCCAAAAAGCCTTGATCTTGTTAAAACCATCGAGCGGATTATCTACGCCAATGCCGCAAATCAGCTCATAGAGATACAGAAAGGCAAAGGACGTAGACGTTTCCTCGACAGTTCCGCGGCGCACTTGGGCGCGCCAGGTAAAATAGCCGCGCAGCTGCCGATCGCTCATGGCGTTGTAGGTGGGAAAGTACGACTTAAAGGTGCCGTTGTAGGGGCAGTCGTCTTCAAAGTCGGCCATCAGCAGGCCCTGTCGGTAGAAAAGCTCGGCTTCCGAAAGCCAGCGGCCCGCACCGCCCTTGGGGTCATCCTGCCAGCGCGATATCTCGCGCATCTTGCGGTACTGGTCGGGGAGGAAATTCTGCATCTGTCGGCCGGTTTTGAGAATCGGCTCGTCTGCGTAGATTTCGTTTGAGAAGCGGGCGGACTGATGGGTTCGGGCCTCGGCCATAATGCGCTCGATGAGCATCTTGATGTCCTGGTCGGCCACCGCTCCTCCTCTCGAACGCAGCTACGGTGACCTCATATCATAGCACAGCATCAAACAGATGTTCGAGATATCGCTGCGTAGATAGATTTAGAACAGGAGGGCGTAGATGACGGCTATGACAACGGAGGGGAGCATATTGGCCGTGCGGAAGGTCTGAGGACGGATGAGGTTGACGCCGACGCAGAAGATGAGCATGGAGCCTACGAGCGAAAGGCTGTCGAGGACTGCCGTGGTCATGATGGGGGAGAGTGCGCCGGCAAACAGCGTGATCGTCCCCTGGAACACGGCGACGGGCAGGGCGGAGAAAATGCAGCCGCGGCCGAGCGACGCCGTCATGGTGCAGACGATGATGCAGTCCAGTGCGCCCTTGAGGGCAAGCGTTGACCAGTCGCCGAGCAGGCCGTCCTGGATCGATCCCACAATGGCCATGGCGCCGATGCACACGGTGAGTGAAGTCGAGACAAAAGCGTTGGTGAACCCGTTATCGCCCTCACTGCCAGTCTTGCGCTTGAGCCATTCGCCAAGGTTCTCGATGGCGGCTTCCAAGTTGACGGCCTCGCCGATGAGCGAGCCGAGGGCGAACGAGACGATGAGCATGGTGGTACCGGTGGTCGCCAGCGCCTCTCCATCGATGATGAGCATCTTTTGCATGGTGCCGCCCAGGCCGATAAACAGGACGCACAGCCCCGATGCTTTCATGAGCGTGTCTTGGATGCGCGGTGTAATGAAGCGACCGCCCGCTAATCCCAAAAGACCGCCCGCAATCAAAAGCACAACGTTGATGATTGTTCCCAAGCCCGGCATGAGCCCTCCCGTATTGATGCCAACGTGGCAATCGTAGCAGAGTGGAATGCGAGGTACATCGCGACTCATCTAATACGTTATATAAGTGGCATTAGCAACGGCGCGCAGCATTTAAGCCTCAGGTGGTTGTCGGGACATAGGGATAGTATTCAAAGCGCAGTGTCATAAGCCGCTGTGGGGATTCAATAGCCGCGGCGATGATATTGGCATCGCGGGCACGATCAAACCCTTCGAGTTCGATCTGATACGAGACGTCTTGCATAATGTCCAGACGTCGCCAGGCTAGGAGTGTGTCACCATCGAATTCTAAGGTCTTGCCTCCGTCTGGAGCAACGGCGTATAGACGCAGCTTGGCGGTGGTTGCGGGGTCGACAACCGTGACCTTTTTAATTTCGTTTCGAGTATTCTTGGCGCCCAACAAGGTGAGCAGTGTTGGGGCCACGACCTCGCCCGATGGCAAAAAGACGACTTCGATGGATTCAGGAAATGCGATGATGGCTGACTTGCGGACGGGCTGATTGGCGGCGGCAACTTCGATGTTCGCAGCGTCGATGACCTCTGTGTGGTCGAGCGCGGCAAGCACGCAGCAGTTACCTTCATCGATCTCTTGAGGATCAGCAAGCCCCAGGCTGTCCGCGAGCTCGGGATCGTTTAGATCGGCAGCGGGCTCATTCGGTGCTTCGAAAGAAGCTGGGACGCTGTTTGTCGGCGACGGCGTGTCGCCCGCACCTGCTTCTTTATCCGCGCTCTCTTCTTGTATGGTTGCGTTGATGGGTTCGTCGTTTGAGGGGAGCGTCTTGGCGTCAAGCGCGGAGGGGAGAATTCCGATGGCTCCGGATCCGTTCCACTCCATTTCGAGAAGCGCCGGGTCGGCAAGAATGCGTTGCCTGCTTTGCGCGTGGGCATCGATTTCAATAGGGCCTGCCTCTATCCCTCGTGTAAGACTGAGTGATCCGGCTGGCTTCTCGAAATGAGCGTCTGTGTCTTTGGCGCTGACGGCGTAGAACAGCAGGGACGCTTCTCCCGCCGCGATGGCATCGGTGCCGGCTTTGGTCAGCCGCAACGATGCCGTGAATGAGAGGGTGGGCTGCGTGTCGTCTGCATTCGCGGCGGCGCAGCCCAGACATATACCGCCTCCTTTCTCGAAAAACGTACCGTCGAAGGCGACCTTCGCTCCGTTCGCCGAGTCATCGATCGAAGCGATGTCGATGCGCAGCTCTAAATTGCATGGATCGCCATCTGCATCGAGCACAACCGAGCGCCACGTGCAGACGGCGCACCCCGCCTGGGAGCCGTTTGCCTTGTTCGAACGATTGATATCCACGACTATCGAGCCGTCCGTATTACGACGAAGGCATCCCGAGGTCGAGATTGCGGCCTGTGCGATCGAAAAACGCTTGCACGCAATGGCGCTCGACGGATTTGGTGCGGAACTTAGGGCTGCTGGTAAGGAGTCTGCCATGACGGGAGTCGCCCAAGCGGCGACAGGCGTTCCGGTTGCGAGCGCGCCGCAGAGTGCGACGACGGGCAAAAGGTTCTTCGATGCCATGGGGTCTCCTTAGCTAATTTAGTGCGGCCTGTCCGTGTTTTGTTTCTGGCTGCGTTTGATGTGCAGACCGAGGCCGGCGGTTCCCGCGCCTGCTGCTGTGGCGCCTGCTGCCAAGAGCCATCGTCTGTCGCCTGTCTGCGCCAACGGTTCCTCGCGGTCGCCGCGGTCGAGCTCCGAGAGGTCGACCGTCACTTGCGTGGCGGCCTGCGCCTTTTCTTGCTGAGCAAAGGCCATGGCTGGCCCAAACGCTAGGATGCTGACGGCGGCGGCCAGGGCGACGGCCTTATGCCGTATGCGCACCGGGCTCGACCGTCCAGGTGATCGTTGCAACCTGATCGCCTTCGCCGGTTACGCGGAAGACGTCGCGCGTGACGCGGGCGACGTTTCCGCTTGTCTTGAGCTTAATTTTGTCCGTGCCGCCGGTAATGCCCTGGTAGCCCATGTCGAAGGCTGCGTTCTTGGAAAGATCGAGGCCCGTCTCCTGCATTGCGGCGCTGGCGTTCTGGAGTGCGCCGTCGGGGCCGACCTTAAAGTCGATGGAGTTCTGTGCGGTCCGGCCTTGGCGTCGGCAGCAATGGTCCAGGTGTTCATGGCGTCGATCTTCATGTTGGTGACATGGATGCCGTAGGCCGAATGATTGTCGATGGTGGTCGCGTCTTCTGAGGGGCCCTGAAGCGTGCCGTCGGCCTTGGCGACGAAGGGAATAACCGTCGGAACTTTGAACTCAACGTTGTCGATCTCGGTCCTGACCATTACTTTCGTGGTTCCAACGCGCCCGGCTGCCATAGCTGGCGTCGGGGCGGCGCCCATTGCGAGCGCGAGCGCGAGCCCTGCGCCCACGACGAGCGCTCTGGCTCCGTTCATGTTCCTGGTGATGTCCATGGTCGTTCCTTTCTATTCGCCGCGGGCCGTCCCCGCGATGATTGGACGAATGCTGGTGAATTGCGTGCGGTGTCGCGTCGGCCGGAAGGCTAGTTCTCGGCTTGCTCAACCTGCACCTTGACACGTGTCGGATTGCCGTGGCTGTCGAGGGTCTTTGTATCGAGTGCCTGGATCTCGATGTACGCCTCGCCTTCTTTGATGTCGCCGGCGGGGCACGTCTCGATTGTCTTGCCGGTCTCGACCACACCGGATTCGTACATGGTCTCGTCGTTTTGGATGACGCGGAATCGCTGGGGAAATTTATTGTCTTGGACGTTTTGCACGTTGACGCGCAGCTTGCCGTCCTCCTGCAACTGAGCGACCGGCGCGACCGAAATCGTCATCATGTTGTCGCGGACGATGGCGTCGAGCTCATCTTGGATTTCCTGGCGCGTTTTGCCCTCGGCCGTCGTAACCGAAGCGCCCGCCTCGGGTACGGGCTGCGACTGCCAAGCGTATAGTCCTACGGCGACAAGGGCGCAGACGATGGCCATGCAGGCAACGATGAGCTTCTTGCGATGCCCCAGGTCTGCAAAGTGGGGTGGTTTCTTCACGCTCATGCGGCATCCTTGGCGGTATAGACACGCGCAAAGGTGGACGGATCCGCTCCAAAGAGCATGTGAAGCATCAGGCGGCGCGAGTAGACGAGCTCTTCGAAGTCGGGAGGGAGCTCGATGTCGTGGATATGCGCGATGTGGTAGGCGAGCGCCGAGAACGACTCGGGGTCGCAGATCACATCGGTGGTAACGTGGTAGACCGCCGTATCGGGGAATGCCTCTTCGTCGAAAGGCAGGAGATGGGGATCGTCGTCGACTTCGATGGCGATGCCGTACTGGGGCCAGTAATATGCCATGGGAACCTCCCTGCTTCTGGGCCAAAACTTCTATCGGTTTTGGCTGTCGACGCCGACCGTATCAGCCGCTACTTGACCAATTTCTGACCAAATGCTTGACGGATTGGCGTCTTCGCAGATAAAAGGCGGCAAAAAATACTTCAACTTTTTTCGAGCGACAATCGAGCGATCGGCGACGGCAGGGAGATATGTGTCAAAAGCATCGTCTGTCGAGGAAAACCAGCCGCTCACCGAATTACACGAACGTAAAAAACGCCAATTATGGAGACGGTCTCGAACACGTCGACGAAACGATGCGGTAACATCTCCCTGCAAACACTGTAGTTAGCTAAAGGGGGAGTTCGCGTGTCTGCAACCATTAAACCCTTCACCGACGAGTTCGAAGAGTATGGTCGCGATGAGTCTCGCACATCGGGCGAGGCCTCGAGCATCTCGTTTCCGACAACGGAAAACGAGGTCCGTGCCATTTTGGAAAAGCTCCATGCCGAGCGTGTCCCGGTAACGGTTCAGGGCGCCCGAACCGGCCTTGCCGCCGGTGCCGTGCCCCACGGCGGGCATATCCTCAATACTTCCCGTATGAATCGCTACTTGGGCCTTCGCCGCGATGAACAAGGCCAATTTTTGCTGCGCGTGGAGCCGGGCGTTGTGCTCTCGGAGCTGCGCAAGCAGCTGAGCAAGAAAGTGCTGCCGACCGCTGGTTGGGACCAGGCATCGCTCGAGGCCTACGAGGAGTTCCAAGAGGCCCCCGAGCAGTTTTTTCCCACCGATCCCACCGAGGCATCTGCCTGTCTGGGCGGCGTGGCGGCATGTAACGCCTCCGGTGCCCGCAGCTACGCCTACGGCCCCATGCGCCCACATATCACGGGACTCCACGTCGCGCTGGCTGATGGCGATTTGCTTGAGCTTCAGCGCGGCGAGGCTTTTGCCCAGGGCCGCCACCTGTCGCTTGTGACGGCAGCGGGCCGTGCTCTCGAGCTCGACCTTCCCGACTACACCATGCCCAAGACCAAAAATGCTTCGGGCTATTTCGTTGCTGACGATATGGATGCCATCGACCTGTTTATCGGTGCGTGTGGCACAATCGGCGTCATCACTGAGCTCGAGATTGCCCTGCAGGCGGCGCCTGCGGTCGTTTGGGGCGTGAGCTGTTTCTTTGACAGCGAAGACAAGGCCGTGTCCTTCACCGATTCTGTGCGTCCCGTCCTGTCCCACGCGGCTGCCATCGAATATTTCGATGCGGGCGCCCTGGATATCCTGCGTCGTCAGCGTGAGCAGTCGACCGCGTTCGCCTCGCTGCCGCCGCTCGACAAAGAGGTCAAGGTCTGTGTCTACGTGGAGCTCGACTGCGACGACGAAGTTCAGGCGACTGAGGAGCTGTATCACTTGGGGTGGGTACTGGAGCTTGCGGGCGGCAGTGACGATGCGACATGGGTCGCGCGCACCGAGGTCGATCGCGAGTGTCAGCGATTCTTCCGCCATGCGGTCCCCGAGAGTGTCAACATGTTCATCGACGAGCGTCGCCGCACCGACCCCACCATTACCAAGCTGGGGTCGGACATGTCGGTGCCCAACGCGCGCCTGGCCGATGTCGTGGCCCTCTATCGCCGTACGCTGGCCGAAAGCGGGCTTGAGTCTGCCGCCTGGGGACATATCGGCAACAACCATCTGCATGTGAACATTCTGCCGCGCGATGCACAGGATTATCGCCGCGGCGGAGAACTCTTTGCCCAGTGGGCTTCCGAGGTCACGGCCATGGGCGGTGCCGTTTCTGCCGAGCACGGCGTCGGCAAGATCAAGGCGGGCTTCTTGGAGACGATGTACGGTCACGAGGCCATGGTCGAGTCGGCGCGGCTCAAGCTCCAGCTCGATCCTGCCGGGCAGCTGGGTCGCGGTAACCTGTTTTCGGAGAAGCTCTTGGATGAGCTCGTCCAGAAAGGGGGCGCGTGAAGATGAGCGATTTCCATATGGTGGTGTGCGTCAAGGCCGTGCCGGGCAGCACCGAGGTCAAGATGGACCCCAAGACCAATACCATCGTTCGCGATGGCAAGCAGGCGGTCATTAATCCCTTTGACGCGAGTGCTTTGGAATGCGCGCTGGCGCTGAAGGACGACTTTATCGGCTTTGGCATGGATGTGCGCGTGACGGTGGTGTCGATGGGCATCCCCGCGACCGAGTCACTGCTGCGCGACTGTATCGCCCGCGGTGCCGACGACGCGCTGCTGCTGACCGACCGAGCCTTTGCGGGCGCCGATACCCTAGCCACCACCTATGCCCTCAAATGCGGCATCGAGGCGCTCGGCGAGGACTTCGACCTGCTCATCTGCGGCAAGATGGCGGTGGATGGCGATACGGCCCAGATTGGTCCCGAGCTTGCCGGTGCCTTTGATATTCCCTGCGTGACCGACGTGAGCTGCGTGCAGAGCGCGGGCTTTACGACCTGTGGCTCGCTGGCGCTCGTTCACGGATGCGATGCCGGCGAGGAGACGGTCTATCTGGAGATGCCGTGCGCGATGACGACTACCAAGGAGATTGGCCAGTTGCGTATGCCGAGTATTGCCGGTATTCGCGCGGCAGAGGAGGCGGACGTGCGCGTGGTCAGTGCCGCCGACGTGAACGCCGATCCCTCGCGTTGTGGCCTTGCCGGATCACCGACGCAGGTCGTGCGCTCGTTTGTGCCCGACCGTGATCAAACGTGCGAGGCCGTTGAGGGAACGGCGCCCGAGCAGGCGGCAAAGCTTGCCAAGATTATCGAGGGGATGGCATAGATGAGCGGACTGATTATCGATAGCGAAGCCTGTATCGGCTGCGGTCGCTGCGTTCGCGCCTGTGCCTCGGGCGGCATCGTAGTGGAAGGCGAGCGGCCCAACCGTTGCGCCCGCGTAACCGACGGCTGCATCCTATGCGGCGGATGTGTCGACGCCTGCCCCGTCAACGCTATCTCGATCGAGCGTGACGAGGCCGCTGGTGCGGTGGACCTTGATGCATATCGAGACATTTGGGTCTTCGTGCAGACTGACGAGCACGACGCCGTGGCTCCCGTGGCCTACGAGCTCATGGGCAAGGGGCGCGAGCTTGCCGATGCTCGCGGCTGCCGTCTGGTGGCACTGGTCGGCATGAGCCCCGAGGGCTCGCTCGGGGACCTGGAACATCTGGTTTGCGCGGGCGCCGACGAAGTCCTGGCCTGTCGCGACGAGCGTCTGCGCCAAAACGATGCGGAGGTCTACGCCCACTTGATCTGCGATTTGGTAGCCGAACGCAAACCCGAGGCCATCCTATACGGTGCGACCGCTTTTGGTCGCGAACTGGCACCCGGCGTTGCCGTGCGTTTGCAGACGGGTCTTACGGCCGACTGCACCGTGCTTTCGATGGATGCGGAGACGGGCCTACTGCAGCAGACGCGCCCGGCGTTTGGCGGCAACTTGATGGCCACCATCATTTGCCCCAACCACCGTCCGCAGATGGCAACGGTGCGCTCCGGTATCTTTAAGGCTCCTGACTTCGACTACGGCCGCTCCGGCACGATCACCCAGATATCACTTGCGGATGATGCTAAGGCTCGTGTCGAGATCTCGATTCCCGCCGAGGAGTGGGGACAGCAGGCTTCGATCGCCGATGCCGAGCGCCTGGTCGTGGTGGGTCGCGGCATTGGTTCCAAGAAAAATCTGCCGCTGATGCGAAGGCTCGCCGAGGCTCTGGGAGCCGAGCTTGGCTGCACGCGACCTGTCGTGGAGGCCGGCTGGTTGGAGTATCGCCATCAGATTGGCCAGACGGGCGTATCGGTTTCGCCCAAGCTTCTCGTGAGTATCGGTGTTTCGGGCGCCATCCAGCATCTTGCCGGCATCGGTGGGGCTGAGTGCATTATCGCCATCAACGAGGACCCGGATGCCCCCATTTTTGGTACTGCCCAGTACAAGGTTGTCGGCGATGCCGTCGAAATCGTAAGAAAGCCGCATGTCGGCATTGCCTCCTATGCCGAAAATCATCTTCTGGTTCTTGCCTGCGATGATGAAGCGAGGCAGGCCCGTCTGACG
>OGOH01000973.1_pt1 | contig 21559 bp, 19 predicted proteins | sample 1552571 | NCBI WGS metagenome assembly OGOH01 (sample SAMEA2580170, study PRJEB22360) | human gut metagenome | biome: human gut; feature: human-associated habitat; material: faeces | place: Denmark | collected 2008/2010
TACTTGCAGGAGTGATAATTGGATGTTTCGGAAATAAGATACTATCGTTACTTGTTCTTTTGACTATGTGTGCTAATCTTATATATATGGCAATTTACACTGTTAGAGATCTAAAAGAATCAGATATTGATCAGATAGTAACCGATATCAACGATCAAAACCCTGGTGGAAATATCGCTTTTCTACACCTTCATGAATTGACACTTGGAGAAATGACTTACTTTTTCCCAAATGCTACTCATTATGTTTGCGATCAGACCTTCACAGTTCTCTCTACATATGATGTCTTCCCATCAAATATTGTAAACATAGGTGATATATCAAACATTAGCAAATATACAGACAATGTATACCTTTTCACAGATGAATATAGTACAGTTTCGGATATTCCAGTATACACATTTGAAGAACTGCTTAGCAATGATGAAAATGTTACTGTGGAAAAGTTACATAAATATAAAAGTGCATATAACGTTGCAACAAAACAAATGGACCTAGCTATAGCACATTTTAATAAAGGTCAGAATATAAAATCAACAAACAGCAAAGGACAGAATAACCAATGAATATTATCCTGCTTTCAGGAGGCAGTGGTCTGCGTTTATGGCCGCTTTCAAACAGCATACGCAGTAAACAGTTTCTTAAACTTTTTAAAACAGACAATGATTCATATGAATCTATGGCACAGCGTATCTATCGTCAGATAAAAAGCGTTTCTCCAGATGTGGGAGTAACTATTGCAACAGGCGAAGACCAGGTAAGCACCATAAAAAACCAGCTTGGTGATGATATTGATATCTGCATCGAGCCATGCAGACGTGATACATTTCCGGCAATAGTGCTTGCATCGACATATCTTCATGATATAAAAGGCGTTGGTCTATCTGAAAGCATAGCCGTTTGTCCTGTTGACCCATATGTACATGATGACTACTACAAAGCAGTTATCTCACTTATGAAAAGCATAGAAACTGTCAGCAAAAAGCTTATGCTTTTAGGCGTTGAGCCGACTTATCCAAGCGAAAAATACGGCTACATTATTCCTGAAAATGATCTCAGCATAAGTTCAGTTAAAAAGTTTGTGGAAAAGCCTGATAGGATATCTGCTGAAAAATACATTGAGCAAGGTGCACTGTGGAATGCAGGTGTGTTTTCATTCTCACTTGAATACATAATTGAAAAATCCCACGAACTTATAGAATATTCCGATTATTATGACCTACTTGAAAAATATGAAAGTCTTGAAAAGATAAGCTTTGACTATGCCGTATCAGAAAAAGAAACAAACATAGACGTTATGAGATATAAAGGCGAATGGCGAGATGTAGGAACATGGAACATGATGTCGGAGGTCATGTCTGAAAATGTCAAAGGCAATGCGCTTCTTGATGATAAATGTGAAAACACCCACGTTATAAATGAACTTGGTATTCCACTTCTTTGTATGGGCTGTAAAAACATGATAGTTGCAGCGAGCAATGACGGCATACTTGTTTCTGATAAGGAAACCAGCGGATACATGAAACCATATGTGGAAAAGCTGGGAAACATGGCAATGTTTGCGGAAAAATCATGGGGTACTTTTACAGTGCTTGATGTTCAGCTAAATTCAATGACAGTAAACATATACCTGAAAGAAAACCATTCCATGAAATATCACAGTCACGAACAGCGCAGTGAGATATGGACGATAGTTTCAGGAAACGGATATGTTGTTGTGGACGGCGAGAAAAAGTTAGTAAAAACCGGAGACACCATTTCAGTTTCAAAGGGTGCAAAACACCTTATCCATGCCCAGACAGATATGAACATTATTGAAATACAGATAGGCGAGTCTATCAGCGTAAAGGACAAGCACATATTCTTAGAAACATTTTAGAAATATCATGGAGGACAATATGAAAAAGGCCTTAATAACAGGAATTACAGGACAAGACGGCTCTTATCTTGCAGAACTACTTATTAGCAAAAATTATGAAGTTCACGGCATTGTTCGCCGTTCTTCTGTTTCAAACACCGAAAGAATAAATCATCTTATAGCTGAATATCTGAAACAGAATTAGCAACCAAATTTAAAATATCTGCAGATCAGATTAAATAATTCAGCGCAATTAGTTGTAAAACACATAGTGACGACCTCCTTATTTTTATTTTTTTGATAACGCATAAATGGTTATCGTTTGTCCTTCAGACAGTTCCAAACCGGTATTCAACTTCGGGGAGAAGCCGGGAACCAATGCTTGAATGTTACAAACATATTTCTTAAGGACAAATGAATTGTAACAAGTTTGTAACAAATAGACAATAGGAGGCGATTGGCAATGCTTCCAATGCATGGAAGAGAGGAAAAAAGCGAAAGAACTTCATCAAATCTTAATGTTTTACCTCATTGGAAGTTCATAAAGAATCCGTTACAATAAATGCATGATCATAAAGGGAATGAGTCAGTTACGCACTGAGAACATTCGAATCCGGAGGAGAAGAAAATGTACCGTATATTAGTATGTGATGATGAAAAAGACATTGTTTCCGCATTGAAAATATATCTGATGGCAGACGGTTATCAGGTTTTTGAGGCTTACAACGGCAGAGAGGCGTTGGAAATTTTAAAGAAGGAAGATATTCATCTTGTTCTTATGGACATTATGATGCCGGAGATGGACGGCATCACAGCAATGTTGAAAATCCGTGAAGTCAGCAATGTTCCGGTGATTTTGCTCACCGCCAAAAGCGAGGACACCGATAAGGTGCTCGGGCTTACCGTTGGTGCAGATGACTATGTGACAAAACCGTTTAATACGGTGGAACTGCAGGCGCGCGTGAAATCCCAGCTCAGACGTTACATGAAACTGGGAGGCGGCACGGTCAGACCGGACACGATCGTGATCGGTGGGATCGAACTGAATGATGTCACGAAGGAAGTGACACTTGATGGGGATAAAGTGCAGCTGACAAGAACCGAGTATGACATTTTAAAACTTCTGATGCAGCATCCGGGGCAGGTTTTTTCGCCGAATGAAATTTATGAGAAAGTGTGGAACGATAATCCTTTTCGGAATGAGAATACGGTAGCGGTACATATCAGACACCTGAGGGAAAAAGTGGAGTATAATCCAGCGGAACCAAGACACTTAAAAGTTGTCTGGGGGAGAGGCTATAAAATGGAAGTGTAAGTGAGAAAGGACAGTCGATATGAAACAGTTGAAACAATCGCCCGTGGCAAAAATCATTGCGTGGATTTTGATCACGGTGTCAGCACTGATGCTGTTGGCAGGCACAGCCGGGGCATATGCCATCAGTGAACTTGGGTTTTATACAAGAAGTGTAGAAGACATCCGGGAGGAGCAGTTTGAACGGATTGCCGGAAAGTACTCTGCGAGAGTGCTGCTGAATCTGAATAACACGGAAAATGAAACCTATTTTAAGGATACCAACTTCCGGTATGGAGTTGTGGAAGCGTCCAATTACGAGGAATTGGAAAAACTGGATCTGAATCAGCAGAGCACCTATGTGCAGTCGAATTTTGATGAGAAAGTAAGTCTCGACAATCTTCATCTTTTTCAGTGTAATATGAATGCTGACACATCGATTTATGTGGACAACTCTGTGCTTGGCGGGTATTACATTACGCACAGTACCAGAGAGTACAGAAATAAATATATCAATGAATATGTGTATGATACAGATAGCGGTATTTTTTATTATCAGGTGTCAGATGTGTCAGCTGCACAGATTTCAGAAGAAGGAGAAACTGCAGCTGAAATATGGTATTTCCCGGTGTCAGAAGTGAAAGTGACACTGGTGGATGACAGTACCAGAGAGACGACAGACTATGCGTATGTATACAATACGGCAGATAAAGAGTATGAGGCACTGCAGCAGGGGATGTCAGAAGGTGACGGTCAGGCGGTACTTTGTATTACCATCCAGAATGCAAAGGGTGCAGATGAAAATGATCTGCGCAATGTAAAAAATATTCTGGAAAATGCACCGTTGACGTTTTGGAAGCTGACTGCGACCACCTATTCTTATGGAACATCAGACTGGACGGCAGAGATGCGTTATCCATATACGCAGGAACAGCAGACAGAGCAGGTCACAGTGTCAGAGACAGTCGTGAGTGCACCGACAACGGTTACATCGCAGCCGGTAGAGCTTTCCTATGTCGGAGGGCTGCCGGATGATATGATAAAAAACCGTACCGATTATGATTCCACCGAGGCAGATTTCCTTTCCACTGTTCAGGGCAGTGATGCAGGAACCGATTACTATGTACTATCTGTGATTCCGGATGCGGATAGTCTTATGAAAAAAGAGGGTGTCGGAGTCTGGGGCAGCGATTATTTTGTCCAGATCAATGAGATTGTGAATCTGGCGGATCACATGAAATACAGCGTGTATGTGATCCTCGCACTCAGCCTGACGGTATTTGTGGCAAGCTTTGTCTATCTGGTAAGTGCAGCAGGACATAAAAAAGATCAAAAACAGGTGCAGGGAGGTTTTCTTTGCAAAGTACCGGCCGATCTGCTTACTGTCATATTTTTAGCAGCAGAATCAAGTCTGGCAGTGGGCATTTCACTGCTTGGCAATGCCGGAAGTCCTGACAACTATGTTTTTTATGTGGCGGCAATGCTTTTTCTGCTTCTGTGTGGCGGATGGCTGGCACTAGGGTATCTTCTGGATTTTGCAGTGCGTATCAAGCTTGGAAAGTGGTGGAGAAATACACTCATCTATAAAGTGCTCCGTTCGATCTACCGTGGCTGGAACAAAGTGGGCGAGAATAAGTCCATCCTGTGGAAAGGACTTGCGATTTTTCTTGGCATAAACTTTTTGGAAGTTCTGATCTTTGTTGTGTTTGGTGTTGATTATTCTAAAATCATGATTGTCTGGTTTGCAGAGAAAGCTGTGATCCTGTTTGCGGGCGGAGAAATCTTAATTCAGATGAAGAGACTTCAGGAAGGAGGAAAACATATCGCGGAGGGCGATATGGATTATCAGATCGACACGGAACGTATGCTTCCGGCACTAAAAGAGCATGCGGCAGATTTAAACCGCATCAATGAGGGCGTTTCCAAAGCGGTAAACGAGAAAATGAAAAGCGAGCGTTTCAAGACGGAGTTGATCACCAATGTCTCACATGATATCAAAACACCGCTTACCTCGATCATTAACTACGTGGATCTGCTGGAAAAAGAGGAGATCCCAAATGAGAATGCAAAGGAATATTTAGAGGTTTTAGAGCGGCAGTCTGCCCGCCTGAAAAAGTTGATCGAAGATTTAATAGAAGCATCCAAAGCGTCAAGCGGAAGCCTTTCCGTGAATCTGGAAAAACTGGAGGCAGGTGTTTTTCTGGTACAGACGGTAGGGGAATTTAAGGAGAAAACGGAGAAGAACAAATTAGATCTTCAGATCAAAAAGCCGGAAGAACCGATTTATATTATGGCGGATGGCAGACATTTCTGGCGTGTCATCGATAATCTGATGAACAACATCTGCAAATACGCACAGCCGGAGACAAGAGTTTATATCAATTTAGAGCAGACCGGAGAAAAAGTGCAGATTACATTCCGCAACACATCCAGATATCCGCTGAACATTTCCAGCGAGGAGCTGATGGAGCGGTTTGTCCGTGGTGACAGTTCCAGAAACACAGAAGGAAATGGTCTGGGCTTGTCGATTGCAGGAAGCCTGATGGAACTTATGCATGGAAAAATGCAGCTTTTCGTGGACGGAGATTTATTCAAAGTCGTTCTGGAATTTGACCGGTGCGAAGTTTCATAAAAGTGGAACGTGGACAGTAAGAACAGTCTTAACATGAAAAATGTGAGGACTGTTCTTTTTTTTGGCAATAAAATGTTTGCGGAACTTATATTTTATTGTATGTGAAAAAATATTTTTGTGATAAAATAAGTGTCAGGACGAAAGAGGTGGACAAGAATACCTTTTATATTATAGAATTGTAGGAATTTGGCATGAGACAGCAAAATCAGAAATTAACGCATGTAAAACATGAATTTGATCCCATTTTTGATGAAAATTCAGAGATATTGATTCTCGGAACACTTCCTTCTGTGAAGTCGAGAGAACAGAATTTTTATTATGGACATCCGCAGAACCGTTTCTGGAAAGTCATTGCGGCACTTTTTTGTGAGCCTGTGCCGGAGAGAATCCCAGAGAAAAAGGATTTGCTGTTAAAACATCATATTGCACTCTGGGATGTGATCGCAGAGTGCGATATTGCAGGTTCTTCCGACAGTTCCATCAAAAATGTTGTTCCGGCGGAGCTGTCTGTGATCCTTGACCATGCGCCGATCAGGACAATCTATGCCAATGGTGCGAAAGCATATGACCTGTATCAAAAGTATACTTATCCGGTCACTGGCAGGGACATCCGAAAACTTCCCTCCACAAGTCCGGCGAATGCGGCGTTCCAGATGGAGAGGCTGCTTGGGGCGTGGCAGGAGATTTTGAAAAAACACGATACTGACTCGGTAAGTGAAAAATAATTGCGTCACAATTGGCTGCAGATATTAAGATATAAATGGAGATATTATCATGCACATCGACAGAGAAGATATGCTGGAACTGACCAGAAGAATGACGATAGCAAGAAACTGTTTTAACCGTGTAGCGGGTGCTTATATGGACGAGGAAGGATTCATTGACGGCTCATTCAACACCCATTTTTTAAAGCTGTCTCCGGCAGACAAAGAGAAACAGCTTGCGATCGCCAAGACAATCCCATATGCAAAAACCAATGAGCAGTTGAAAAATTACAGGGTTGACAGCAGACAGAAGAAACCGGGAAGTATCTGGCATCTGCTGACGGCATTGAGGGACTGCGAACTGAAAAACGATGCACTGTTGTATTCATTGTATGAATATATTGGGGAACGTTATGTTGTGGATAAACCTTACACGATCGAGGTTTTCTGTGGAAACTATGATGTTCCGGTAAAAGGCGCAGACAAGGAGAACCAGTGGGAATCGGAGGAGGTTTACCGTTTTCTGGTCGTGGCGGTCTGCCCGACGGTAGGAGAATATGAGGCGGGCATGCCACAGGCAGGTTTTTTATTCCCTGCTTTTGCGAACAGAAGTACGGATCTGGAAGGCGTTAATATTTTTGCAGAAGATGGGGCGTGTGAAAAAATGGCTAATGTGCTTGGTTTGTAGCGGAGGTGACGAAGATATGCGCACAAAACAAAATTACCAGATACTTACTTTTCACACGACAACAGCCGCGATGGCAATGGAAGATTACTGTCATGAGCAGAAAATTCCGGGCAGACTGATTCCGTTACCACAGGAGATTTCTGCAGGCTGCGGGCTTGCATGGCGCATGCTGCCGGGAGAGTATGAGCAGGAAAAAGATAGAATTGAAAAATCAGGGATAGTGATCGAGAGTAATATTATAATTATGATTTGAAAAAATTGCGGGAAGCAGGCTTTTATTATATTGATAAAACAGGACTTATTCAGCAGCTTTTGCAGAACTGGGGAGAAGTGAATCTTTTTACAAGATCACGTCGCTTTGGAAAAACACTCAATATGAGCATGTTGAAAAATTTCTTTGAAATTGGTGCGGATAGTACACTTTTTGATGGACTGTATATATCACAGAACGAAAAACTGTATGAGGAATATATGGGAAAATATCCGGCTTAATCTGACTTATGATGAAATTGACAACAGCATTGACAATTTATGTTAATACAGGGAAGTGTGCGTCAAATCCGCCATTTCCGATCCGCGTTGCGTTCTGCATCGGACCGGTTGGCGAGGAAATTGAATTTTTTCAGGAGAGATAACAGAAAAGATAGCTGATCTTTCTAAAATTGGCATGCTCAAAATAAATAAAACTGGATATATACACAAAGCCAATTTTGCGTAAGATATGGGGTAAGGATTCGGACGAAACAAAGAATCTGATCAAATTTACAAGAGGAGAATTTTAATTATGAGAAATGAAAAAGTTTACAAACTTACCCTGACAGCCTTAATGGCGGCATTGTCCTATGTAGTATTTACGTTTTTGCAGATTAAGATTGCACTTCCGGGTGGTGACGCTACTTCCCTGCATCTTGGAAATGCAGTCTGTGTATTAGGTGCATTACTGCTTGGCGGCGTATACGGCGGGCTTGGCGGTGCAATCGGAATGACGATCGGTGATCTGCTTGATCCGGTTTATATCATTTATGCTCCAAAGACATTTTTGCTGAAATTCTGCATTGGTCTGATTACCGGACTAGTCGCACATAAAATCGGAAAAATTTCCACATCCAATGACACAAAGCATGTATTGAAATGGACAGTGATCGCATCAATCTGTGGCATGGTTTTTAATATGATATTCGATCCACTTGTCGGATATTTTTATAAGAGAGTGATTATTGGAAAACCGGCAGCAGAAGTGACACTTGCATGGAACATTGCTGCAACAAGCATCAACGCAGTGCTCTCTGTGATTGCCGCAGTTGCAATCTACATGGCACTTCGCCCGGCATTACGAAAATCAGGGCTGTTCATGACTATAAAATAAATGCATTGCCATAAAAAAAGATATATGTTAACATATAGCCTGTTGCTTTTATAAGTAATTGCAAAACTCATAAAAAAGTAAATATAATTTTTCACAATTTGTATAGCTTAGGTTAGGGTTTTGTGATTGTGTATTAAAATGAAAAAAGGGAGAAAACCAAAATGAAATTAACAGGCAAAAAAATCAAATCCATGCTTCTTTGCATGATGCTTACTATGGCAATGGCAATCACAGCAGTTGGATGTGGCAGCAAGACAGAGAATACAGCAGATACTCAGAAAAATACAGAGACAGCAATCGTTAATACTGAGTCAACTGTAGAGACAGAAGCGGTTGCAGAGACAGAGAGTGTGGATGCTGCTATGGCGCAGGAGATCATATTAGGCGAAGGCAGTGTCAAATTTACTTTTATCGTGGTGGATGCAGATGGAAACGAGACAAACTTTGTGGTCAGCACAGATAAAGAAACAGTCGGTGACGCTTTGTTAGAGCTGAATCTGATCGAAGGAGATGACAGCGAGTACGGTCTTTATGTAAAGACTGTAAACGGAATCACTGCAGATTATGATACAGACGGAACTTACTGGGCATTCTATGTAAATGGAGAGTATGCAAGCACAGGTGTGGATTCCACTCCGGTGAACGAAGGCGATACATACGAGTTTAAGGTAGAAAAATAATGAAACTGAAAACAAGGGAAGTGGCAATATTCGGTATGCTTGGTGCTTTGATGTATGCATCAAAAGTATTTATGGAATTACTGCCGAATGTGCATTTGCTTGGAGTTTTTACAATTTCTTTTACACTTGTTTATCGGAAAAAGGCACTGTATCCGATTTACACGTATGTATTACTGAATGGATTGTTTACGGGATTTGCGACATGGTGGATACCGTATCTGTATCTCTGGACAATTCTGTGGGGCGTGACCATGCTGCTTCCACGAAAAATTCCGAAGAAGATACAGCCAATTGTGTATATGGTAGTAAATGCATGTCACGGATTTTTGTTTGGAACACTCTATGCCCCGGCACAGGCAATTCTTTTTGGACTGAGTTTCAAAGGGATGATTGCCTGGATTATTGCTGGCTTGCCGTGGGATTTTGTGCATGGCATCAGCAATTTCTTCTGTGGAATATTGATTGTTCCGATTGTGACACTGTTGCGGAAGTTAGAGAAACAAGTGGGATGAGAAGCGTATAGAATCATTGTGGATATTTTCAGAAACGAAAAGCGGAAGCTGTCTTAAAACACAGCTTCCGCTTTTCGTTTTTATTCTTTATCTTTGGCAATCGGCAGAGTGAAAATAAACTCTGTGCCAACGCCCTCTGTACTGATACAGTTGATATTTTCTCCATGAGCCTGAATGATTTCTTTTACAATGGAAAGTCCAAGACCGGTGCCACGCTTGTCTTTTCCGCGGGACAGGTCGGTTTTGTAAAATCTTTCCCAGATTTTTTTCAGACTGTCTTTTGGAATACCGATTCCGGTATCCTTGACCGAGACAAATACTTTGTCGTTCTTCTCGGTTGTCTCAATCGTGATCGTGGAATCCTGATGACTGAACTTGATCGCATTGTCGATCAGATTGTAAAGTACCTGTTGGATTTTGCTGAAATCAGCAGTGATAAACAACTGCTCACCGGAGAGAATCAGGTTGAAGCGGATATGTCTGCTGGCGCAGATTCCCTCAAAAGTCAGGAGCGTTGTCTTGATCGTCTGGTTGATATCAAAATCCGTCACATCCAGCATAACACCATGAGAACCAAATTTATTTAATTCCAGAAGACTTCTTGTCAGCTTATTTAATCGCTCTGTCTCAAACAGGATGATATTTAAATATTTTTCCTGCATTTCGACCGGGATAGTTCCGTCTAACATCGCTTCCACATATCCCTTGATCGAGGTGAGCGGGGAGCGGAAATCGTGTGAGACATTGGAGATAAACTTCCGCTGATCTTCCTCTAACGTGTTCAACTCATTCGCCATATAGTTTAAGGATGCGGCGAGATAACCAATCTCATCATTGGAGTGCACGTCGATCTTGGCATCAAAATTTCCTTTGGAATATTCGTCTGCCGCATGGGTGATCTTGCGGATCGGAATATAAACTACATATGTAAATAATGCAAGTACGACAAACGCTGCGGCAAAGATCAGAGCCAGTGTTGTGTATGCGATCGCGGACAGACTGTTTGCAGATGCGGTCAGATACGATTCTGATTTGTGAATGATCACATAGCCACGCACTTTGTAGTTGACAGTGATCGGGGAAAATACACTCAGCATATTTTCCTGAAAATAATCGTAAAAAGTCCCGACACGATAATAGCGGTTGCCGAAGTCTGTCATATCAAAGTCCGGAATCGTTTCGTCCGTATTTTCTGTGTCAGCAGTGTTGATCAGGATCTTTCCGTGTGTATCCACGATCCAGATATCTGCGTTCAGATAAGAGTCCAGGGCACTGAGCTGCTCGTTGATCTCATCTAACGTCATGGAATTGCTGAAATAATTCTGCGCATAACTGGATGAGATCAGGGCAGATTCCCGGTATAAATTCTGAGCCTCTTTTTTTTCAAGGTGCTGGAAGGTGAGGTGGTAAGTGAAGGTCGCAATGATGAGAAAACCAAGCAGGCCAAAAAGCAGATAACCACCTAAAAGCTTTAAGTATAATGTACGTTTCATTTAATCTCTGACCTCAAATTTGTATCCAATTCCCCATACCGTAGCAAGGCTCCAGTTCGCATGGTCTTTAATCTTTTCACGGAGACGTTTTACATGGACATCCACCGTTCTTGTATCACCGATGTATTCATAGCCCCAGATATGGTCTAAGAGCTGTTCTCTGGTGAAAACCTGATTTGGAGAGGAAGCAAGGAAATATAAAAGTTCCAGTTCCTTTGGCGGCATATCCACTGCCTGCCCCATATAAATGACGGAGTAATTCGAAAGATTGATGACCAGATCTTCATATTTGACACATTTCAGATCCGGGATCACTTCCTCGGTTTTCACTGGCTGATAACGTCTTAACACGGCTTTGACGCGGGCAACAAGTTCCTTAGAATCAAAAGGTTTCATCATATAATCATCCGCACCGAGTTCAAGACCTAACACTTTGTCAAAAATTTCACCTTTTGCGGAGAGCATAATGATCGGAACATTTGCTTTTGCACGCACTTCACGGCACACCTGATAGCCGTCGATTCCAGGTAACATCAGATCGAGCAAAATAAGGTTCGGATTGTACTGCTCGAATGCGGTCAGTGCTTCCTCCCCATCGTTTACAATCTTTGTGTCAAAGCACTCCTTTGTGAGATAAAGGGAAATCAGCTCTGCAATATTATTATCATCATCAACAATTAAAATTTTCTGTTTCGCTGCCATATATCCTCCTTGTTTGCGAAGCAAATCCGAACACCTCTGTGTGAGGAGAGGATTTAGCCTCCTTGTTATTTAAATTCGGCAATTGTTACACCGGCATCGCCCTCGCCGTATTCGCCGAGGTGATAGGACTTCACATGTTTCTGGCGTTTCAGATAAGTGTGCACGGCATTCCGCAGTGCACCGGTTCCTTTTCCATGTACGATGCGCACGGAGCCTAAATGGGAAAGATAAGCGTCATCGAGATATTTATCCAATAAAGCAATCGCCTCATCTGTGGTTTTTCCGATGAGGTTGATCTCCGGGGAGATCGTTGCGGATTTGCTCATGCGGATTTTTCCGGCTCCGGTTTTGTTTGCTTTGGCACCGGACATCATCGGGGAATCCTCGTCGATCAGGATCAGGTCATTGATATTGACTAGAGAGCGTAAAATTCCCATCTGGACGTAAAGGTCGCCTTTCGCGTTCGGAAGTGTGTGCACGGTTCCTTTTAAATTCATGCTGATCACTTTTACAGTGTCGCCAATCTGAAGTTTTTTCGGGACTTTGTGGTTTGGAACAGCATTTTTCTTCTGGTCGGCAAGCTTTTTCTGGCTCGCATTCATCTTGTCACGAAGTCGGGTACGCTCTTTTTCCATCTCGCTCATTGGAGCATTTGCTTTGCCATATTTGTTAAAGTTGCGGATTGTCTCATCTGCCACGTCTTTGGCTTCTTTTAAGATGCGGAACGCTTCCTCGTTTGCATCGCGCAGTATCTTGTCGCGGCTTGCATCCAATTTTTCCTGCTTTTGCTCGAGACGCTCTTTTAAGGACTGGATTTCCTGTTTATAGCGGTTGATCTCAGCCTGTTCTTTTTCGATGGTCACACGGCTTTTTTCGAGATCGGCAAGAAGATCTTCGAAGTTTTCATCGTTTTCACTGATGCGGGTTTTGGCGTCTTCGATGAGGTCTTTGCCAAGACCAAGTTTTTCCGAGATCGCAAAGGCGTTACTTTTTCCCGGAATACCGATTAAAAGCCGGTAAGTCGGGCTTAAAGTCTCGACGTTAAATTCGCAGCAGGCATTTTCCACATCCGGGGTTGAAAGTGCAAATACTTTCAATTCACTGTAGTGAGTGGTTGCCATGGTACGGGCACCGTACAGGTGCAGTCTGGATAAAATGGAGATTGCAAGTGCAGCACCTTCCGTCGGGTCGGTTCCGGCACAAAGCTCGTCAAAGAGAACGAGCGAACGGTCATTGACCTTTTTCAAAATGCGGATGATATTGGTCATGTGGGATGAAAAAGTACTTAAACTCTGTTCGATACTCTGCTCATCGCCGATATCTGCAAATACTTCCTCAAATATACCAAGCTCCGACCGCTCAGAAGCCGGAATATGAAGACCGGACTGTCCCATTAAAGTAAGCAGTCCGACAGTCTTTAAAGAAACTGTTTTACCACCGGTGTTTGGACCGGTTACGATCAAAAGCTTGAAATCTTTGCCGAGCATGACATCGATCGGAACCACTTTTTTCTTATCGAGCAATGGGTGGCGTCCTTTCTTAATATGAAGATATCCCTCATTATTAAACGTCGGTGCAACACCGTTGTAGGTCTGTGCATAAGCAGCCTTTGCAAAAATAAAATCAAGTTCTGCCAAAATTGTATAATCGGCAGCAATCTGTTCGGAAAAATTTGCAGTCAGACTGCTCAGGTTTTCTAAGATTTTTTCGATTTCGTCTTTCTCTTTTAACAGAAGTTCTTTGTATTCATTATTCAGATTCACGACCGCCATCGGTTCAATGAAAAGGGTGGAACCGGATGAGGACTGGTCATGTACCATGCCGGGAATCTGGGATTTTGCCTCGGCTTTGACTGGCAGACAGTAGCGTCCGTCGCGCATGGTGATCACAACGTCCTGCAAATAGCTTCTGGTTGTGCTGTTGTTGATCATGTTGTTCATCTGGGCGCGAATCCTGTCGTTCATGCCGCGCATGGAACGGCGGATGGAACGCAGTGTGCTGCTTGCGTCGTCGGCAATCTCGTCCTCTGCGAGAATGCAGCGCTTAATCTCGTCATAGAGCGGTGTCAGCGGTTCGATTTCGGTGAAAAATCCGGTCAGTGAATCGTCTGGAACTTCCTCTTTTTCTGAGCGGGAAAATGCTTTTACACGCTTGGCAGCCTCTAAGAGGGAACAGATCGAAAGCAGTTCTGCGGCACTTAAGGAGGCACCGATCTCTAAACGTTTCAGCGAGTCATTGACACTGTGCACGCCGGAAAATGAGAGGTTTCCACAACGGAACAGACGGCTTAATGCATCCTTCGTCTGGAGCTGAAGCTGCTCAATCTGGGCTTTGTCTGTGATGGGACGCAGTGCAAGACAGCGTTTTTTTGCTTCCGGACTGCATGCGTATTCAGACAGCTGATTTAAAATTTTATTATATTCTAAGGTTTTTAAAACTTTTTCATTCATAAAACAAAAGTACTCCATCATCGTTTTAGCTGATCAGTTTTTATTATAGACCAAAGTGAAGCTGATGAAAAGAAGAGTTTGGCAGGAATTGCGCAAAAAAAGAAAGTATTGCAAGCGTATGTGTTTCAATTTATAATATAGATTGGTATGATTTTTCATGTATGGATCAAAAAGTAAAACAGATACAAGCTTGATTGCATTTGAAGGTGCGGCAGGAATGTCACTGCCTGGAAAGGAATATCATGCAGGAAAACAAACAGGATAAATATGAATTTATCAGTGAAAAAATAAAGGAAAAACCAGTGAATAAAAAGAAACTGGTATATCACGTATGCTTTGTCGTACTTCTGGCAGTTTTATTTGGAATTGTGGCGAGCGTTACGTTCGTGCTGTGCCAGCCGAAAATAGATGGTATGCTTCATCCGAAGGAAGATCCGACCATCACGATCCCAAAAGATGAACCGGAACAGGAGACGGAAACGGAAGAGCCGGATACGGAGACAGAAACAAACGAACCGGATTCTGAGCCACAGATCGTGTACGAACAGCTTACACTGGATGATTTCCAGACATTGCAGAATGAGATGTATGCGATCGGGAAGCAGGCAAACAAGTTTATCGTGGCAGTGACAGGGGTAAAGAGCAATACAGACTGGTTCAACAATGCCTATGAGAGCAAGGGACAGGGTTCCGGTATTATTATTGCAAACAGTGGTCAGGAGCTGTTGATCCTGACTGAGAGAAAAGTGATCGCAGAAGCGTCTTCTGTCTATGTGACCTTTGTCAATGACACATCAGTAGAGGCTTCCATCAAGAAATACGATGGAAATACAGGAATTACTGTACTCAGTGTTCCGGTGGATGAGATCGACAATGATACCATGAATCTGATCTCAGTCGCAGTGCTTGGCAACTCGCTTGCCATCACACAGGGAACGCTTGCGCTTGCGGTTGGAAGTCCGCTTGGAACGAATTATTCCATTTTGACAGGAAATATCACTTCCTCTGCTTATTCCATTTCCACAATTGATGCGAATTATGATATTTTCACAACGGATATCGTGGGAAGCAAAAACGGAAGTGGGGCACTTATCAATTTAAACGGCGAAGTGATCGGTCTTGTCACACAGGGATACAGCAGTGAGGGCGATCAGAATACGCTGACAGCAATCTCTATTTCAGAATTGAAACCGGTGATCGAGATGTTGTCCAATAATAAAGATATTCCATACATCGGTCTGGAAATCACTACCGTTACCAATACGATCGCAAAAGAGAATGATATTCCAAAGGGCGTTTATATTAAGGAAGTAAAAATGGATTCGCCGGCGATGGCAGCAGGACTACAGAGCGGTGATGTCATTACAGAGATTGACGGGGAAGCGGTGATCTCGGTTGATGGATATCAGACAAAATTGCTTTCCCTCACACCGGGCGATGTGGCGGAGGTCACGATTCAGAGACAGGGAAATGATGGTTATACGGAGATTAAATGCCCTGTAACGGTCAGTGTTTTACAGTAATACAAATACATAATTTGGAGGAAATAATTGTTATGAAATATATTGAAAGTCTTCGCGAAGGCGAGAGGATTAATGAGATTTACCTGTGCAAGACAAAACAGTCTGCGCTGACGAAGGCAGGCAAACCTTACGAAAACGTTATTTTACAGGATAAAACAGGAATCCTGGATGCAAAAATCTGGGATCCGGGTTCTGTTGGAATCGATGATTTTGATTCGTTGGATTACGTTGCTGTTATGGGAGATATCACAAGTTTTCAGGGGAATTTACAGCTCTCCATCAAGCGTGTCAGAAAAGTGCAGGAAGGGGAGTATGATCCGAAGGATTATCTTCCGGTCAGCGAGAAAAATATTGATGAAATGTATGAGGAACTGTGCGGTATTATCCGTTCGGTGAACAATCCATATTATAAAAAACTGTTAAGCAGTTTTTTCTTAGAGGACAAAGAGTTTGAGAAACGTTTCAAATTCCACTCCGCAGCGAAAACCGTTCATCATGGTTTTGTGGGTGGATTGTTAGAGCATACGCTCAGTGTGACAAAGCACTGTGATTATTTTGCAGCTTATTATCCTATGTTAAACCGCGATCTGATTGTGACTGCGGCGATTTTCCATGACATCGGAAAATTGGAAGAATTATCTGTTTTCCCGGAAAATGATTACACAGACGAAGGACAGCTGTTAGGTCATATTATGATCGGGGCAGAGATGGTCGGAGAGCGTATCCGCACAATCGAAGGTTTCCCGGTCCGCATGGCAAACGAATTAAAGCATTGTATTCTCGCACATCACGGAGAGCTGGAATATGGTTCGCCGAAGAAGCCGGCACTTGCAGAAGCGCTGGCACTCAGTTTTGCTGATAATGTGGATGCGAAGATGGAGACGATTCGTGAAATTTTTACCAATGTACCGGAGAACAGTGTGGAGTGGCAGGGATTCAACCGTCTGCTCGACAGCAATATTCGGAGATCCAGTCTGAAATAGGAAAGAAGAATGAATAAAAACGATATTATTACATTGAAGATTGAGGATATGGGAATTGACGGAGAGGGCATTGGAAAGATAGATGGCATGACTTTTTTCGTCAAGGATGCAGTGATCGGGGATGAGATTGAGGCGCGCATTACCAAATTGAAAAAGAATTATGGTTATGCGAGAGTGGAGCAGATCGTAAAGCCGTCCGGCTTCCGCACGGAGCCGAAATGTGAATTGCACAGACGCTGTGGAGGCTGCCAGATTCAGGCGATGGATTATGCAAAGCAGTTAGAGTTCAAGGAGAACAAGGTAAAAAACAATCTGATCCGTCTCGGCGGATTTAATGCAGACTTTGTGGATTCTGTGATGGAGCCGATCGTTGGCATGGAGAACCCTTACCGTTACCGCAATAAGGCACAGTTTCCAATCGGAAAAGATAAAGATGGAAATATCATTGCTGGGTTTTACGCCTCGCGCACGCACAGCATTATTCCGGTCAAAGACTGCATGCTTGGCGTGGCAGAAAACCGTGAGATTTTAGAAGCGATCCTATCCTATATGCGTGAGTGCCACATAGAACCTTATGATGAGAAAACCGGAAGAGGGCTTGTGCGTCACGCGCTGATCCGCTATGGACTTACGACAAAAGAGATCATGGTATGCCTTGTCGTTAACGGCAGGAAACTTCCGGCACAGAATGTGCTTGTGGAGAAGTTGCAGGCAATTCCCGGCATGACAAGTATTTCCATGAATATTAATCAGAAGAATACGAATGTGATCCTCGGCGAGCAGACCGAGGCTATCTGGGGACAGTCTTACATTACGGATTACATTCATTTAAGAGACTGCATGAATTTTGAGCGGACTGGAAAAGCAATCTCCTATCATATCTCACCACAGTCTTTTTATCAGGTGAACCCGGAACAGACCGAGAAGCTTTACAGCCTTGCGTTAGAGTATGCAGGACTTACCGGAAAGGAGTCCGTCTGGGATCTGTACTGCGGAATCGGAACCATTTCTTTATTCCTTGCCGGAAAAGCAGGGCATGTGTATGGAGTGGAGATCGTACCACAGGCGATTGCCGATGCAAAGGACAATGCAAAGCGGAATGGATTTTCCAATACCGAGTTTTTTGTTGGAAAAGCAGAGGAAGTATTGCCGGAATTTTATGCGGAGCATAAAAATGAAAAGACAGATATGCTGCATCCGGATGTGATCGTGGTCGATCCGCCGAGAAAAGGCTGCGATGAAAAATGTTTAGAAACGATGCTTCTGATGAAGCCGGAACGTATTGTTTACGTGAGCTGTGATTCTGCGACACTGGCGAGAGATCTGAAGGTGCTGGCGGAAGGCGGGTATGAGGTGAAACGTGTCCGGGCGGTGGATCAGTTTGCGCATACAACACATGTAGAGTGCGTGACATTACTCCAAAGGAAAGATATCTAAAAATCCTTGAATTTAGGCACTTTGTAGAGTTTTTCAGCTTCAACAGGATTGCTGAAAATCACAAGGCACTTTGCTATTGTAGGTAGAAGAATAGCGGTAGCGAGTGGGTAGTCAGTTGCAATGGCTGGCTACCTGCTTTTTTATATTCCGGTAACTTTATTCAGCAAAACAAAACCAAAGGTCGGTCTGTTAATGATTCCAAAGACCTGTGCATATATGTGGTTGACTGCAATCAGGTTGACCGTTTTATATTTTACAGAAATCTCCCTGACTTTTTAGTAAAAAAGACACTTCATAAACAGTTGACATTCGATAAAAAGTATGTATGCTTTAAAATAACAAATAGTGCAAGATATGAGTGGGGAAGCCGGTATGGGAAGAGAAAAGAGAGGGAAACAGACACTTAGGAAAAAGATGATGGTTGTTATGCTGATCAGTGCGATGTCAAGTATCCTTGCAGTGGTGATTGTGTCATATATGACAATCCGAATGATACGGAATGACAGTATTCAGGAAAGTATGCAGATATATCTGGAACAGATAACGCGGGAGACGGATAGTGCTTATTATGACATGATCAGTATTGTCAACCAGATGAGTCCTAGCGGACTTATAGGAAACGTGGTAGAGTCTTATTTAAGTGCTGAGGATAATTTTGACAAGTATACGGGACAGAAATCACTCAGAGAAGAGCTGGTAAAGCTAGGATATGTGAATACAAAGCTGCTCGGTGTTACTTATTATGACCTGGAAGAGCAAAGTGAACTGATCAGAAATATCAATGTCAGGAATCTGGATCAAGTATATCAGACTATCCCTAATGTAACTGAAAATATTGGAAATACAATCCAGGCTATGCATTTATCCTGCCTGGGAATCAGGGAAAGACCGGTGATATCGGTAAAGCGGAGGGTTTCCTTCAGCAACAGGCAGAAATTGGATATTTATGCAGAGATAGAGCCGGATATGAGTGTTGCGGAAAGGCTAAACAAAGAAAACTGGACATATACTTATATGGAACTGGATGAGAATGGTATTGTGCAGTACAGTAATAACCCTGCGATTATCCGGGGGCAGCAGCTCCTGTCCAAATTGCCGGAAAAAGAAGAGTATGCGGTGACAAGCCAGGAAGGATATAAGGTCATGGTATACCGCAGTGAGATAGGATATGCGAATGCCATTGCGCTGCAGGAGAATACATATCAGAAAGAAATGAATATGTGGAGACTGAAGCTGCTGGTTATCATCCTTGTGTCGTTCTGTGTTTTCTCCGGCTCTGTCATTTACCTCTACCGGTTAATATGTAAGCCGCTCAATCAGTTTCAGGAACAGCTGCTTCAGATTGGAGGAGGCTCCCTACAGATGGTAAAGCAGGAGTATGGTATCAAGGAATTCGATGACCTGATGCATGAAGTGGAGAAGATGAAGGACCAGATCAGGAATCTTATTGATAACGTTGTGGAAAAAGAAAAAAATATCCAGCGGATAGAATATGAGAAGCTCCTGTTCCAGATTAATCCACATTTTCTGCTCAATACTTTAAACTCTATCCAGTGGATGGCAAGGATGAGCCATCAGGATAACATTACGGAATTTGTGCAGAGATTAAAGAAGTTGCTGTCGTACAATCTGGGAAAAGAGGGGATGCAGACAACACTCCGGACAGAGATTGATATTGTGAAAGAATATATCGCACTCCAGCAGATGCGATATGATTTTGTGATAGAAATGAATGTGGAGGAAGGCAGTTATCTGGAACAGCCAACGGTGCGGATGCTGCTTCAGCCGCTGGTGGAAAATGCGATACAGTATGGACTTGGAAAGGATGAGAAAATAACAATACGGATCTTTGAAGATAATAGACGGGGATTAGCAGCAATCACCATAGCAGACAGCGGTAACGGACTGACCATAGAGGAGATTAATCAGATTAATGCACCTTTTGATTATAATCTGCAGAAAATGCAGAATGGGAACAGAGGGATTGGTCTGCGGTATGTAAAGGCAATGCTGGATTCATTCTATGAAGGACAGACGAATCTGTTTGTAAATTGCAAAAAAGGACATGGAACCAAGATTACAATTCTGATCCCGGTTCAGGAAGAGTTACGGGATAAAGCTAAAGTGACAGATACCGGTATAGAATAAGAGGGTATGAGGGAATGAGAGTATTAGTTGTTGATGATGATAAACTGGCTAGGAAAGGTCTGATATCCATAATGAACTGGGAAAAATATGGATTTGAAGTTGTGGGCGATGTCCAGAATGGGAGTAAAGCACTGGAATTTCTGAAGGATAACATGGTAGATGTTGTGTTCACGGACATAGATATGCCGGAGATAGATGGGATTGAGCTGATGGAAAGATGCAGAACAGAATATCCGGATGTGAAATTTGTGATTTTTTCAGTACATGAAGATTTCCGTTATGCACAGAAAGCCATGAGGCTGGGAGCACTGGATTACATATCTAAGATAAGCTTTGATGGGGATGACTGTGACCAGATACTGGAGCGGGTGGATAGAAAATATAAGGATAATCTGTTAAAAAAGGAAAAAAGGCAGGAGGATCACGGATTACGCAAAAAGCTGGAAAATGCATGGATGAACACCAGATGGATATATGATGATAACGAGTTTGGCAGGTTGTGTGAAATGACAGGGGAAGTGGAGCTTCGCACTGCCGAAAGGATTTTTGTAAAGAGCCTCCACCGCATTCAGGAGATCACAGGGGAAGAGTATGAATTTCCGGCGCTATCCTCCGTAAATGATATGCTGGCATGGGTAAAAAAATGGAAGGATGAGCTGTACCGGACGTGCCTGCAGACAGAAAAAGCAAATGATATCTATAGCTTTGCAAGGATCATCCTATACATAGAAGAACATGTAGAAGAAAATCTGAAGTCGGAAGATGCTGCGGCGGAGATTGGAATGAGCAGAAGCTATTTCAGCACGAGATTTAAAGAAATGACCGGTGATACATTTCATAACTATGTGATCAGCAGAAAAATGAATGCGGCAGCATGTAAAATGGAAAAAGGAACTGAAAATATCACACAGATTGCATCAGATCTGGGATATGACAATTATTATTATTTTACAAAAGTGTTTACAAAAGAATATGGATGCACACCAACAGAATATGCAAACAGGGTTAAAAAATGTTCGATTTGATTCGGACATTTTTTTAAATTTAAAAAAAAGACTGTAAAATCAGAAACAATATCGTCTAGTGAAAAAT
>OGOH01000979.1_pt1 | contig 21519 bp, 19 predicted proteins | sample 1552571 | NCBI WGS metagenome assembly OGOH01 (sample SAMEA2580170, study PRJEB22360) | human gut metagenome | biome: human gut; feature: human-associated habitat; material: faeces | place: Denmark | collected 2008/2010
CGCACGGAACAATCCGTAGGCATCATAGTTGGGGACTTTTGACACCCACATCATACTCTTTTTTCGTCTTCCATGCCTGATACTGATCCCGCACTTCTTTTACCAGCTCTTCACTTCCGGCTTCCCGGAGCTCTTTTCGAAATTCTTCCAGATAAGTATCGACATCTTTGCCGTCGGCTCCTAGCCCGATATTCAGGTTCTTTTTGTAACGAGATACGATCTCTTTCAGTTTCTGGATATCCACCGTGATCTTGCTCTCATCCAGCCAGAATCCATATGCCGGCGAAACTTTTGCAGAAGATAGAAAGGTTTCAAAATCGCTTTCCAGATCATCGGACATGCCGCTCCAGATACCGGCTTTTGGCGTATTGAACTGCCATTTCGTGGAACAGAAATATCCGACGTTGCTGCTGTTGATACCGGACGGAAATGCAAAACTTCCATCTTCCTGCACTTCGTAGTGCATCCCCTCTACACCGTACAGGATCGTATTCAGCACATCTTCATCCGAATACAGAAGACCTAGCACTTTGACGGCCTCTTCTGGATACTTTGTCTCCGAAAAAATGCTCCAGACAGTCACCCAGTCATCCTCGGTATCCAGAACCGGCCGATTGTCAAATGGGATAATAATGACTTTGTCTCCGTAGAGGCTCTCTTCGTACTGCATCTCATCTGGTTTGATGACAAATTCTGCGGCAAATGCATCCCCGGCGATCACCTGTGACTGTCCTGATTCAATGTTTGTGATCACATCTTTTGCCAGATAGCCCTTCTCCTGCCAGCGTTTTGCCAACTCCACCCGTTTTGTGTAGGCATCGCTCTCGTAAATATTGCAGACTGTATCATCCGTTCCTTCATATAATATACCTGCCAGACACCCGTCCAGTGTATCGGCGATCGGGGAACGCTCGACCACGGCATTTCCCCTTTTTTCCAATGCCCACGGCACAACATCCGGGCGTTCTTTCTTTATGATGTCAAGCAGCGGCTCCAAATCTTCCGGTTTATGGATATTGGAAATGTCCATATGATACTTCTCCACATAGGTGCGGTTCAGGATCACGCCGTTCGTATGGATATCACTTAACGGCTTTGGGATCCCATAAACGCCTTCTCTTTCATCCTCCGGCAGATCTGTTTTCTCATCCAGCACTTCCTGCAGGGCGAGTGCCTCTGCCATATACGGCTCCATATCCAGCAACAGGTTTTTCTGACGGTAGTTTTCAAACTGATTGAAATAAATGTTGAGGATATCCACACCGAGCTGCCTGTTTTTATAATAACTGTTTCCCTGGCTGCTGTTCAGTCCGGTCCAGACAAGCCGGGCACGCACGCCGATCTTTTCTTCCGTCAGATCTCCAAGCGTCTGATTGACTTCCGAAAGGTTTTTGCTCAGTCCGGTTCTCGCCGAGATACCGATGTTGATGGTCGGGATGGAATCTGCACTTTCGCTTTCCGGCTGCTGTTTTTCACATCCGGACAGCACAAAAAGTATTACAGCAAGAAACACTATCATATAAAAACATCTTTTTTCGGACATTCTTTCGTGAATTTTCATAATTTTTTCTTCCTTTCTAAGGGTAAATACGGTAAAATAAGACCATTGGAGGTCTTTATAAAAAAACATAAAAGCTTATTTTTCAAATCTGCCACAAAGAAACGGCTGCTCTGGGTTTATCTGGTCACCAGCATCCCTCTACTTGTCTGTATTCTGCTCGGAAGCGAGTACGGCAAACGTCTTCTGCGGCAGCAAAGTATACAGTACAATCATAACACGCTTTCTCTGCAGCTGGCAACTGTGGATACTTCGCTTGACCATATTTCGAACTATCTGGCTTCGTTTCTTCTGGATGAGAACAACTACCACGGACTGCAAAGCGGGGAGGATGCTCCGGATGAGCAGCGTGCGATCCTTGCCGATTTTACGGATTACCTGGACACGTACACCAGCACTGCCAGCCTGTTTTTCTATATTCCGGATCAGGATATCCTGATCTTTCAGAGTGCAAACTATGATTCTTATCCGGAACGCATGGAGATGCGGCAATACATCCGCCAGGCCTGTCTTTCTCGTACGTTTCCGGTCACAAAACCGCAGATCAGTGGCTGGACCTTCCTGCGTATGACGCAGAAAAGTTATCTTATAGATTTGATGGAATACAAAAATGTCTACGTCGGTGCTTTTGCATCCAGCGAATACGTGTTTGAAGATTTCAGGGATCTGACTGCCAGCACGCATGGTGCCCTGATTCTCTCCAACCAGGATGCCGGGGAAGATTTCCTTTACGGTGCAAAGGAGCTGGACCGCAGTCGTTGCGTGAAGATCCCGGTTGATTCTGCCAGAAACCATTACCGGATCATCCTCTATATCCCGACTGCTTACGTACTGGGAGCTTTCTCCTGGTTCCAGTATGCGATCCTGATCATCGCACTTGTCAGTTTTTCGTTTGTTACGGCAATGCTGATCATCACCTGGCGACAGATGGTTTCTCCGGTGCTTCGAATCATCAAAGCAATGGAGGCTGTCGAACAGGGAGATTTCGACAGCCATCTGCCGATCCCGGATACTCATGATGAATTTGCAGAGCTGACGGAAACCTTTAACTATATGATCGGGCAGATCCATGACCTGAAGCTGCAGATCTATGAGGAAAAACTGAACCAGGCTTACGCCGAACTTCAGTACCTGACCTTACAGATCAAGCCGCATTTCTTTTTGAACTGCCTGAACCTGATCTACAGTCTTGGGCTGAGTGGCCGCTCTGAGCTGGTCGTGGATTTTTCCTCTACTCTGATGAAGTATTTCCGCTACCTTTTCAAAAGTTCCGACAGCATGGTCGTCCTCTCTGAAGAGCTGAAACATGTGCAGAATTATCTGCACATCCAGCAGATCCGCTTCCAGAATGATCTTGATACTGATTTTAAGATCGATCCGCAGGCAGAAAAAATGCAGATTCCGGTGCTGACTTTGCATACTTTCGTAGAGAATATTTTCAAACATGGCTGTTCCGACTCTGCAAAGATGCAGATCATCATCCATGCCGCACCGGTCATAAAAGACGGGAAACTTTATCTTTCTCTTTGCATTGAAGACAATGGAATCGGATTTTCCAAAGAATCCCTGGAGAAGCTCTCCAAACCGGAAGTTCCTTCTCAAAAGACCGGTGAAAAGCACATCGGCATCCGCAATGTAAGACAGAGACTTTCTTATATATATGGAAGCAATTATGTTTTACGTTTTGAAAACCGCTCACAGGGCGGAGCAAAGATCAACCTGCTTTTGCCGCAGAATGGCAAATTTCATGTAAGTTCAGCCTGAAACCAAAAGGCAAACAGAAATATTTGTTACTCACCATTTATAAAAGCTGGAGTCTTCTCCAACTATGAGAAATCAGATTGGAGTGTAATCTTATGAATTTACTTCTTGTAGACGATGAAGCCTTTGCCCTTGAGGCACTGGAACATGCAATCAACTGGAAATCTCTTGGAATTGATCAGGTCTTTACCTGTGGTAATATCAAAGCTGCCAGACAAATCTGTCAGGAATCGGATATCCAGATCATGATCTGTGATATTGAGATGCCAAACGGAACCGGGCTTGACCTCGCAAAATGGCTGTCAGAGAACTATCCTGACCTTCTGATCCTGTTCCTGACCTGTCATTCTGACTTTTCTTTTGCAAAAGAGGCCATCTCCTACCATGCGTTTGCCTATCTCTTAAAACCGTTTGATATCGAAGAGATCAGCCAGGCAGTAGAAGAAGCCGTCCAGCAGTCCAGAAACCGTCAGAAACTGAACCGCTCGCTCTTTGCCTCCCAGCCGCCGGAACGTCTGCTCGCTTCGGAGCACTTCTGGCTGCAGCTGGTCAGCGGTTCCTATCAGAACAGCGATGCCGACTATATTCTCTGGGATGCCTCCAGAAACAGCGTCTTTTTTGATAAGGATGCCCACTATGTTCCCTGTCTGTTTTACATCAGCTCGCTTCCGTCTGAAAATACGGATCTTGGCGTGCTCTCTTACTGTGTGAAAAATGCCCTGAACGAATTTTTTGTCGAAGATCCGGGCTGGCCTCCGGCAATCGAGCCAAAGCCTTGCTTTTTCCTGTCTTTTGTATCTCCGGATCTCTTTCTTGACCGGGAAGCCTTTGACAAACACTGCAGTGATCTGATCCAGTTTTTCCGTCAGAAATTCGGTGCATCCCTGCAGATCCTGACCGGTGAGGAGGGCGATTACCTGACGCTGCAAAAGCAGGCGGATCTGCTTCTTGTGCAGGCCTCTTCTGCCACAGAAAGCCTTAGTGATGGAGATGATACGGAAAAATCTGCCATGATCGTCAAAAAGATCTTTGAACTGGTGAAAGAAAACAAGGCGATCACGCGTGAAGAGCTTGCCAGCCAGGTATTTTTAAGCCCGGATTACATGGCAAAGGTTTTCAAAAAAGAGACCGGCAAGCGGATCAGTGATTATTTATCGGAAGTGCGACTACAGGAGGCAAAATGTCTTCTGACCGACACTACAAGAAGCATCAGCGACATTGCCTCCTCGCTTTCGTACTCCAATTTTTCCGGCTTTTCCCGGATGTTCAAAAGTGAAACCGGGCTTTCTCCAGCGGAGTACCGCAAAAAGCACCGCAAAGCACTCTGATTTTTCTGTATATCATACCTTTTATAATCTTTTCAGGCAGGCTGCTTCCAGCCTGCCAAGCAGTGCATATAAAAGCATGGCGATCACGCAGAGGATCACGATCGACATCAGCACCCAGTCCAGTTTAAACACCTGGGAGCCGTAGATGATTAAATAGCCAAGTCCTCTTCTCGCCCCGATAAATTCCCCGATCACGACACCGACCAGACACAGTCCGATGTTGACTTTCATAATGCTTAAGATGTTCGGCACCGTTCCAGGTAGCACGACTTTCAGAAGCGTATCTTTTTTTGTTCCTCCAAGTGTATAGATCAGTTTCTCTTTCTCCGGTGAACTCTGCGAAAAGCAGGTATAAAGATTTAAAATCGTCCCGAAAATAGCCACCGACATGCCCGCCAGAATGATCGTTTTGATGTTGGCACCGAGCCACACGATCAGAAGCGGAGCCAGTGCAGATTTCGGCAGGCTGTTCAGCACCACAAGTGCCGGCTCCAGGATCTCCGATACCATCGGCAGCATCCACAGCAGAATGGCAAGCAGGATTCCGCAGATAACCACCAGGGCAAAGCTGATCAATGTCTCAGAGAGCGTCACACCGATGTGCATGGTCAGGCTTCCATCCTGAAGCATCTGCCAGGCGGTTTTTGCGATCCGCAGCGGACTGCTGAAAATAAAGCTGTCGATCCACGAAAATTCTGCGGCCACTTCCCATAAAACCACAAAAAACAGGAAAAGAAAAAGACGCATGAACTGCACGGTGCGTCTTCTCCTTCTTACCGTCCGGATATAGTTTTTCTGCGATTCGGAAGGCTTAGTCATGTTCATTCAGCTCCTTCCAGATAAGATTGAAATAATCCCGAAACTGCGGTGCATTTCGAACCTGCATCGGCGTGCGTTCTTTCATATTAAAATCAAGTTTGATTTCTTTTTTGATCTCTGCCGGGCGTTTGCTCAGCACAAAAATCCGGTCTGCCATGCTGATCGCCTCAGACAGATCATGCGTCACCAGCACCGCCGTCTTCTGTTCTTTTTTGATGATCCGATAAATATCTTCACAGACCGAAAGTCTAGTCTGATAATCAAGTGCCGAAAATGGCTCATCTAGAAGCAACAATTCCGGCTGAAGTGCCAGTGTGCGGATCAGTGCCGCCCTCTGCCGCATCCCGCCGGAGAGCTGCGACGGCCTTACATCCCGGAAGTCCCACAATCCATAGTCTTTTAACATCTGATCCACGCGTTTCGTATATTTTTCACTCTTTTTCTTCTGGATCTCCAGCCCCAGCATCACATTGCTGTAAATGCTCCTCCACTCAAACAGATAATCTTTCTGCAGCATATAGCCGATCCGCTCTTTTTCGCCTGCGATGCTTTTGCCATCGAGCAGGATTTCGCCTTTTTCCGGCTTTAAAAGTCCGCAGATCAGTGAAAGCAGCGTGGATTTTCCACAGCCGCTCGGACCCACGATTGCTGCAAATTCCCCTTCTTTTATATGAAAAGAAATATCCGCCAATGTTTCCGTCTCGCCATCTATGCTGTGATAGGCATAGCTGACATGATTCACTTCCAAAAGCTCTGACATCACGGTCTCCTTCTCTTTTTTCTAATTTATTTTATGATGCATGGGGAAGTTTTGATTATGAATTGTCTGCTTTCCGGGATTGTGATAAACTAAGAATAGCAGGGACAAAAGTATTACAGAAAGGATGGCTTTTATGGCTAATAAGATAAATTTTCAAAAAGAACTGGATAAACTACTGGAGCAGAACCAGTGCGAAGGCAGAATCCCTTCTCTTTTTCTGCACAGCTGCTGTGCACCGTGCAGCAGTTACGTGATCGAATATTTATCGGATTATTTTCAGATCACGGTTTTTTATTACAATCCGAATATTTACCCGGACGAAGAGTATCTGCACCGTGTAAAAGAACAGCAGCATCTGATCTGCCAGATTCCGCAGAAGTATCCGGTCTCGTTTCTCGAGGGAGACTTTGACAAGGAACGATTCTATGATATGGCAAAGGGACTGGAAAAGATTCCGGAAGGCGGCGAACGTTGTTTTCAGTGCTATCGGCTCCGTCTGGAAAAAACGGCACAGCTTGCAAAGGAACATGGATTTGACTATTTCTGCACGACACTCTCAATCAGTCCTTTAAAAAACGCCCAGAAATTAAATGAAATCGGAGAGGAACTTGCAGATACTTACGGTATCCCATGGCTTCCTTCCGATTTCAAAAAGAAAAATGGTTATAAACGTTCCGTCGAGCTTTCAGCTCTTTATGGTCTGTACCGGCAGGACTACTGCGGCTGCGTGTTCTCAAAAAAAGAACGAGAACGCCAGATTGCATCTGAACTTATTTGATTTTGCCTTTCTTTAATCCTGACTTGCTTTTACTTCATACATATACAATTCATGCAGTGCCCTTGTCGCACAGATGTATCTGGCCTGCCGGTGCAGCGGCGTATTGTCCTGCGTCGTATAAATTGCAAATACCTGGTCAAATTCCAGACCTTTTGCAAGATAGAAGGTCGTGACGGTCAGTCCCTTTTTGAAGTGAGTGCTGTCACGATCTACCACGGAAAAACGATTCTCTGTATCCATGCCAAGCTCTTCCATCCGCTCTTTCAGATAAGCGGCACTTTTCTTTGCACGCTCCTGTGTCATCTCGATCACAGCGGCCGTCTCAAACTCTTCCAGACGCAGTTTCTCAAGAACGGCTTCCAGTGCCGCCTTTCTGTCTGAAAATGTCTGCTCTTCCACTGGTTTTCCATGACGCTCAAACAGCTCCATATCGGATACATCTGAAATGGAATTGGCATAAGATGCGATCTCCATGGTGTTGCGGTAACTCTTGTTCATATTGATCTTTCGGATGCCGCGGCCAAAAACACGCGGCAGGAAACTTAAAACATCCCTCGTTTTCTCCTCCATGGTCTGGGCTTTATCTCCGAGGATCGTCATCTTGCAGGAGAACATCTTATCCAGGATCAGATACTGCATGTAGGAATAATCCTGCATCTCATCGATCACCAGATGACGGATGTTTCGGTCCATCCTGCGACTTTTCAGAAGATATTTCAGATACAACATCGGATAAACATCTTCATATTTCAGAAAGCGTTTCTCATAAGAAACCTGCGGCAGTGTCTCATAGCCGTATTCTTTCAGGAACCAGTTATACAACACGTACAGATCCGTACTGCGGTACATTTTCATGAATTTGCCGCGTACGATCTCGATCTCGTCATCGCAAAGATCTCTGCCGATCAGCGTTTCGTACTCATCAACCACGTAATCCATGACAGCCTGCATACGCTCCAGCAGCGGAATATCCGGAAAGCGATAATAAAACATCTCCGTCAGCTGACGTTCGCTCTTTGTCATGCCCTTGTATTTCAGGTCCGAAAAACGCATCAGGCGGTCTTCCAGTCCCAGCACAAACTCATTAAGCTGCAATACAAAATCGATCGACTGTTTTTTGCGGCAACTTTCTGCATATTTTTCATCGAGAAGCTCTTTTTCGATCTGGTCACAGCGGTCTTCGCAGTCGCTGACCGTATCCCGGAGCTCCCTGTAGGCAAACATATCAAAACTCATCTCCCGGATATTCTCCTCGCCAAGCTCCGGAAGGATGTGGGAAATATAATCTGAGAATACACCGTTTGGTGAAAGCACCAGCACATTCGAAGACTTGAGATTCTCCCGGTCATGATAGAGCAGATAGGCAATGCGGTGCAGTGCCACGGAAGTCTTGCCGCTTCCGGCCACGCCCTGGATTGCCAGGATCCGGTCCTGTGTGTTGCGGATGATCGCATTCTGCTCTTTCTGGATCGTCTTGATGATGTTTTTCAGTTTGACATCCCCGTGGCTGCCAAGCTCCTGCTTTAAAACCTCATCATCGATCTTGACATCACTCTCAAATGCATAAATCATCTTCCCGCCACGGATCTTGTACTGCCATTTGGAAAGTACTTCGCCCTCCATGCGTCCTGCCGGGGCATCATAGTAAGCTTCTCCTTTGTCGTAGTCATAAAACAGGCTGGAAACCGGGGCACGCCAGTCATAGACCAGCGGGAGTCTTCCGGATTCTTTTGAAAAATTGCCGATGCCGATATAAAACGTTTCTGCCTCTTCTTCGCCGTCGTAAATGAAATCCACCCGCCCGAAAAACGGGGAATCCAGCATCTTTTTGAATCTCCGGCGAAGATCCAGCTTCTCCTTGTTGGCATTGACCTGACCAAGCAGTGCCTGCTGATTATCAAAATCTTCGTAGCCATACTGGTCCATCTCCGTGTAGTTTTCCCAGTAGTACTCATGCATATTTTCGATTTCTTTCTGTCCGTGCAGGATCGCATCATCCAGTTTACGGATACGCTCCTGCAATTTATCTAAAACATAGTTCAGATACTCTCTGCTGTCCATGTTATCATCCTTTTTATCATTTTAGTCGGAGAGACTTCCACCGGTATCCGTGGTGCGTCATTTTCCGCATTTAAGCATTATACTTTATTTTTTCCTGCGATACAAGGCTTGTTGCATATTTCTCAAAATCGGCAGCAGAGTGCCTGTGCTCTCTTTACATTCTTCTGTTTCCATGCTATCATTTATAATTATTTCCGCAGGAAAGATGCGGATTTTGAATGTTTACAAAATCGAATGCATCCGTCTGCAATTTTTTTTGTGGATTTTTTATACTTTGGAGGTTTTTTATGGTACGAAAAGCTGTTATGGATGACTTTCCTGTCATCCTGAATATTTATGCAACTGCCCGGGCTTTTATGGCAAAAACCGGGAACCCGACCCAGTGGGCTGACGGACATCCTTCCGCCGATCTGCTCCGGGAATGTATCCTCGCACAGAAGCTGTTTGTCTTCACGGATCCCGATGATTTTTCGCAGATCCACGGCTGTTTTTATTTTGCCATCGAAAACGATCCGACTTATGCACAGATCTCAGAGGGCAACTGGTTATCCGCTGCCCCTTACGGCGTGATCCACATGGTCGCAAGTGACGGGCAGGTGCACAGATTTCTGCGAAAAGTGCTGGATTTCTGCGAGCCGCAGACTTCCCATCTTCGCATCGACACACACCACGACAACAAGATCATGCAGCATGTGCTTGAAAAAAACGGATTCCGCAAATGCGGCATCATCCATCTTGCAAACGGTGATCCGCGTCTTGCCTATGAAAAATGCTGATCCGACTCACGTTCTGATCTCTTTGCCGCCTGCACACACGCAAAAAGCTCCCCGGCTTTGTCCCTATGACATTGCCTGAGAGCTTTTTCTGGTTTTTCTTTTTATATTTCTCTTTTTTGTCTCTGTTTTTATTTTGCACGGAATCTGGCCAGGAAATCTTTTGTCCTTGCATTCTGCGGATTTTCAAAAATATCCGAAGGACTGCCTTCTTCGCAGATGACACCGTCCGCCATGTAAACGACATGGTTGGAAACGTCCCTTGCGAATGCCATCTCGTGTGTAACGACCAGCATGGTCATGCCTTCGTTTGCCAGTCCACGCATAACTTCCAGTACTTCACCTACCATTTCCGGGTCCAGTGCGGATGTCGGCTCGTCAAAGAGCAGGATCTCCGGCTCCATCGCCAGAGCACGGGCGATCGCCACACGCTGTTTCTGTCCGCCGGAAAGCTGACGCGGCTTCGCATTGATGTACGGGTTCATGCCGACTTTTGTCAGATACTGCATGGCCTTTTCTTTTGCTTCTTCTTTGTTTCTTTTCAGAACTTTTGTCTGTCCAATGATGCAGTTCTCAAGAACCGACATATTGTTGAACAGATTAAAAGACTGAAATACCATGCCTACTTTTGCACGGTATGCTGCCGCATTGACCTTTTTATCCACCACGCTGTCTCCATGAAATACCACATCCCCGGAGGTCGGTGTCTCCAGAAGGTTGATGCAGCGAAGCAGTGTGGATTTGCCGGAACCGGAAGAACCGATGATCGATGTCACATCGCCCGGATGTACAACAAAATCAATGTCTTTGAGAACGGCGTTGGCACCAAAAGATTTGGACAGGTGTTTTACTTCCAGAATCGCATCTCTATTCATTTGTCTCTTCCTCCGTTCACATCAGTTTCGATATTTCTCTCTTTGTCAAAGCTTCCTTCTCCCGGATAACTGTAATTTCCGCTCGTATGTGCCAGCTGATCGGTCGTTGCCAGATCAAAACTTGCCGGTCCATCCAGTTTGGACTCCCAGAAGCGCAGAAGTCTTGAAAAGACAAAGGTCATGATCAGATAGAGTACCATCGCTACAGTCATTGCCTCAAACCACCAGTAATAAGCTCCGGCTGTCTGTTTTGCCGCATAATACAGCTCGATAACACCGATTACGGACAGTACCGAGGAATCTTTGATGTTGATGATCAGGTTGTTGCCAATTTGCGGAATGATGTTTCGCAGCGTCTGCGGGAAAATGACGTACAGCATCGTCTGAAAGTGCGTCATACCGATTGCTTTTGCACCTTCGGTCTGTCCCGGATCGATCGATAAGATACCGCCTCGCACGGTCTCTGCCATGTAGGCTCCGGTGTTGATCGACACGATAAAGAATGCAGCGAACCACATTCCCATAGTGATGCCGAGATACTGCATGGCACCAAAATAGATAAACATCGCCTGGACGATCATAGGTGTTCCGCGGAATACTTCCACGTAGATGTTCAGAATCAGTTTTACGATAAACAACAGGGCTCTTTTGATGATGGAATCCTGTTTGGACACCGGAATGGTCTGCACGATGCCGACCGCAAAACCGATCAGACATCCGACAAAGGTACCCACCAGGGCGATCAGCAGGGTGCTTCCTGCCCCGCGAAGGAAGGATGCACTGTAGTGTGTGACCAGATAAACGACTCTGGCCCAATAGTCTGTTGGCAAAGTACTGCTCATAATACATTTCCTCCCAAACGTGTTTATTCAGACAATGGCTGTACGGAGATTGCTTCGTTCATCATCTGCTCATAGTCTTCTTTTGTCATTTTCTCCAGAACGCTGTTGATCTCATCCACCAGTTCCTGATTGCCTTTCTTTACAGAGATACCGATGTTGATCTCTTCGTCTGATACCTGATAATTGTCATCCGAAGAGGAGAAATCCAGCATTTCCATATCCGGATAAGCCACACAGGCTGCCATTGCAGTCGGCTGGTCGGTACAGATCAGGTCACATGCTCCGGATTCCAGAGATACCAGCATCGTTCCTGTGGTTTCATAAGCCGGCAGTTTGTTTACATCTTCGATCTGATCAAGGCAGGTATCATACCATACGGTGTTGATCTGAGAAGTAGCCGTTGCACCCTTTAAGTCTGCCAGACCTTTTGCATCTTTATACGGTCCGTCCTTTTTTACCAGTGTCACGATGGATGCATAATAATACGGGTCTGTGAAATCTACGGATTCCAGACGTTTTGCGGTAATAGACTGTCCTGCGATCGCACAGTCAATGGCCCCGGAACTTACCGATGTCGGAAGGCTGTCCCAATCCATCTTTACGATCTCCAGATCCCAGCCAAGCTCTTCACAGATGTGTTTTGCCATCATAACGTCATAACCGTATGCATAATCAGAAGAACCTGAAATCGGAACGGCTCCGTTGGAATCATCGCTCTGTGTCCAGTTGTACGGTGCATAGGCACATTCCATGCCGACACGCAGAGTTTTCTTTTCCCCGGAATCCGCTGCTGCCGCATCGCTTCCTGCTTCACTTTCTGTTTTGCTTCCGCCATCTGTGGATGCTGCCTGCTTGCTTCCGCATCCTGCCATAGACATCGTTACTGCTGCTACAAGTACTGCTGCTAATGCTTTTTTCTTCATTGTTCCGCTCTCCCTTTCAATCCAGGAAACCTGCCGTGACAGTTTTCCTTTACATTTTAAATTTTAAATTTGATAAAAAAGGACAGAGAAGTCCAGAATCCGACCTCTCTGTCTTCTTGTTATCATACCTCAGCCATGCTGCTTTGTCAACGTCTGTCAGTTAAAAAATCTGGCTCCCATATAGCCCACCTGGCCATTTACGGAAACCTTGTACCATCCGCCCTCATCTCCTAAGAACTCTACGGTCGTACCTGCCTCAAACTGACCGATGATGTTGTCACCGTAGTCCGGGTAAGAACGCATGTAGCATGCGGAATTGATCGTCATGTAAACCGGCTGGGCAGCATCCGTCTGCGGCGTTGTCACATCCTGCGTGTCATTGCCATCGGTCGTTGCATCATTGCCTGCATTATCATATGTACCGTCGCTGCTCTGTGAGCCATTACTGTATGTGCCGTCACTGTTCTGTGAAGCATTGTTTGCAAAATTGCTGCCATTTTGGCTGTTATCTGCTGTACTTCCTTTACTGTCTGTACCTGCATTGGAAGATGTTGAACTTTCGGTCTGCTTTTCTGTCGCTTTTTCCGTCTGTTTTTTGGTTTCTTTTTCGGTCTGTTTTTTCGTTTCTTTCTCTGTCTGTTTTTTCGTTTCTTTTTCAGTCTGTTTCTTTGTCTCAGTTTCTTTTCCGGTCTCTGTCTGTGCCTCTGTATTTTTACGGATCACAGCCGGATCACTGTTTCCATTGACCTTTGAAGAATAAATCTTCAGTCCCAGGATTGAACCGCCGATGATCAGTATCACGACAACACCGACCAGGAAATAACGCAGGTTATCCGATAACCATTCTTTAAAATCTCCCATTTGGATCCTCCTTGTTTTTGATTTTATGCTGCAGCCTTTCACAGATACTGCTTTTCACTGTGCGAAATAACTGCACTGTCTGTAAGTATATCATGCTTTCCTGCTATAATCCAGTGAAATATTTTTCCAGATGCTCCCTTTTTCATCCGATTTTTCGGATCACATCTCTTTTTACCGGATTCTGTACTCTGTATACAAAATACTGGCTTTCACGTGTATTCTGCCTGAACAAAAATAAGAAGAAAGTGGAACTCTTCTTCAAAAATTCCTCTTTCTTCTTATTTTATATCATTCTATTTCATATTGTTTCTGTCATCCGCTTTCAGCAAACGCACCTTACAGTTCGTTTCCGTTCGGTGTGCCTTTCAGATAACTCATGGCATTATCCAGTGTCACTTCACTGATCGCTGCCAGTGCTTCTTCGGTAAAGAATGCCTGATGGGATGTCACCATAACATTCGGGAAGGATAACAGTCTTGCAACGGTTGAGTGCTCCAGGATCGTCTCGGACATGTCTTCGTAAACGGAACCGTTCTCTTCTTCGTACACATCCAGACCAACGGCAAAGAATTTGTTCTCGCGGATTCCCTGGATCAGGTCATCTGTCTTGATCAGTCCGCCTCTTGAGGTGTTGACCAGAATCACGCCGTCTTTCATTTTCTGGATCGTGTCGATATTGATCATGTGATGTGTCTCTTCCATTAACGGGCAGTGAAGGGAGATCAGGTCAGACTGGGAAAGCAGCGTATCCAGATCAACATACTCTACGAAATCCAGATCTTTGTTCGGGTACATATCGTAGCCGAGCACTTTCATACCAAATCCGTGGCAGATACGTGCCATTGCAGCACCGATTTTTCCGGTTCCGACGATACCTGCGGTCTTTTTGTAGAAGTTGACACCCATCAGTCCGTTCAGGCTGTAGTTGTTTTCACGTACTTTGATGTACGCTTTGTGCGTGTGGCGGTTTGCCGTCAGAGCCAGTGCCATCGCATGCTCTGCAACAGCTTCCGGTGAGTAGCTCGGCACGCGTGTGACGGTCATGCCGTATCCTTTTGCTCTCTCGAGATCCACGTTGTTGAAGCCTGCACAACGCATCAGGATCAGTTTTACCTTGCATGTATTTAAAATATCGATTGTCTCCGCACTCAAGTCCATATTTACGAATGCACACACGGCTTCATAACCGGCAGCCAGCATTGCTGTCTGAGGAGTAAGATTCGGCTCAATGTATACAACATCCAGATCTTTGTATTCTTCTTTGTCCAGATATGCATCAAAAGATTTTATGTCATAACTTTTCGCACCAAAAAACAAAATTTTCATAATTTTATTGCCTCCTTTTCTTTTCTTGTTAGTATGAACTTACAGCCATATTATATACAAAAAGCAGAGTAATGTAAAGGAAACAATTTCTCATCTGGAACCTCTTTCATCCCTTGAAAGCCATATCAGATGCAAGACCATATCCCTTCACTGATAAATGAGGTCTTATTTTGCGGCAGCTGCCAGGATCTCTGCCGCTTTCTCATAACCTAATTCTGCGGTATTCAGGCAAAGGTCATAATGATTCCGGTCACCCCAGGTTTTTTTTGAAAAATAATGATAATAATTGCCCCGCTGAACATCTCTTTTATGTAATTCCGTGACCGCATTGCTCTGTGCAACACCATCCACTCTTATGATGCGTTCTGTTTTTGCATGCTGGTCGCTACTGTAGATAAAGACATTTAAAAGCTCTGTTTTGTCTTTCAAAATTTCAGCTGCACATCTTCCAAGAAAAATGCACGGTCCTTCGGACACCAGCTGACGCATGACTTTTGCCTGAGCCTCGTAGATCTCATATGGTTTTGTGATCTTGTCAAAATCGCTGGCATAGCTGGTCGCCATGGCAATACTGTACAGGATGCTTCCCATACGTTTCTCGTCGTAATCTTTCATCATGCCAAGGTCAATGCCGTATTTTTCGCTGGCAAGTACCAGCAGTTCACCGTCATAAAACGGAATTCCAAGTTTCTCTGAGAGAAGCTTTGCGACCTCCCGGCCGCCGCTTCCGTATTCTCTGTCAATTACGATCGTTTTTCCTCTCATTATGCCTGTACCTCACTTTGTTCAAACTGGCTGGTATACAGATCTGCATAGAATCCGCCTTTTGCCAGAAGTTCTTCATGATTTCCCTGCTCTACAATGTCACCGTCACGCATGACCAGGATGATATCCGCATTCTTGATCGTGGACAGGCGGTGTGCGATCACAAAACTGGTTCGTTTCTGAGTCAGCTGATCCATCGCCCTCTGGGTCAGAAGCTCCGTTCTCGTATCGACGCTTGAGGTTGCCTCATCAAGGATCAGCATCGGGCTGTTCTGGATCATTGCCCTTGCGATCGTGAGCAGCTGTTTCTGTCCGGCTGAAATCGAAGTATTGTCTGTCAGAATGGTATCATAGCCCTGCGGCAGTGCTTTGATGAAGCTGTGGATGCCACACGCTTTGCAGGCATTTATCATCGTTTCTTCGGATACATTTTCATTATTATATAGAAGATTCTCACGCACACTGCCCTCGAACAGCCAGGTGTCCTGGAGCACCATGCCGAATTTTCTGTGGACATTTTCTCTTGTCATATCTTTTGTGTCCACACCGTCAATCGTAATGGTACCGCCGGTTGGCTCAAAGAATCGCATCAGCAGGTTGACAAGTGTCGTTTTTCCGGCACCGGTCGGACCGACGATGGCTACTTTCTGTCCCGGTTTTACGTGAACGGAGAAATCGTGGATGATCTCTTTGTCCGGCACGCTCGGGTAGGAAAATTTCACATGGGAGAATACCACATCGCCTTCTACTTCTTCTACATTTGCCATCTTTGCGGATTCATCTTCCAGCTCTTCCTCGGAAAGGAACTCAAAAACTCGCTCGGAAGCGGCTGCCGCGGACTGGATGTTTGTCATACCCTGGGAGATCTGACGCAGCGGCTGTTCAAACAGACGCACATAGATCAGGAATGCCGTGATCACGCCAAAGGTGATCTGACCTTTCATAACGAGCAGGGCACCGATGATGCAGACTGCCACATAGCCGAAGTTTCCGATAAACGTCATCAGCGGCTGCATCAGTCCGGATAAGAACTGTGATTTGTAGTTTGCCGTTCTGACATCTCCGTTTAATTTTTCGAAACGTTCTCTGACTTGTCCCTCTGCTCCGGAAATACGGATCACATCATGACCGGTATACATTTCTTCGATGTAGCCGTTCAGCTCACCCAGGCTTCTCTGTCGGTCGGTGAAGTACCGCTGGGAGTGTTTCATGATTAGCACCATCAGCACCAGACCGAGCAGTGTGGTCACAACAGTGGTCGTTCCGAGAATCCAGTTGGTGTAGTACATCATGATCAGACAGCCGATAAACTGTGCCACTGCTGATACGATCGCTGCAAGGCTGTTAGAAAATGCCTGACCGATCGTGTCCACATCGTTCGTCACACGGGAGAGCACATCCCCATATGAATGTTCTGAGAAATACTTCAGTGGCAGGCGGTTGATCTTTCCGTCAATATCTTTTCGCATACGCTTGGAAAGTTTCTGTGTCACCGTTGCCATGATAAAGTGCTGTGAGAAACTGCACAGGGCACTGATCAGATACAGTCCGAGAAGAAACACTGCCACTTTGAAAATGCCGTTCATATCGATGCCGTCATCCTGATGGGCTGCCCGGAACTCATCGCTTAAACGGATGTTGTTCACGATGTTCTGTGCAAGCTCGGAGTTTTTGTCCGTCAGGTCGAGATTCTGAAAATCAATACTTGACGGATCGGTTCCCTCCGGCAGATAGTCCATGATGTTGATCTGTCCGGACTGGATCTGTTTCTGGATGTCTTCCTGGACTGCTTCGGTGGAAATCCCGCCGGTCAGTCCGTTATATATATAATCTGTGATCTTACTGATCTGATTCGGTCCTGCGATCGTCAGAACTGCACCTAATGCCGCCATGATCAGTGCAAATAAAATGATACCTGCTTCTTTTTTGCAGTAAGAGAACAGATTGCTCAATGCGGCTTTCAGATTCTTTGGTTTTTGTCTTTTTTTATGCATGATTCCGCATCTCCTTTACGCAAGTTCCGCTTTTGAAAGCTGAGATAAAGCAATTTCCTGATAAACTTCACAGTTTTTCATCAGTTCTTCATGGGTTCCGATACCTGCCATCTTTCCGTCATCGAGTACGATGATCTTGTCGGCGTGGCGGATCGTTCCAATACGCTGTGCCACGATCACGCAGGTGGTACCTTTAAGGTCGGTGGAAAGTCTTCTTCGCAGTTCTTTATCTGTTTTATAATCCAGGGCTGAAAACGAATCATCAAAAATCAGGATTTCCGGATTTCTGGCGATTGCACGGGCGATCGAAAGTCGCTGTTTCTGACCTCCGGAAACATTGCCGCCGCTCTGTGCGATATGGCTGTAAAGACCTTCTTCCATTTTATCAATAAATTCCTGTGCCTGCGAGATATCGATGGCTTTCTTTACATCCTCTTCGGTGATCGCTTGTGCCGCCTCACCAAACGCAACGTTTCCTTCGATCGTATCGGAGAACAGGACTGCTTTCTGTGTAACATATCCCATCTTGTCATACAGTCCGCGGAAACTGTAATCTTTTACATTTTTGCCATCAATCAGCACTTCGCCCTCGCTGGCATCGTAAAGTCTTGCTGCCAGACCTGCAAGCGTTGATTTTCCGGAACCGGTCGCTCCGATGATGGCAAGTGTCTCGCCCTGGTTTACCTGGAAACTGATGTGTTCCAGACAGTTTTCTGCGGCTCCCGGATAGCGGAAGGACACATCGTTGAATGTGATGCTGCCTTTTTCTTCCGTCTGTCTGCCGTCATCTTTTCCTTCTCTGACTGCGATATCGGAGTTCAGCACTTCATTAATACGGCCTGCAGATACCTGTGCTCTTGGAAGCATGACAAAAATCATAAGCAGCAGCACAAATGCCATAACTACATACAGGGCATAGGAATTAAATGCCACTACATCACCAAGCATATCCGCCCTTGAACCGATGGCCGTGAATATTTCCGTCATTGTTCCGTTTAACGGAATTGAAATGTCATCAACCAGTTTTGCTCCCAGCCAGTAAATACCAAGAGATAATGCACTCTGTACAAAGATCATGACCGGAAACAGAAATGCCATGCCACGCATGGTGAACATCTGCGTTTTCATCAGATTTTCGTTGACGTTTTCGAATTTGTCTTCCTGATATTTTTCGGCATTGAATGCACGGACCACTTTCAGTCCGGTCAGATTCTCGCGGGTCACACGGTTGACGTCATCGACCTGTTTCTGTACAGTCTTGAATTTCGGAAGCAACACTGCCATCAGGGTTCCGATCACGACCATGATCAGCACGACTGCTGATGCCGTCAGAACGGATAACTGCCAGCTCTTGCCGACAATCTTCACGATCGCCCAGGCTGCCATGATCGGTGCTTTGATCATCACCTGCAGTCCCATGGCTACGAGCATCTGAATCTGCGTGATATCGTTTGTCGTACGTGTGATCAGACTTGAGGTAGAAAATTTGCTGATCTCGCCCGCCCCAAAATCAAATACCTTATGGAATACTTTTCCTCTGACATTGTGACTGAAATCTGCTGCAATCTTTGCAGCCAGATAACCGACAATTACCGCCAGCAGGGCACTTCCGAGTGCACATGCCAGCATCTTCCCGCCTGATAACAGATAATCTGAGATCGTATTGCTCTCAGAACTGATCAGAACGGTGATTTCTTTTGTATAGTCCGGCAGTTTCAGATCCAGAAACACCTGACCTGCGATCAGAAGAACGGCAAGAAACGCAAGTCCTTTGTCCTTCTTTCGCATATCTTTCAACAAATGCCACATATGATTCACCTTTCTTCTTTATCTTCCAGATTTTTTCCGGTATTTTTTTATTCTTGCTCTTTTTCATTTTCCGGCTGTTTTTCCACAGACCAGACACTTACCTGATAATCGACCAGCCGCTTTCTCCAGGCCTTGTCATCCAGTGTACTGTGTCCGGTATCGGTAACGCGTTTCATCACATAATGCATCAGAATAGAATTTACGGAAAGGGCTGCCATCTCAAAATCCATTTCTTTGACTTCCCCGGCTTCCATCTTTCTTTTCAGAAGTGTCGGCAGCCACGGAATCCGGTTCTTCCAGATGCTTCTGACCTCTTCTTCTGACAGAAATTCCCTGACACCGTTCTCACGCACCATCATGCGGATAAATTCCAAATGCTCATCGATCACCGTCATAAAATTGATATAGGCTGCATCCAATGCCGCATCCAGCGGCAGTTTTTCGTATACATCCTGCTTTTCCGGCTCCTGAAGCTCCTGAAACATTTCCTGCATATTGCCGGTGATGACTTCTTTGAAAATTTCTTTTTTCCCACCTGGAAAATAATGATACAGAAGTCCGTCCGCCAGATCCACACTGCGGTTGATCATACGGACCGTCGTTCCTTTATAACCATTTTGTGCAAACAGATGTTGTGCCGATGTGAGCAGTTTCTGTCTGGTTGCCGCCGCCTGCTCCTGTCTCTGATTTTTTGTCCCCTGACTGCTCATTTTCACACCTCCTGTAACTTTTCATTCAACATTTGTTCAACGAGAATATAGCACCCTGCCCGGTATCTGTCAACGACTTTATATTTTTTTCATTTTCTTTATCTTTTGTTTGTCGCTTTTTGCTGTGTTTGTCACTCTTTACTGGTAAACAACTGAGATTTCTCCATTTTTTTCTCACTTTTTTATCTTATGATAACGTGGTATTTTCTTATGCTTTGTGTTAAAATATCTGCGGATTCCTAATCCTTTACGGCATCTTCTGCCCGCAGCATCATGAGCAGATTTTCCATGATGTCGGGGGCAACAGATGCCCTGTAAATAGTTTCCGAAATTTATTAATTAATAAGAAATGAGGTCTTTTATTATGAAGAAAAAAATTGCTATGCTACTGTGTGCCACACTGTTCTGTGCGTCTGCACTGACCGGATGCTCAAATCTTGACAACGCCGGTACAACCGCTTCTTCCCGTTCTGCTGCCGATTCAGTCGTTGCAACTGAAAGTGCCGCAGAATCTGAAACTGCTGCGGATACTGCTGACTATTCCGAGACAGCTGCTGAATCTGAGGCTGCTGATACCGAGGCATCTTCTGAAAATGTGACAGCAACCGAAGCTGCCGCTGATATCTCCGATACCACGGTTGCCGGATGGCAGTTCGTTGTCGAAAAACTGGAAAAGAACAAATCTCTGGAAAACGTCAGCGTTGACCTTGGATACACCGGCGTTGAGACAAATGATTATGTGAAGGAAGCTTCTGACGGAAACGTTTATTATCTGATCAAAATGCAGATCAATGATGAAGGAAGTGTGGGTAGTATTGATCTCTTGCATCACGATCGGTTTAATCTTCATCGCTCCACCACTCCTTCAATTCTTCATAATCATCTATTTCTCTGCATTTCTTCTTACTCTTATCGTACACGTTCACTCGTGTCATATCAAATGATATAATCGGATAATCACAACAGATCTTTCCTTCGTCAAGAGAATAGATCATATCAAGAGCATTATCACCACATTCTCTTATGTCAAAAATCTTATCAGTATTGTACATTATATTCAATACCGTCTTGCAGCCACTGGAAAGCTTATCAGTGTTCAGCGTTGTCCCGTCAAAACGTGATTTAATTGTATATGGCCCGGTCAATTCAGCGTGGTCAATTTTTTCAATTATCTCATTTGCCCTATTATCCAGCATTTGAGCAGTATATTTGTTAAAATAAACATCGTTCAATTTAACAATTTCTATTGATTTTGGAATCTGACCGTGTTTATATATTGTAATCATTTATTACCTCTCTAACTGCAGCACATCTTTTAAAATGGAATACTGATAAATTTGTCTTGCCTTATCTTCCGAAGAAAGCCTATTTGTATCCAAACCGCAAATGTCATCTGCTTGTCTGTTTTCCATTTCACAACAGCAATTCTAATGATTACGCCGCGTCTATAGTTACTTGAATACCGAAAGAACATTTTTAGCAGTTATTAACCATATTATTTTTTATGTGATTCAAGTTCAGAAATCTGTTCAAAAATATCGCTGGTAAATTTCGATAGCGGATGATTGATAAAATC
>OGOH01001014.1_pt1 | contig 20989 bp, 17 predicted proteins | sample 1552571 | NCBI WGS metagenome assembly OGOH01 (sample SAMEA2580170, study PRJEB22360) | human gut metagenome | biome: human gut; feature: human-associated habitat; material: faeces | place: Denmark | collected 2008/2010
GGGTTGCGCTCGTTGCGGGACTTAACCCAACATCTCACGACACGAGCTGACGACAGCCATGCACCACCTGTATGGGCTCCTCTCGGCCACGGGGTCTCCCCCGCTTCACCCATATGTCAAGCCCTGGTAAGGTTCTTCGCGTTGCTTCGAATTAAGCCACATGCTCCGCTGCTTGTGCGGGCCCCCGTCAATTCCTTTGAGTTTTAGCCTTGCGGCCGTACTCCCCAGGCGGGACGCTTAATGCGTTGGCTGCGGCACGGGGGGATCGTCCCCCCACACCTAGCGTCCATCGTTTACGGCTGGGACTACCAGGGTATCTAATCCTGTTCGCTCCCCCAGCTTTCGCGCCTCAGCGTCGGTCTCGGCCCAGAGGGCCGCCTTCGCCACCGGTGTTCCACCCGATATCTGCGCATTCCACCGCTACACCGGGTGTTCCACCCTCCCCTACCGGACCCAAGCCGCGGAGGTTCCGGGGGCTTCGGGGGGTTGAGCCCCCCGCTTCGACCCCCGGCCTGCCGGGCCGCCTACGCGCGCTTTACGCCCAATGAATCCGGATAACGCTCGCCCCCTACGTATTACCGCGGCTGCTGGCACGTAGTTAGCCGGGGCTTCTTCTGCAGGTACAGTCTTGACTCTTCCCTGCTGAAAGCGGTTTACGACCCGAAGGCCTCCGTCCCGCACGCGGCGTCGCTGCGTCAGGGTTCCCCCCATTGCGCAAGATTCCCCACTGCTGCCTCCCGTAGGAGTCTGGGCCGTGTCTCAGTCCCAATCTGGCCGGTCGGTCTCTCAACCCGGCTACCCGTTGTCGGCACGGTGGGCCGTCACCCCGCCGTCTACCTGATGGGCCGCGGAGCCATCCCCTCCCGTCGGGGCTTTAGCCGGGGCGCCATGCGGCACCCCGGGGTATCCGGTATTACCCGTCCTTTCGGGCGGCTATCCCGGGGGAGGGGGCAGGTTCTCCACGTGTTACTCAGCCGTTCGCCACTCGCTTCCCTCCGGAGAGGGGTGCCGTTCGACTTGCATGTGTTAGGCGCGCCGCCAGCGTTCATCCTGAGCCAGGATCGAACTCTCCGTCCAAATATCTTGGGCTTCGAGCCCGTCCGGTCCTCACAACTATTAGCTGATCGGTTCCGTTCGATTCATATGGTTCTATTAGATAGGAAAAGGAATTTCTCGGGGCCGCCTCTCGGCGGCCTTGCGAAAAACAAATCCAAGTTAGACCATTTCAAATGGTTCGATGTCTGCCCGGATGCGACACTTGAAGTGTCCATCCTCGCAGTATCCGGTTCTCAAGGTGCACGCCCCGCGGCTCATCCGGTTCCACCGGGCCGCGCGGCAAGGAGATATATTGCCAGACCGGAGGGGCCCCGTGGGCGGGAATCTGGCACTCCATATTTTGTTCACAAATGAATATGTCCCTCAGTCGCGTCCCTGAGGTTATAACTGAAGCATTGGCTTCTGATATTGGCGATGACCAGCTGGTTTATAGGTGTTAAGGCATCGGTCATCTCTGGAGCGCCACTTTACTCCAAAAGCATCAGCTATTTGTTTCCCGTCGGTAAAAGGCAGGTTTTGTTCGCCAAGCGTTCTTATATATAGAGAAGTTCGGGTTCGAACCCATGCACCGGCAACAAAAAAGCGATCAACCGGAGTCGATCGCTTTCTGTTCTATGGTGGAGCATCCAAGGGATGTTTCCGAACTCACTTTCTCGCTGCCATTCATGCTGTCGAAGCATCGTTCGACCTCCGCAGCCCCATGTTTTGAGGATCTGCCGTGTTTATCACTGCTATTAATGAGTGTGCGGAAGTGATCCTCATACAGATACGTGCGATCCGCCAGAGAACTGAGAAGCATCTTTCTGCAGCCCTCGTTGTCTATCCTCGCATCTCTCAGGTCTTCCGGAAATTCACAAGCAGTCTTAGGGTCAGTTTGTTTCTGCTTTCAGAGACTTGTTTGAGAGTTATTAAAGACAGTTCAAAACAATAAGTGAGACACCATAAAGCAGAGCAAGATGTGCCGGATAGAAAATGTAGAAGAAGTATTTCAGCTTCAGCCCTCGCTTGCCATTATAAAGATTGATAAGCAGCAACGAAACGACCGCGGCAGCAACATCAGGATTAAATACATTAGCTGTAGCAAACTCAAATCCGCCGCCAACTATATGGCATGACGAAAGGAGCACTGCGCATACTGCAGCAAAGAGCATCTTGGCCTTGCTGTCGTGGAATAAATAGAATGCAGCCACAAGCAGAATGCCATACACGCCGCCATCTAGTTTAGTGTATTCAGCTGCCAGTGCTATCAAAACAATCAGAGCAAATTCTGCGATGTGCCTCTTCCATTTTGAAAGACTTTGTATCTTTTCCAGAATAATCAAAAAGACTAAGGAAAGCAGGAGCTCACACATAACATTTTGTTGCCGAAGGTCGAATAGTTGCCCGGTTTGAACGAAATCGTATATGGGCTCCGCAATGATTGCGAAGACAAGCATATTTCGCAGGTACTTCTTTATGTCATGAGTATGCAAAAATCCCTCAACTATCAAAAAGCAAAATAAGGGAAATGCAATTCTGCCAAGAACATGAAGCACATCCGAAGCCTCGCTTAGAATCGCCCACTGCTCGTCTGATATCTGATTGTACGATGAGTGAGTCATGATTCCATTGGTCAGGACGATCCTGCTTACATGATCGAGAACCATCGAAATGGCCGCTATTATCTTTAATGTGCTGCCGCTAATTCCGTATCTGTCTGTTTTCATTTCGTTTTCCTTTCTTTGGGTGGGCCGTCGGGGGTTCAGCCTGCTCCGCAGGCGGCCGCTGCGGCGCTCCGCGCCCCGACGGGTTCGAACCCATGAAAGGGCGACAAAAAAGACGGCCAACCGAAGTTGACCGTCTCAACAATCTTTGGGTGGGCCGTCAGGGGTTCGAACCCTGGACCTTGGGATTAAAAGTCCCCTGCTCTGCCAGCTGAGCTAACGGCCCGCGGGTGGCATTGTACCACGGTCTGGGACTATTCCCAACTCCATTGGCCGTTCTGGAAAATCACAACTTCACGTCCATCAAGCGTAATGCCCGTAATATCGATGTCGTCCGTGCCGATCATAAAATCGACGTGCGTGCTCGAGACGTTAACACCATGCTCCAGGAGCTCCTCCTTGGACATGTCATACCCACCCTCGATGCATTCGGGGAAACCGACACCTAGCGCGAGATGGCAGCTAGCGTTCTCGTCATAGAGCGTATCGTAGAACAGAACACCACTTTCGCGGATCGGCGTGTTCTTGGAAATGAGCGCGACCTCCCCCAGGTGAGCAGCGCCCTCGTCAGTATCGATGATACTTGCGAGCGTTGCCTTGCCCACACGGGCGTCGTAGTCCACCACGCGGCCTCCCTCAAACTTAATCCAAAAATCGTCGACCTTATTGCCGTGGTGGATGAGCGGCATGGCAGAATACACGATACCGTCGGCGCGCATGCGATCGGGTGAGGTGAAGACTTCCTCGGTGGGAATGTTGGGGAAGAAGGGGTGTCCATCGGGCGTCTTGCCCTTGCCGCCGGCCCACTCGTGACCCTTCGTCATGCCAATCGTCAAATCGGTTCCATTTGCCGCGGTGTAGTGCAGGTAGTCGAAACGATTGTCGTTCAGGAAGCGCAGGTTCTTTTCGAATGCGGCGTCATGGAGTTCCCAGTCGCTCTCCGGGTCCTGGCCATCGGCGCGCGCGGTGTGCAGAATCGCATTCCACAGCTTATAGATTGCAACCTCATCGGCGTCTCCCGGGAACACCTCGTGCGCCCATGCCACGACCGGAGCGCCGGCGATGCACCACGGATTGATGTTGTAATCCAGTCCACGGCGGAAAACTTTGCACTGCGTATTCCTCGCCTTGGATGCCGCGGCCGGCTTGGCTGGATCGATGCCCTTGAGGGCCGCAGGATCCGCACCCTCGATAAAGACAAAGCAGGCACCATCCTGGGCCAAGGAATCCAGCTGCATGCGCTTCCACTCGGGTGTCTGCTCAAAATAGCTTTTCTCGACATGCTCGTACGTGAGCCTCGTCACGGCATCATCGGCCCAAATGACCGTCACGTGGCCGGCGCCGGCGGCATAGGCCTCCGCGACCACCACGCGCGCAAACGGCGCGCACTCGACCGGAGACTGAACGACGACCTCCTGACCGGGCTTGACGTTTACGCCCTTGCGGACGACCAGGCGCGCGTAGTTTTTAATCTTGGGCTCCAGGGCCTTCATGCCCTCCAGAGCCTCTTCGACCGTCAGGGCAGCTCGAATCATGTGCCACTCCATCTATCTATAGAACAGTAAAAAGGCGCGCCGCAAAAACGACGCGCCTTATATCTTAGCGATAAGTATGTATGCAAACGCTACTTCTTCTTGGAGTCCTTCTTGTCCTCCTCGGCAGCCGCGCGCTCAATAAGAGCGTTGAGCTTGTTCTCGGACATACCCTCGGCCTGCGCGCGGTACATGTTGCGCAAGGGACGAATACGAGCGAAGTCGTAGATAAAGTCACCCAGAATGACGACGTAGGACAAAACAATACCGACCATCTGGACGGGGCTGGATACCATGCCAGCGGGAGCGAAGTACAGCGAGGCCCAAATTGCCACGACGAGCACCATGCCAATGGCGAGCACAATCCACCAGATGCGACGGCGCTTGGTGTAGTCCTCGTCCTGCTTGAGGAGGATATTCGACACCGTATAGATGCGGTCCTCCTTGGCGCGCTGCTTAGCCTTGCGGGCGCGCTTCTCCTCTTTAGAGAGGCCCTCGAGGCTCTCGCCCTTCTCGAGCTCTTTGCGGCGTGCCTTAGACGAAGCCGGCACGACGCGAACGGAGCTCGCTGCTTGGCGGGCGGGCTTAGCAGATGCGGCAGACTTGCGCGCAACCCCGGTAACTTCGTGGGATTGCGTGCGCTTGTTCGTGGCGCTACGGGTACTCACTTATGCGTTCTCCTTCATGCTTGTGAACTGGGAGCCCGTGATGATCTGGAAGGCCTCGCGATAGCGCTCGGACGTGCCATCGATGACCTCGGCGGGCAGGTGCGGGGTCTCCCCCGTCATATCCCAGTTGGCCTTGAGCCAATTGCGGACGAATTGCTTGTCGTAGCTAGGCTGGATCTTGCCCTCCTCGTAGCTGGCAGCAGGCCAGAAACGGCTGGAGTCGGGTGTGAGGCACTCGTCGATCAGCGTGACCTTGCCATCAATAACACCAAACTCGAACTTGGTGTCGGCAATGATGATGCCACGGGTCGCGGCGTACTCGGCGGCAGCCTTGTAGATCTTGAGGGAAAGGTCACGAATCTGCGTGGCGATGTCCTCGCCCACGATCTCGCAGCAACGCTCAAACGAGATGTTCTCGTCGTGATCACCGATCTCGGCCTTCGTGGACGGCGTGAACAGCGGCTCAGGAAGCTTGGAAGCCTCGGTCAGGCCCTCAGGCAGCTGGATGCCGCAGACGGTGCCGTTCTCGTCGTAGGTCTTCTTGCCCGAACCGGTCAGATAGCCGCGGACGATGCACTCGATAGGAATCGTCTGGGCCTTCTTAACCAGCATGGCGCGGCCAGCGAGGTAGTCACGATACTCAGCAAACTCCTCGGGGAAATCCGCCGGGTCGATGGAAACGAGATGGTTGGGGACGATGTCGGCAAACTTATCGAACCAGAATGCCGAGATGCGATTGAGTACCTCTCCCTTAAACGGAATCTCGTCGGGAAGAATGAAGTCGAACGCAGAAATGCGGTCGGCGGCGACCATCAGCAGGTTTTCACCGGCATCGTAAATATCACGAACCTTGCCACGGGAATCCGGACGACGCTCCATCGTTGTCACGTGAGTCACTCCTTACCTAAATACGACAGAAATGCGGGTTCTTTCCCGCATGTTTTCGCAAACTCGGAGCGGCAGAGACGCAGCCCCTCCTTCACCGAATAGCGAAAAGCTAGTGCTCCATTGTAGTAGATGCCGCGTCTGCCGTGTGCTCGCGGGGCAGATGAATTGTAAAAGTCGTACCCTTTCCAAGCTCCGACTCCACGGATATGTAGCCATGGTGACGCTCGACGATCTGCTTGGTCACGGCGAGGCCAACGCCCAGGCCGCCAGCTTCGCGGGCGCGGCTGGCATCGGCGCGCCAAAACCGCCCGAAGATGCGCGACAGATCGTCCTTGGCAATACCGATGCCGGTATCAGAAACGGCAATGCTGACGTGCTTGCGGTCACTGAGCACCGACACCACGACCCAACCGCCCTCGGGGGTGTAGCGCATGGCGTTGCTCATGAGGTTGATAACACATTGCGTGATCATGTCGGGATCGGCTTCGACAACATCGTCGTGACCCTGGGTCTCGTCCGCAAAACGCAGGCGCAGATCGCGGTCGGCAAACAGGCGCTCCTGGGCATTGACGATGGAACGCACGAAAGGAACCATGTCCACCGGCTCAAGGTTGAGCGGAGCCGTGCTGTTTTCCATGCGCGACAGGTCGAGCATCTGCTGCACCAGACGAGCCAGGCGACGCGTCTCGGAAGCAACGGTCTCCAAATGCTCATCGTCGGTGGGATACACGCCATCCTGCATGGCCTCGACCGTTGCGAGCATGGCCATAAGCGGCGTGCGAAGCTCGTGTGCAACGTCTGAGGTCAGGCGTTTCTCATGTTTCATATCCTTCTCGAGCGAAGTGGCCATCTCATCGAAGGTCTCACCCAGCTGATCGATCTCGTCATCACCGCGCAGTCCCGTGCGAGCCGACAGGTCGCCGTCACGGATTTGCTTTGCGGTACTGGTGATGCGATGAATCGGCTTGGTGAGCATGCGCGACACGAGCGATCCGATAACGACCGAAATGCAGATTGCAACAACCGCGGCGAGGGCCATGGCGTTAAAGGTCTTCTCTCTGAATGCTGAATCTGCCCTGGTAAGCAGGGCATCGGAGCCAATCGCCCACAATTTGACCTGGCCCACGTGCTCGCCGGAGGACGTCACGATCTCAACGTTGGCAACACTATTGGAATCGGTGGGAGCAGACGAGACTGGGCTGTGCGATGCCCTCTTGCCGCTCGTGTCGTCGGTCGTCGCCTGATTTTCGCGTACATCGGCAGTAGCGCTTGCCGAGGGCCACGAGTCGTCGTAGACGATGACGCCCTTTTTATTGACGACCTGCATACCAAGATCGTCGGACACCAAGCTCGATGTCGCGACCGTACGCAGTTCCCCCGCGGTCCAGGAACCGTTTTCCTCATATGACGTTGCCAACTTTTCGGCAGCGGAATTGGCAATTTCGACAATATTGGAGCGCGTGTAATCCGTAAAAACCGTACCCCATACAACGGAGACTACGCCCACCAGCACCAATACCGTCATGAGCGATGTCAGAGCAAAAGCAAGTGCCATGCGCGAGGGATAGCTCATCGTTGGCCGTGAATCGGAACGAGGCGTGTTCCAACTAGCCTTGGAACCCGCCTCGCTCTCCTGCTTGTGCTTTTGTCCGATTTCAAAGCGCGCAGGTGTCATATGTGATTTCCCTATTTCTCGTCCGACTTATCGGTCTTGGCCGGAGCCTCGAAGCGATAGCCGACACCATGGACGGTGTAGAGCCACTTGGGCTTCTTGGGGTCGTCGCCCAGCTTGGCGCGAAGATTCTTCACGTGGCTGTCGATGGTGCGCTCGTAACCCTCAAAGTCATACCCGAGCACTTTCTCGACCAGCTCCATGCGGTTATACACACGGCCGGGATGGCGGGCAAGCGTGGTGAGCAGCTTGAACTCGGAAGCCGTCAGATCGACTTCCTTGCCCTCGACCAAGATCTTGTGGCCCGAGATATCGATGACCAGATCGCCGAAGTCGAGTACCTCGACGGCGGGCTCGTCGGCCTGATGGGCACGGCGGAACAGAGCGCGAACGCGAGCGACGAGCTCGCGCGGCGAGAACGGCTTAATCAGATAGTCGTCGGCGCCGAGCTCAAGACCGATAATACGGTCCTCGATCTCGCCCTTAGCCGTCAGCATGATGATGGGGACATCCGAGGTATCGCGAATGGTGCGGCAAACGCGCTCGCCGGGAATCTTGGGGAGCATAAGGTCGAGCACGACCAGGTCGAACTGATGCTTCTCGAACTCCTCGATCGCGGACTGGCCGTCGCCGACGCCCACAACCCAGTAGCCTTCGCGCTCGAGATAGGCAGCGACGGCGTCACGGATTGCCTTCTCATCCTCGACCAGCAGAATCTTTTTTGCATCTGAAGCCATAACACGGCCCCCCTGTCTCAATTAGCTAAGAACAAGCCCATTTTAACGCACCTGAGCCCGCCGGATGCCGCTATGACGCGGCAGCTCGGCGGGCGGTACTCACAATTACAACGCGTTTATTCCCCTGTTGGCGCCTTTTTAACCCCTCTAAGCTTAAAGAGAGAATAGGCGTGCAGTGACCGTCTCTGGTATACCCTGGCTGTTGCGCACCGTGGCGTACGTAAGGAATGAGTCCGATTTTCCCGCCGTAGCTGGATAATCGCCATACTCCAAAGCGCGGTCGGGCGACAGCAGCGAGCCATAGGTCTTGGCAGAGGTGTCGATCAGGAAATGCGACGCCTGTACCTTAACAAGGTATTTATTCTTCTTGCCAGCCGCACATGCGAGCGGCTCACGGGACAGGAAGAGATACGGCCCTCCCTCATTACCGATATACGTGCCCATGTTGCCCAGGCTGCCCACGCCACTATAGGCCGCCTCGATAGAAAACACGAAGGTATCGCCCATATATACGGCCTCGAAAGGCGAGACTGACGAGGGAAGGACTAGCTGGGCACGTTTGGTGTTGTTGCCGTCGGTCAAATCGATTGCCGTTATGCCGTAGTAGACGCCCTCGTCGTTGCGGACACGCGGCGAGATGGTCAAAATGCCGTCGCTCGCGCGCGGGGCCGATGCAAAGCGACCCGTCGATTTCCAAATTATCTCAGCCTTGGATTCATCAAGCGAGCGACGATAGCAAAACGAATCGCTACTCGTTTTATTGCCACCTGCCGAGGGCATTTTATACCAGATGACTGATGACCCGAACGCCGTAAACAGCGGCGGATCGTAGTCCTTGCCACCTCGATCGAGCTCAACCACGTCGCCAGAGAGCGAAGCGCCCGACAGATTTTGAGCGTAGAGCTTCCACGATGAATTGGCAAAGTTCATCTCAACCCACGCGAATACGCCGTCGCCGGCACGGACATCGTAGAATGCATATCCCGTGTCCTCGATAGGATCCTCGATTAATGTGGTAAGCGAGCCATCGCCCAGGTTGAGCACACCGAGTGTGTTGGCGTGCAGTGCCGATGCGGGCGCCATCATTGCCGCGGCGTAATCGCCGTCGCAGTAGTACAGCAGCGTACCCAGAGGCAGCGTCCACGACGCCGCCGGCTCAAGATCGATGTCGACTGCCTCGTACTCATCCGTAATCGAGATGATTTTGGAATCATCCTTGATAACCTGCGGCTCGCCGGCGGCATCATCGCTGGTACCCTTTTTTTTCGAGCATCCGGCAAGCACCGTGGCAGCGCCCGCAGCAACCCCACCGAGCACAAAGCCGCGACGCGATATTCCGTTCTTGATGTGATCGGCGATACCCATTAGGCGATCTCGGCGCGAGCGGCCTCGATAGCGCGTGTAAGCTGGTCGGCGCAGGAGGTCTTTTTCATACCGCAGGTATTACCGGCGAGAACCTCGATTACGCGATCGGCAGGAGCGCCCTCGACCAGCTTGGAGATAGCCTTGAGATTGCCGTCGCAGCCGCCGGTAAACTCAACGCCCATCACCTTGTTGCCGTCATCGGAAAGGTCAAGGTGAATATTGCGAGCACACACGCCCTGAGGCTTGTAATCAAACGAAATCATGCGATCCCCTCTCAGAATGTTATTCGAGACGACTATTATCCCCGTCTTTCCCTAAATGCAACGAGGCGCTTTGCCGGCAACACACATTACCAGCAAAGCGCCCTAAAAAGCTAACGTTATGCCCGAACCTACTCGAAGCTCAGCTGCTCCAGGCGATCGAAGACCGTGTCGATACGGGTGAGGAAGTCCCACGGATCAAAGATCTCGTCGAGTTTCTCCTGGCTGACGGTGCAGCGCGGATCGGCCTCGAGACGTTCCTTAAAGGTAGGGCCGGAGACACAATCCTGTACCTCGTGCCAGGTTGCCATGGCGCTCTCCTGCACAATGGCGTACGCGTCCTCGCGGGTGATGCCCGTGTCGACGAGGGCGAGCAGGACCTTGGAGGAGAAGATGAGGCCGCGTGTCTTGTTGAGGTTGGCCATCATGCGAGCGGGATACAGCTGCAGGCCGTCGATAACGCGGATGAGGCACTGGAACATGTGGTCGAGGGCGATGAAGCTGTCGGCCTGGGCGACGCGCTCGGCAGAGGAGTGCGAAATGTCACGCTCGTGCCACAGGGCGACGTTGTCGAAGGCAACCTGCGCGTTGGCCTTCACGACGCGCGACAGGCCGCAGACCTTCTCCATGGTGATGGGGTTGCGCTTGTGCGGCATGGCGGAGCTGCCCTTTTGACCCTTACGGAACGGTTCCTCGGCCTCGAGTGTATCGGTCTTCTGCAGATTGCGAACCTCGGTAGCGATGCGCTCACAGGTGGCCGCGGTGGTGGCAAGAACGCCGGCGAGGTAGGCGTGATGATCGCGGCTAATAACCTGCGTGGACAGCGGGTCGTGAACCAGGCCCAGGTGCTCGCAGACATATTCCTCGACAAACGGCTCGATGGAGCTGTACGTGCCGACAGCGCCCGAGATGGCACCAAAGGCAACGTTCTTGCGGGCATCCTCAAGACGGTCCAGATCGCGCTTGAGCTCCCAGGCCCAAGAGCCAAACTTCATGCCGAAGGTCATCGGCTCGGCATGGATGCCATGAGTACGGCCGGCGCAGAGCGTGTTGCGCTCCTCAAAGGCGCGACGCTTGCAGATCTCGCCGAGTTTTTTGACGTCCTCGATGATCAGGTCGCAGGCCTGGGTGAGCTGGTAGCACAGGGCCGTGTCGCCCAGATCCGAGCTGGTCATGCCATAGTGAACCCAGCGGCTGGGCTTGGGGTCGCCCTCGGGAACATCGGCATCGATGTATTCCTTCATGTTGGTCAGGAAGGCAATGACGTCGTGGCGCGTGACTTCCTCGATCTCATCGACCTTCGCCTTCTCAAAGTTGGCATGGTCGCGGATCCACTGGGCCTCGTCTTTGGAAATACCGATCTTGCCGAGCTCCGCCTGGGCCTCGCAGGCCAGAACCTCGATCTCCTGCCAAATGGCGTACTTGTTCTCGAGGGAGAAGATGTGTCCCATCTCCGGGCGGGTATAGCGATCGATCATAGCGGCTCCTTTTTGGTTATTGGCACGTTGGTCGTAACCCAACCATTGTACCGTGCGCAGGTGCAAGTATGGGCAGCAGGCATTAACCTAACATTTTGGAATTGGAGCGGGCATGGGGACGTCCGCGTATTTGCTTCGCAAATCCGCACCGGCTTCAGGCGCCTGTCGGCGCCTTCGCCTGCTCGCTACAAACGCTTCGCGTTTGCTTAACGCTCGCACCCTGGCGGGTTCGAGTCCCGGCGCTTTATTGAAAAAAGCACGGCACCGTGATGGTGCCGTGCTTGTGCTTCTAGCTGGAGCGGGCAACGGGACTCGAACCCGCGAGTGTCAGCTTGGGAAGCTGATGCCTTACCACTTGGCGATGCCCGCATATGTGGGGATAGTATAACGCGGTTGTCTTGTTCGATACAAGAGTGGCGATGCTTGTTTTAGCTGTGGAGATTCGTTTGAAAATCGCGTCAATTGTGGAGATGAGGACCTTTAACCTCCTGTTCTCCTTATCTTCTACCTGCGCTTTTGCTTGATTGTTGTATTTGAGCTCAATTTGTCAGGAATTGGGCAAGCTTTTGGTCAGGCTCCGGTACTTACCCGCATGAACCTCGGGGGTAGCCTCATCCTACGCGTCGCAACCTCCCCATGCGGCGCACGAGGGATAAGGAGCAGCCATGTCCAACGCACCCACGCACTCTGTCCACAGCGCAATCGCAACAGGTCCGCTGCTCCTGCTCCTCTTCCTGCTTTTCGGCTGCCTGACACCGGGAGCCGCATTTGCCGTCGATGGCTACGGTCAGCTCGGCTTCCGCACTATTAGCGATGATTGTGGGCCCTTCTTCATCGGCAAGTATGAAGCTCAAGACGCCTCGATTGCCTACTGCATGAACCAGGAGCGCCCCGGCCCCACCAAGCCGGGCGGCCCATGGCTCAACTTTGATCAAGGCTGGGTGTGGCTCGACGACGAGTTCGCGGCAATCGTTTGTCACGGATATCCTACCGCCACGTCGTTTGGCGGTTACCATCTTTCACCCGATCGCGCCCGCGCCGCAACCCAGCTTGCCGTATGGATGCTCAACGGCACTACCCATGTCGACGGTACTTACTCTTACACGACCGCTCAGGGCAAAACCAAGAGTGGGCACTTTACCGCTGACAATGAAGTCGTGGCGGCGGCGCGGTGGCTCCACGACAGCGCAAAATCAGGAAACATCAAAGCCGCTCCGCACCGCGCGCGACGCTATCTAGGAGCCGTATCGGGCGGCAGCAAACGTCAGGACATGCTCTATGTACTGCCGGCGGTCTCTGTTTCCTTCCAAAAGCAGTCTGCAAACGCTGCCATTACCAGCGGAAACAATACTTATCAGTTTGACGGGGCAACATTCGATATTTTTGAGAGCGCCAGCGGCGCGCGTGTCGGCACCATCCAGATGGACAGCAACGGTCGGGCGCAAGCAACTCTTCTGCCCAACACTGCATACTACCTAGTTGAAACGAAGGCGCCGGCCGGCTATGTCCCCCGTCGTGATCGCATCGCCTTTACCACGGGGAATGACGGTGGACAGGTCGCCATTGATGAACAGCCCGGCACCATCAACCTGCGTATCGTAAAACTCGATGCCGCGACGAATGCCGGCCCCCAGGTGGGATCTTCACTCGCAGGAGCAGAGTTCACGTGTGTGTCGCAATCAACCCCTGGATGGGCACAAATCCTCACGACCGACGAAAGCGGTCGGGCCACCCTCGCCGATGTCCCCTTAGGAACCTTTACCATCTACGAATCAAAAACCCCCGAGGGCTACCTGCCAACCAACGACAGCTGGACCTATACCGTTGGAGCCGACCAGCTCGGTGATTCAGGCGTGGTCGAGATCGAATCTCGCATTTCCGATATCCCCATTGCGTTTGACCTTGAGATTTCCAAATTCAAGGATTACGGCAATAGCGACCAATCCGGCCTGGAGCAACCGGCGGGTGGTGTTGTCTTTGAGGTTGTCAGCAACAGTTCTCAGCAGGTTGTTGGCACACTGACCACAAACATCTATGGCTTTGCCTCCACCAAAGATCAGCCCGAAACATGGTTCGGCACAGGCAAGCGACCCGCCGGTGTCCACGGAGCCATCCCATACGACCGTGCCGGCTACACGATTCGCGAGGTTCCGGAAACCGTCCCCGAGGGTTTTAAACGTGCGGGGGAATGGACCGTCGGGGCCAATCAGATTTCCAACGGCGCCGTGCTTCAATATATCGTGGACAACCACGCTCTGTCGACGCATCTCCAGATTGTAAAACGCGATGCCCAAACAGGCGCTTCTGTTCCACTAGCCGGATTCACCTTCCAACTCCTCGACAGCAATCACGAATCTGTCTCACAAACTTGCTGGTATCCAACACATAACGTAATGGACACCTTTACGACTGACGCGACCGGGACCGTCACACTGCCCGAATCGCTCGTGCCGGGCACCTATTATGTACGCGAAACCTCGGCCAAAGAGCCCTATCTTGTCGGCGAGGAGATCGAGGTAAACATACCCGCCGACATGAACCTAACGCCCGTTGCAATCGCCTCGTATTATGACCACGCCGCGACCGGAAACATCAGGATCGTTAAAACCGATGCCGTAGACGGCAGCAGCCTCGCGGGCGCCGTCTTTGAGATCCGTGCCTCGGGTGATATCGTGCGCCCCGACGGTAGCATTGCCGCGCTCGACGGTGAGACTGTCGCTACCGTCACGACGAATGAAACTGGGGAAGCACACGCGGACGACCTCCCGCTGGGATCTGGCACCGCACGCTATGAGGTTGTCGAGACTCAAGCGCCGGCAGGCTTCTTACTCGATCGGACATCCCATATTGTCGACCTTACTTATGCCGACCAGAAAACACCCGTTGTAGAAGCACGGCTTAACGTATCCGACGATTACACCAAGGTTGATATCTCCAAGGTCGATGCAAGCGGTGAGCAGGAAGTGGAAGGCGCACAGCTCACCTTATATGGTCCCGATAAAACCGAAATAGACTCCTGGACCTCATCCGACAAGCCGCACCGCGTCGAACATCTTGCACCTGGCACCTACTCGTTGCGCGAAATGATGTCTCCGCGGACCTATGACCTTGCCGAGGAGATAACGTTTGAAATAAAAGATACGGGAGAAGTCCAATCCGTCGCGATGAAGGATGCGCCCATCGAGATCAAGGGGCAGGTCGACAAGCGTCAGGAACTTGTCCAACCTATCGAAAAGGGCCTGTTGGCTAACGGCGATGGTAAAAACCGCGCCACGACGCAAACCAATAGTGGTGGGCTTTTCTCCTATACCATCGATGCTCGAAACGATTCCGCTACTTGGGTTGATGAGTTTACGATTACCGATGATCTTGAGTGCGCCAAAGACGGCACGGCGAGATTCATCTCAATCGAAACCCCCGTCGCCATCGGCGACCTCAACGGTCTGTGCAACGTGTGGTATCGCACGACGCCGTTGGACTCGACAGACGTCGATGAACCGGCGAACGCGACACTTGACGATGGGCACGAAAATCCTTGGCTTGAGTCCGACGAAGTAAAAGAGAGCCTTGGTGAGGACTGTCGCCTCGTCGATTACGACGGCTGGCGCCTCTGGAAGGCGGATGTCTCGACCACGGAATCCACCACACTCGAGGCGGAAGAGCTCGACCTTGCATCCAATACCGTCGTAACGGGCATTCGAATTGAATACGGTGCGGTAGCTGCCGACTTTACGACTCGAAGCGATGCGGATTCTTGGACCCGCGATGATCTCAAAGATAAGCACGACGACCTTGACGATGCCAAAGCAATCCTTGGCACAGACGCTCGGGGCGCAGTCGTGCACATGCAGGCAACGTCGGCTTATACGCCCCAAGCCGCACTCACCAACAGCGCGCGCGTCGATCTTTGCCGCAACGGCGGCGGCGATAAACTTGAGTCACATGACGAGGACCGTGTCATTCAACGCTGTACCCTACCGCAGGACCTACCGGCAACAGGATCAGTTCCCATCGCCGCTTGCATCACCGCGCTCCTGACCTCGGGTGCCGCAGCCCTATGGTTCGCTCGCCTTAGGTCGATCCCAAAGAACCGCTAGCACGATGAAAAAGCGGGCGAGCCAGTCCCCCGGCTCGCCCGCTTTCAATCATTTAAATCGCCGTATCTACTCTGCAGACGAAGATCCACCATCAACGATTGCCTGCTCGGACTCAGGAATCCCATCGGCACCCGTACTCTGTTCTTGCTCCACCTCTTCGCTGATTGCGGAGGCGGGGGTCGAGCCCTTTGCACCCACGATGTAGGCAGCCCCAAATCCTAACGCAATGGCAATCAAGGTCAAAATCACGTAGACAGGCCAATGGCGCTTAATATACGAAAACACGTTGACTCCTTAGAGCTCCGTCTACGAACGGCGGATAACCTCGGTCACGACCTCGGATACCGTAGCAATGTTCGTCGGGTTGACATTGTGGGGCAGGTCGTCCTCGGTACGAGCGCAAGCCAGACGCGTGCCGTCCACGCCGGCGATGGTAAGGGCTCGGCGGCTCGCCTCGAGCGCGGCATAGGCATCGGTCTTGGCATAGGGCATCTCGAGCGCGCCACAATCGACATGGAACGACTTGCAGACCTTGCTGACCAGGTTCATGATGCGGCGATCGCCCTTGAGCAGTTGTTGTTCGCCCTCGACCGTCACAACCGAAAGCCTACCGGCGCCGACGGATTCAAGATTGATAAAGAATACGCCGCGGAGCTTATCGCGATGCGAAGCCAAGAAGGCCTTCATGCCGGCGCCATCACAATCCGAGGCGCCCGTTGCCACAAACCAGATATCGTGACCGAGCAGCTCATCATCGCCCATAGAGGCGACAGCCGAGAGCATATCTTCGGAAGAAGCGCCATCGGAAGACGTAGCGCCACCCTTCCAGCCATCGTTATCGTCCTCGAAGTTATCCCACGAACCGATACCGCGACCGGACTTCTTGGCATCGTAATCGTCTTCGATGCCCAGCCAGTCACTCATGCTGTCCTGCTCGTTTTTCTTTTTACGGCCGAACAGACCACCCAGGCCGCGCTTACGAGACTTGGGTGCCGCCGGGGCGGGAGCCGAAATGGTCTCGATCGGCTGCGCGCCCGACGCAACGGGCATAGGAGGCGCAACGGGTGCCGATGTGGGTTCGGGACCCTGGGCAGTAGCAAAGGGATCGTTGACCTGTGCGGAGGGGTCGGGAAGGTCGAACAGCGACGTGCGAGACGCAACGTTTGCCTGCTTCATGGACGGCAGCGACGGATCGGGGACCGAAGCCAGCGGAGACGAGGAAGGTGCAGGCGACGGTGCCGACGCCGGATCGGGAACATTCATCTGCGGACGCGGCGATGCCTGGGAGGAAATCTGGGCCATAAGGGAATCGACCGTTTCGTCCTGAGTGGGAGCGACATTGGCAACCGTGGCACCGGAACCACTCGGGGTCGGCATGGTGAAAATCTGCGTGGAGTAAGGCCTCGACTCATCCGTCTCGGGAGTCTCGGAAACCGCAGGCACTTCCTCCTGCTCGACCTCGGTCGAATCACCTTGATCGGCTGCCGCGTATTGCTCTTCGTCAGAGTTGGCCTCGACGGACTCGTCCTCGGCGGCATCTTGGATTTCGGCAGCATCAATAGGCTCGTCATCGTCTGCCGCGTCGCCCTGCTCATCGGAAACAGGAAGGGGCTCGGCAATCGCGGTGCCCTGCTTTTCAAACGTTATCGTGGAATCGAACTGCGCGGCATCAAACGACATGGTGCTATCGACGTGCTGCTGAGCCTCGAAAGACGTCGTCGCCTCAACAACATCCGCGGACGCCGGTTGCTGGGACTCAAAGGACGTTGTAGCTTCGGCGGCGTCGACGGGCGCGGACTGCATAGCCTCGTTCTGCTCGAACTCTTGCGCCGCGTGCTCACGTGCCGCCTCGGCTGCCTGCTGCTGAGCGATAGCCTCCTGCTCGGCAGCCTCGCGTGCGGCAGCGCGCTTCTCCTCGAAATCGTCGACAAATTTCTTGCCCTTTGCAAGCGCACCCTTAAAGAAGTTGGAAGCGCTGGCGCCAATCGACGAGAACGCGGATGCAATGTCGGCATGGGGCGTTGCCGCGGGAATCTCGGCCGAGAAATCAGTATCGCTCTCGTAAGACACGCGCCTCGGCTGTTCAACGTAATCGTCGTCAGACTCGTCCGCAACGTCTTGCGCCGGCGCGGCGGGAGCCAAAATGTCCAGTCCTGCCGCGAGATCGATCGCGGACACCGCCTCGGGATCGGCAACGGCAGCGGTAACCGCGGCAGACTCATCATCCGCAGTGACAACGGGAGCACGCTCCGGCTCAAACGTCGGTTCCTCGCCCTCTTCGTAATCGAGCGTGCAGGACTCGGGAAGCATGCCGAGCGCACGGATGGCATCCGAACCAAAGCGGATATTGCCGGCGGCATTGCGATAGAGCTTGGGCTCGGGCTCGGCGGCTTCGACCGCCGCGGACTCCTCCGCCGGCTCGTCGGTGGACGTTTCCTCGGTGGACACCTCGGCCTGGACAGTCTGGTCTTGAGCCTCGGGCGCGATAACGCCGATCAGCGTCTCGTCAGCAGAGGCACCCTCAAAACCATCGATCTGTCCATCAAAAGCCTCGTCCTGCTCGGATGCGTCGACAGGCGCCACCGGCTGGCCAAACTCGTCCTCGTCGCAGGAAGGCTCCTCATATTCAATGGTGTTGCCGTAGTCGTTTTGCTGCTGGGCCGCGGCATACTCGGCCGCCGCGCGCGCCATTTCCTCGGCGCGACGCTTCTGTTCGCCAAAATAGGTATCGAATGGAATGTCGTCGGGGAACTCGTTTTCGCCCTGATAGGGGGCGACGTTGTCCATGACACCGAGCATGGCGGCAACAGAGGACTTGTTGCACACCGCGCCAGACGTGTAGGGAAGCACAAAACGGTTGGAGATGATATTGGCGGCGTTAGCCAGTGCCACAAGGGAGGCCAGAATCGCGACAACCCACAGCAGCACCTTGAGCACGCCGGGAAGGGGCAGGATACGCGGGATGGCGACAGCCGCGGGCGCGATCGTGGCGACAGGCAGAAGCTTGGCGATGAGCGCGCGATACGGAGCGTAGGGCTCGCGAGCAAGGAGCTCGGCGCGGGGGGAATCATAGTGCGCCACCACGACGACTGGGCGGTTGCGCGGAGACGCAAGCGGGCCCGAGGCCTTGTGATAGGCGATGACATTTTGGCTCACACCGATCTTTCCCAGGCGCGAAACCACGGGATGCCCCGTGCGCTCGAGCACATAGAGCACGGCGCCGACAATGGCCAGCAAGGTGCCGACCAAGCCGATACCGCCGCCGATGCCCATCAGCAGGGCGCCGGCAAACGCCAGAATACCGGTAACGGCAAACGCCAACCTGCTGGGCGCGGGAGCATTAAATTCCTGCACCTCGGGGTCAAAGCCGTGGTTGCGGAAAATCTGAGCGATATCCTCGGCAGCCAGGCGCTCTTCTTCACTGCACGCCGGCGTAATGCCGGTGTTCTGCAGCAGGTGGTTAATATAGTTCTGGGTGTTCGCCATGTGCGCTCCACATCCATAATCCGACAAATAGGCCCAATGCGTGCACATTAGAACCGTATATAGTCGAAAGTATACCCCGAGCGAGCGCAAACGACCGAATTCGGGCCATCTTAACGCCGCGAGCGGACAAGGATATAGCCTAATCTCCATATCGGACTAAAATCATGGCATCAAACGACCTTCTCATGCGAGGATTCTATGACGGCAAGCGACGCGACCGCGACAATTAAAAAGGGGGCACCCGAGCCCGGTTTCGATAAAACGGCTCAGCGCATCCTCAACCTTTTCTTTGTACTCAACAGTTCTCCCGAACCGTTGACGACCGAGCAAATCGTCCTGGATTCCGATTTGGGGTACGGCTCGGGCAATATCGACTCAGACAAGCGCAAGTTCCGCCGCGATCGCGACAAGCTGCTCGAACGCGGCATCGTTATCAGGGAGGTTCGTGCTGCCGGAGCGCAGGAAACCGAGGAGAGCGCGTGGACGATCGACCGCGAGCACACGTTTGCCGCGGGAGGCCTCATCACCGCAGACGATGCCGACATCCTGCTCAATGCCATCGACCAGACACTCGCGGCAGGCTCATCCGCCTTTGCCGCGCCGCTTGCCGACATTCGCTCCAAGATTGCCTACCTCACCGGAATGTCGCCGCCAGGAGAGGCACCGATCCGCCGCTCTCCCGCCGTCGATGCGGTATGGAGTGCCTTTGCCGAGCGTTGCGCGCTGCGCTTTTTGTACCAAAACGGGCGCGGTGAACAACGCGAGCGGACCGTTTGCGTCTACGGCATGTTCGAACGCGAGGGTACGGCATACTTCTGCGGCCTCGACAATGCCACCGACGACATCAGGACATTCCGCTGCGACCGTATCGTTCGCGCCTGGAGACCTTCGAAGGCCTACGCCATCCCTGCGGATTTCAACCTCAACGATTACTTATTCTTTGAGTTTGATCTTGCCGACCGCCCACCCGTTGCGGCTACGTTCTCGTTCGCGCGTGAAGCGCAGGCCGATATGATCAGCGGTCTCACACGCGGACGAGGCGAACTCATGCGCACCGAAGCAGAGTGGACCTGGACCGTTGACGTGCGCGACTTTGAAGCCGCAGCCTCGTTTTGCATGGCCCATGCCATGGATGGCATGAGGCCCGTCGCCCCCGATGCTCTCAAGCAGGCGTGGAATCACCTCATCGAAAGGACGGTGCACGAGCATGCCCGTGCGTAAACTCACCAGCGAGCAAAGACTCTCGCGCGCCATCGACATCATGGAGGCCCTCTACGCCGCCGGCGAGAATGGCATGACACGAGACGAGCTTTGCAGCCGCTTTGATATCACGGGGGCATCGCTCGACGAGATTCTCGAGATCGTCTCGACGCTTGCGGACCGAGAATCGGGCGCACGCATTATCTGCGAACGCCGCGGCGAGTGCGTGGTCCTCATCGGTGATGCGGGGCGCGTGCTACCGCTGCGTCTGAGTGCCGCCGAAGGCGCTGTGCTCAACCATGAACTTGAATCATTGGGGATCGAACCCCAGGCGGCGGCTCGAATACGGCGAGCTCTTCTTCCCAAAGAGCTCGGTTACAACCAGCGCGTCTTTGACACCGTCGCCCACGGATCGCACTGGCAGCAGCTGAGCTGCGCCATTCGGGACGGCGTTCGCTGCCGCATCTCGTATCGCTCGATGGATGACACACAAGCGCGCGAGCGTTTGGTCGACCCCTTGCGCATCACAACAAACGGCGATCAAACGTATCTGATTGCCTGGGATGTCGCGGTCGATGAACAGCGTACCTATCGTATGGATAAAATCGAGGGCTTGGTCTTGACCGACGCCTCCGTCGTGCGCCACGCACCGGAGCCCGCGACCCTCCACGACTCCCTCGCCCAGGCGGAGCGGAGCGCGAAGCTTCTCATGCCGCGCGCCTTGGCAGAGCGCCTAGACTGGCCCGGCATCATGTCGATTGAACCCAATGGGACGGACAGCTCGACAGTGAATGTGCGCTACGGCTCCGAGCGCTGGCTGTTAAGCCAGGTAATCGCAGCGGGCGGG
>OGOH01001015.1_pt1 | contig 20981 bp, 19 predicted proteins | sample 1552571 | NCBI WGS metagenome assembly OGOH01 (sample SAMEA2580170, study PRJEB22360) | human gut metagenome | biome: human gut; feature: human-associated habitat; material: faeces | place: Denmark | collected 2008/2010
TGCGCAGCCGGCAGCCGGCTCCCTGCTGCGGGTTCTGAGCGTGAACCCCGACACCGGTGCCCTGCTCACCGACACTACGCCCCCGCCCGACCTGACGCCCTATGTGCGCAGCAGCACCCTGCCGGACGCAAAGACCCCCGGCCCGGTGCGCATCGACCCGCAATACGGCGTGGCTGTGCGGGAGGACGCCACCCTGACCCTTGTGCCTGCCTCCGCCGAGCAGCTGGACAGCATGACCGACGGCTTTGCGCCGCTCACCCCGGCCCTGCTGCCCTACGGCGTGAAAAAAGCGCTCACCACCGCCAGCACTGCCGCCGGGTGGACCGGTGCGGAAAAGACGGCCGCCCTGCGCACGCTGGGTGCCGACCTGACCGCCTACTATACCCGGCTGGAGGCCGACGCCAAATTCGGCACGCCTTACAGCCTGCCGCCCGCTACGGCGGACCAGCTGGGCGGCGTGAAAGTGGGCGAAGCGCTGGACATCGCCCCGGACGGCACCCTCAGCGCCAAAACGCTCAATGACAAGATCGCTGCCGCCGTGGCGGTAAAGTCGGAGCCCCGGCTGGTGTGGAGCGGAAAAACAACGATTGGGAGGAGAAAAACTCAGACAATTAACGTTCAGGACGGTGTAGATTACGTTAACCTCCGCATGACCTGTGGCGCAGACGAAACTGATTTTAATCTTACCCCTGGTATGTCATATGAAACTGGCAGTTTTGGCGCGGGAAGTCTCACGGTCACAGTATTATTTTCGGCCGACAAAAAAAGGCTTGAATGTACCCTTACCAATACGCTGAATACTGTACCGGTTGTATTCACCGGCTACCACTACCCCACCCTCGCGGACCTGCTGACCGAGACCCAGGCCGCGCAGGACGATGCCGACGCACTGAACCTTGACCAGGACTACCGCCTGACTCTTTTGGAGCTGGGCGTGACCGATGATGAAACAACTGAAACCGCATGACCAGAAAGGAAGGAATACTATGGCACTTTATAACACCTGCAAGCGTATGATCGAGCGTGGCAAGACCGCCGGTATGGCAAAAAAGCTGGATATCTTCTACGCCGCCAACAAGCTGACTGATGAGCAATATGCCGAGCTTACCGAGATGCTGACTGAAAAGACCAGCGCCTGATCGGGCCGGGAAAGGACGCACCAAGGAGGTGTTGCTTTATGATCGAGTTCCCCATCACGCTGACATCCGGCGGCAGCGTATGCCTGCCCGGGCACGCCTCGGCGCTGGCGCTGGGCTACACCAAGAATCGGGGCGTGTACCACCTGCACGTCGATGCAACCGGCGAGTGGGAAGGGCTGGCTATCCGCTGCTTCTGGCACCTGCCGGGCGGTAAAGACCCGGCGTCCACGCTGGTGAAGGACGGCTCTGTGGCCGTGCCCGCCAGCGTGACCGCACAGCCCGGCAATGGCTGCATCACCTTTGAGGGCTCAGATGGCACCCGCACCGTCACCAGTGCAGACCTGCGGTATCGTGTCAGTGCCAACAGCGGCACGGAGGACGGCACCATGCCGGAGCCTGGCACACCTGCCTGGCAAGAGCTGGTGGATGCCGTGCACACCGATGCCACCGCCGCAGAGCAGGCCAAGACCGATGCACAGACGGCCGCAGAGCAGGCCGGGGCATCTGCCAAAAAGGCCGGGCAGAGCGCCAAGCAGGCCGCTGACAGCCTGAAAGCGCTCAAAGACGGCATCGCCAACGGCAACTTTAAGGGCGACAAAGGAGACAAAGGCGATCCTGGCCCCATCGGCCCGGCTGGTCCGCAAGGTGAGCGCGGCGAAGTCGGCCCTACCGGTGCGACTGGTGCCACCGGCCCGCAGGGCGAAACCGGTCCCCAAGGGGAACAGGGGCCCCAGGGCATACAGGGCGAGCGTGGCCCGCAGGGTGCACAGGGGCCACAAGGTGAAAAGGGTGACACCGGCCCGCAAGGCCCTAAAGGAGAGACTGGCCCTGCCGTAGCACTGGACGCCACCCTCACCCACGAGGGCGAAGCCGCTGACGCAAAAGCCACAGGTGACGCTATCAGCGCAGTAAAGGCGCGGCAGAACATCCTTGTCGGCAGTGAGACAGGCAACCCTATCGCCGTTGACGACGCTTTCCCTGCACCCCTGTGCGGCCTGACTGTGTACGGTCGGAGCACGCAGGACGGTACACCCACGCCGGATGCACCTGTTCCTATCGTGAGCGCAGGTGACGGCGGGAGCGTGACGGTAAAGGTGACGGGAAAGAATCGGATGCCGCCCAACCTGAAATATGAAGATTTTGTCGAGTGCTTTGTCAAGAAAAACACACCGATAACTTTAGTTTTCAAAGGCGATTTGGTTTCGCAAGGCGGAAACATCTTATTCTTTGACAAGAACAACGACCAATACTGGTTTGGCATAGATGCGGGTAAGGCTGAACACCATATAACGCATCCAGTTGACTTAATAAAGTTTCAGTATTTGATAGACTATACGACCAGTGAAAACGTGTGCCTGACATGGAACGCGTCATCTCCCGACTATGAACCCTACCATGAACAGCTCCTCACCCTTCCCACTCCCACCGGATTACCCGGCATCCCTGTCACCTCTGGCGGCAACTACACTGACAGCACAGGCCAGCAGTGGGTGTGCGACGAGGTGGACTTGGAGAGAGGAGTGAAGGTGCAGAGGATTTACAAGGTTGATGTTGACGGTGAAAACGTTAAGTTTGAACAAGCTGATGTCTACGCCAATCTTGTGGCAAAAGGAATACCAATCGCCTTGGTGTCCGGAGGAGAAGGAACACGCGCAATTAGTACGTTTACTAGTTTACCGTGGTTTTACAATGCGGCTAGTCAATTCCTATATCTGATAGCGGCTAATATTTCTGACCAGCTCAACGCGTCTTGCAAAAAGCAGCTAGGTAAAATCTATTACGCTCTCGCCACCCCCATCGAAACCCCGCTCACCCCTGACGAAATCGCCGCCTACAAAGCCCTCACCTCTTACGCCCCTGACACTGTGGTGCAGGCTGGTGACGGTGCTGGGGTCAAGCTGGGGTATCAGAGGGATGTGAATATCGTCGTCAAAAATCTTGAGGACGCAGTAGCGTCCATGACCTAAAGGAGGACTGACTATGGCTGTCAAATCCAAAGCCAGGCACGACTTGACCCTGCGCTCCATTAAGCGGGAAATTGCAGCAGGACGCGATGTTGCGTTCTGGCTGGATAAAGCATACATGCACTACGACAACGGACTGTTTACCGCAGATGACCTCACAGAGGTGGAGACGCTGGCGCAGGCGTACTACGACGCGCTGGACGCAGAAGACAAGGCAGACGCTGAGGAAATTACAAAAATCGGGGTCTGACCCCGTGAAAGGACGTGATACATATGGCAATCAAACAGTACAGCCTCGCCAAGGACGGGGCCAGGAAGCTGGCACCGGGCTTTAAGGTGCGCGAGTTCCGGTGCCGCGACGGCAGCGACGCCATCATGATCGACCAGACCCTCGTGGTGCTGCTGCAGGCCATCCGGGAGCACTTTGGCAAGCCCATCACGATCACCAGCGGGTACCGCACGGCGGCCCACAACGCGGCCGTGGGTGGAGCCAAGAGCAGCCAGCACCTGCTGGGCCGGGCAGCGGACATCCAGGTGGCGGACACCACCGTGGAGGCCGTGGCCGCATACGCCGAGAGCCTGATGCCCGGCTGGGGCGGCGTTGGCCGCTACCCCGTCAAGGCAGGCCGCGCCAAGGGCTGGGTGCATGTGGACACCCGGCCCAACAAAAGCCGCTGGACGCAGTAAACGCAGTAAGAGGGAGTGAACTATATGGCCAGCTATCTGATCTCCGACGCACCCTACGCGGCGTGGCTCTCTGACGTACTTGCTACACTGGAGGAACACAAGGTCACCAAGATCGCAGTCGCCGCTCCCCTGCCCACCGGAGAGGTGTTCACCGGGTACTTCAGCATGAGTACGATGGATAAGGCCCTGGCGGCCACGAATATCCAAGCGGACGCTACCCTGGACGCCATCTGTGCCAACGGACAGCGCATCCAGCAGGCGTGGGAGGACAACGCCGAGGACGAAAGGGGGTGATACCAATGGAGAGCATCATCTCAGCTATCCTTGCCGGTGCCGTGACCCTGATCGGGGTGCTGATCGCCAACAGCCGCAGTCAGGCCGTGACCGACACCAAGCTGGAAGAGCTGACCCGCGAGGTGCGGGAGCACAACAATTTTGCCCGCCGCGTCCCCATTTTGGAAGAGCAGATGAAGGTGGTCAACCACCGCCTCGCTGATTTAGAAGCAGACGAACACGAAAGAGAAAGGAACTGACTATGAACGCACACACCTACAACGCACCCACCATCTCCGCAGGTACCATTGCCCGCACCGCCTGCCTGCTGCTGGCCCTGACCAATCAGGTGCTGTCTGCACTGGGCAAGCCCGTGCTGCCCATCGAGAGCCAGACCGTGGAGCAGCTGGTCACCGCCGGCATCACCACCGTGGCCGCGCTCATCAGCTGGTGGAAGAACAACAGCTTCACCGCTGCCGCCGTGGCCGCCGACGGCTACCTGGCCCGGCTGAAGCAGAAGCAGTGATCGCCGACTGCCCTATATAAGGTAGAGGGCAAGGCCCCCGGAGACGTAGGTTTCCGGGGGCCTTTTTCGTCTGCAGCAGGGCGGCAGGAGAAATTCCAGCCGGTTCTTTGCCAGAAATTCCGTCCCTCAAAAAGTGGTTTTCCGCAACAATCCGCACACTCTGCACCAGTACCGCAACTGCATCATTTCACGTCCGCAACAGTTTCTCTTTTTTCTGCAACAGGTTCTTGTGATTTGTGCAAAATATCCAATTCAGACTTTGGAATATTTTCACAAATCATGCGTTTCTACACATTTTTTCTTGACAACCTGCACCAGAAAATGGTATAAAGGAAGCAGGATAGCAAGCCTCGAAATATGTCCATCCTATGGGACAGTGGTAATGCGTAAAAGACTTGACACCATTTGAAAGGAGCCACCCATTATGACAAACAAAAACTTAAAACTCGCTGCAATGTCCGTAGCACTTACCGCCTGCGTTGCCGCCCAACCCCTGGTGGCTCACGCAGTAGACGCTCCTGCTGAGCCCGAGAGCAAAGAGCCCGACCCTAAGGCCGCTTTGGAAGAAGGAGCCGACCTGAAGGGCCAGGAAGAAAACGCCCCGGAGACCGGCAAGGATCAGGTGGAGGCCCCTGTGAACCAGGAAGCCGACAAAAAGGAACAGGACCCTGCCTTTGCCCCGGATACGGAGTCTAAGGATGTAGAGATCGACTACAAGGACCCTCAGCCGAGCCCTGAAAACCCCGACACCACCATCACCGAGGGCGACGTCATCGACACCAGCAAGAAGGACGAGGAGTCCGGCGAGACCGGCAAGATCGGTGAGGCCACCAAGACCGAGACCGTGGACCCCGACGCCTCCACCACTGAGGTAGAGATGGGCAAGACCACCACCCACCCCGACGGCAGCACCACCACTCCCGGCACCCAGATCACCACCGACCAGGGCACCGGCGAGGCAAAGGCTGAGACCAAGACCGAGACCCAGGAGACCGGCGATAAGCAAAAGGACGAGAAGAAGGGCCAGATCGACCTGGACCAGGAGCTGGGCGAGGACCGCTCGAAGCTGACCTGGGACGGCGTGGACGCCGAAGCCGGGAAGGACCAGGAAGAAAAGGCCAAGTACAACGGCTATACCATCCAGGAGTCCAAGCCTTCTGCGGACGGCAACTCCAAGGAGCTGACCCTGAAAAAGACCGAGCCCGGGGAGGCAAAGCGCCTTTCTGCCGAGGATATCGCCAAGCTGATGGACGAGAGCGAGCACCTGGACAAAAAGGAGGACGGCTCCTATACCCTGAAAAAGACCGAGGACATCCTGGACGAGGAGGGCAAGGTCATCGGCACCCGTACCACGGTGTACGAGGTTACCGGAGATTCGGTGCAGACCACCACCGAGACCACCCTGAAGATCCGGATGGACAAGGGCACCAAAAAGGGCTCCGTGAAACTGGACACCCCGATCCAGCAGCCGGACATCAATGACGAGGAGACCGAAAAAGTCCTTCTCCCCTCCGGGAAGCTGGAAAATATCCTCCAGGACCCCACCACCGTTAAAAAGGACGACGGCACCTACATCTATACTGAGACCATCCCCAATGAGGACGGCATCACCATCCGGGAGTACACCATCACCAAGACCGATGAGGCCCGGAACCTTACCTACCGGGAGCTGGCTGATCGTCTGGGCGAAGACTTTACCGGCGACCAGGATGGCGTGTACTACAAGGGTGAAAAGCTGACCGTTGAGCAGATGGAAGCCAAGCGTCACGCCCTGAGCTATCAGGTCCAGATCAAGGAGACCCACAAGACCTTCGACCAGGAAAGCGGAAAGACGGAAGCCGAAACCGCCGCCAAGACCGACGCCATCAAGGACGCTCTGCGGAATGCTGCCAAGAAGAATGGCATTACGCTCACTGATGCCGAGCTGGCAAACGTTGCTCTTACCGGCGATACTCTGACCGTTACCCGGGAAAAAGACGGCCAGACCATCACCTATACCTTCCAGTATAAGGGAGCCGAGATCACTAGCAGCCAGACCGTTTCGAAGCCCTCCGATACCACCGTGGACGGCAAGGACGCCGAGGACGTGAAGGAGACCACCGTGACCGGCACCGCCTACGTCACCAGCGGCACCATCTCCTGGTCCAAGGATGGCCAGACCGGCACCTATACGGCCTCCGGGATCATCAAGGACGGCGAACACGCTGCTGAGAAGCCCGAGATCCCCGAAGGCGCAGTGGAATCCACCAATGCCAATGGTGACAGGGTCTTCACCGTGACCACCAAGAACGCCGACGGCAGCACCACCGAGACCATCTACACCTTTAGAAAAGCATTCGTCTCCCTCACTACTCCCGAGAAGGAAAAGGCCGCCTGGGAAGCTCTTGCCAAGGCAGAGAACAAAACGGTCCAGCGGCTGAAGGACGAGGGCTACACCATCACTGGTATCGACTTTGGTTCTATCACCGAAACCTCCTGGACCGTGGAGACCAGGACCCGCAGCACCAAGGAGACGGACGAAAGCCTCAAGCAGAAGATTCTGGTAGCCCAAGGCGACCCCACCTGGACCCTGGAGGGCAACACCCTTACGGTCAACGGCAAAGATATCTACACTGTGAAGGAGGTTTCCAAAAACACCTACACCGCCACCAAGGAGGATGGCGACAAGACCATCACCTACACCTTTACCCTTGGGGAAGTAAAGGATCTGGATGAACCCACCATCAAGGCCATGCTGGCTAAGGAGTTCCCGGAATCCAATGGCAACATCACTTTGGATACCACTGCTATGACTGCCACCTACGAGAAGGCGGATGGCAGCACCGTTACCATCAGCTACAAAGACCTGAGCAAAAAGACCCTGAAGATCGACAAATCGGTCAGTGAGGCTGTCTCCGTGACAGAGACCATAAAGACCGACCAGGACCTGAAGGACGCACAGGAAAGGTTGTACCAGGAACTGAAGAAGAAGGTAGAATCCATTAAGCTGAAGGAGGGCGAGACACTCTACATCGGTGACCTGGAGATCAAGGACATCGGCAAGCAGAAAGAGGAGATCATCAAGAAATTCACCACGGCTGTGTCCCACGAAAATATGAGCAAGGATGAGCTGATCAAGGCTCTGCAGGAGCAGGAGCGGATCGCCAAGAACTCCACCTATGTTGCCAACGCGGGTTCCAAATACGAAGAGACCAAGAAGAACTACTACTCCGGTGAAAAGACGGGTGAATTCAAATACTTCAGCAAGGCACCGGATGGTTCCAAAATTGAGGTCTATTGGAAATCGACTTGGTGGGACGGCTATTATTACTATACAGACGCTAAGGGCCAGGAAGTTCGTGTTCGTAGTAACACTGTGCACTCCGAAGAGCAGCGCGACGACATCAAACACCTCGATCTTGCTTCCGACTCCAAGCTGGATCTGCTGCCGGACGAGGACGGTAAGGTCGATCAGACCGACTGTGTGCTGGTGAGCAAGAATCTGAAGCTGGAGTGGAACTACGATGCCGGAAACCTGGTCAACGGTAAGGACAACCAGCCGGTCGGCCTGGACAGTAAGATCAGCTGGGACGATGAGGGCGGCAAGGGCAAGGGCCACTACGAGTATGACCGCGGCGACCCCAATAACAACCCCGACAAGAGCGCCTACTACAAGCTGACCGGCACTGTCGCCTATGATCCCATCAAAGATAAAGATGGCAGCATCAAGCTGTATCAGGGTCAGAGAGGCGACTATTGGACCCCTGGCATCAGCGCAGAGGATCAGGCCATCAATGCCTACCTGGAGGCAACCGGCAGCAACAAGACGGCCAAGGACTTGTCCCCGAAAGAGCGCAATGCCATCGTCGGCACCTACGTTGTGAAGATTGGCACCACTGGCACCAACAGCACCGGTGAGAGCGGCTATCAGGTCTATCGCAAGACCTCTGAGCTGACCGCCTACGGCTATATGTCCCGCGACGCCAACACCTGCATCAACAGCACCTACAAGCGGCAGGATGGTACCTGGGGCTATGTGGGCGGCTACGACCTGATGATCAGCGACCTGGTGCAGGTCAGTGAGGGCAAGGTGGTGGGCCAGACCCAGTCCGACATCAAGACCCTTTGGGCTCCTTTGGCCGTCCGCTCCACCCAGAGCCTGGAGAACAAGAGCCTGCAGCTGAACACCAAGCAAACCAGCACCACTGTGACCGAAACCGAGAACCTTGGCAGCGGCTATGAGGAGAAAGGTAGCTTCACCTACGACGTTTCCTACGAGCACACCGACAACTACGCCAACCACTGCAACAAGGGCGTCAAGGGTACCGGCACCGGCAAGTACAAGACCTTTACCCAGCTGCTGAAGGAGAAGTTCTCCGGCAAGGGCGAGACCAGCTACGATACCGGCAACATCAGCTACAGCTACCGCACCACGGACAAGGTGGACACCACCGCCCTGACCAAGGACACCAAGAAAACCACCACCGCCAAGGCAGCCTACAACTTTACCACCGTGGCCCGGAAGAACTTTACCGTCACTACGCCTGCTGACCCGGAGGAGCCCACGCCTCCCCAGGAGGAAGAAGTAGAGACCCCGGAGACCCCGGAGACTCCCCAGACCCCCGAGCTGCCGCCCGTGCAGGACGCCACCCCGGATGATGCTGCTCCGGAAACTCCGGTCCTGCCGTCTGACGCGGTCCTGCCCGCTGTGCAGGATGCACTGCCGCAGACCGGCGTGAACTGGATGGCCGCTCTGGGCATGGCATTCAGCGGCATGCTGCTGACCATCGCAGGCGCATTCGCCAGCCTCAAGTACAAGGAAAAGCACTGATGCTTTCCCCTTCCAACGCGATCCACGTCAAGTCGTAAACGCATAGAAAGGGCCTCCCCATTCCGGGGAGGCCCTTTCGTGTTGTGTTCGGCTTATGCTTCCGCTTTGGCAGCGCGGTACCACTGTACCAGCTTTTCGGCGTCCTGCCAGCCCTTGCGGTACATGGCTTCCAGTTCCATGCAGCGGTCCAGCGCACCGCACACAGCAAAAGCCGCCCCGCAGGCCGGAACTTCCGGTGCCTGCGGGGCGGCTTTTCGCATTTATGAAACGGAGGAAAACGCTCAGAGGTCTGCGCCGTTGGAGCGGATGACCTTCTGATACCAGTAGAAGGAATCTTTCTTGCTGCGGGCCAGCGTACCGGTGCCGTCGTCCTGCTTGTCCACATAGACGAAGCCGTACCGCTTGCTCATCTCGCCGGTGGAAGCAGACACATGGGCGGCATCCGCAAACTCCCGGATGCGCATATAGCACACCTTGTCCGCGTTCCGCACAACATACTTATAAACTTCCAGCTCCAGATCATTCAGGCTGCAGATCATCTCTTCGCTGAACATCGGCCGCCCCTCCCTCGTGGTGGTTTTTGTTCCAGTATACTGTATTTTTTGCCGCGTTACAATTCCCCTGCTCAGAAAAAAGCCGCCGCACGGTGGCAGGGCCGTGCGGCGGCAGAAACATGCTTTGGGGAACCGATCAGATCAGGCTCAGGGCCTCTTCGTCGCCCACGAGGGTGAAGTCGGGGTGCATCTGCAGGATGCTGGCGGGCACCTCCGGGGTGACCGGGCCGAAGAAGGCCTTCTTCACGATCTCGGCCTTGCCGGTGCCGTTGACCACCATCAGCACCTTGCGGGCCTGCATGATGGTCTTGATGCCCATGGTGTAGGCCTGCTTGGGCACCAGGTCTACGTTGCCGTCAAAGAAGCGCTTGTTGGCCTCGATGGTCTCCTGGGTCAGGTCCACACAGTGGGTCTCCAGCTCAAAGGCCTCGCCCGGCTCGTTGAAGCCGATGTGGCCGTTGGGGCCAAGGCCCAGCAGCTGCAGGTCGATGCCGCCCACGCTGTGGATGATCTGGTTGTACTGGGCGCAGGCTGCGTCCGCATCGGGGTTGGTGCCGTCCGGCAGGTTGATGCGGGCGGGGTTGATGTTGACGTGGTCAAACAGGTGGCGGTGCATGAAGCTCCAGTAGCTTTCCGGGTGGTCCTTGGGCAGGCCGCGGTACTCGTCCAGGTTCACGGTGGTGACCTCCGAGAAATCAATGTCGCCCTTGTTGTACCACTCCACCAGCTGCTGGTAGGCACCCACCGGGGTGCCGCCGGTGGCCAGACCCAGCACGCAGTCGGGTTTCAGGATGATCTGCGCCGAAAGGATGTTGGCCGCCTTGCGGGACATGTCTGCGTAATCGTTTGCGCGAATGATCTTCATCGGTTCTCCGCTCCTTTGTTTTTACTTCAGCAGCAGCGGCAGAAAGCTGGTGCCGTTTTCCGGTGCCTTGCTGTGGAAATAGTCCGCAGCGGTCGCACCGACATCGCTGAGGGTCTTGCGGATCCCGATATTCTTGGGGGTGGAGTGGGCGCTGTGGATCATCAGCGGCACCATCTCACGGGTGTGGTGCGGGTGTCCGATGGTCGGGTCGTTGCCGTGGTCCGCCTGCACGATGAGGATATCGTCCTCGCCCAAGGCGTCGCGGATCTTGCCGATCCATTCGTCCGCCACCCGCAGGCGGTCTGCGTAGGCCGCGACATTCTCCCGGTGGCCGCACAGGTCCGTTTCCTGCACGTTGGTGCAGATGAACGCAGTCTCCTGCTCCTTTACGATCTCCAGGGTGCGCTGCAGCACGCTGGCCGTGTCCACCATGGGGATGCTGGTGCCGTAATTGTTCGTGACCACGTCGGCCACCTTGCCCAGCAGGAACACCGGCAGGCCGCTCTTGCCCAAAATCGTGGGGATCTGCACCTCCGGGTCAACGCCGTAGCCCATGTGGATGCAATGGTAGTCGTTGTTGTAAACGCCGCTGGCCGGGGCATTCACGCCGATGTAATCGCCGTGTTCCTCAATGGCATCCAGCAGGTTCTGCAGGTGCACGCCGCGCCCGCCGAAGGTGATGACGCGGGGCACGACCGACACGCTGCGCACCAGATGACCGATCTTGAGCTCTTCCTCAAAATCAAGGTCGTCGATGGCCGCCGTGACGTTGAAGGCCTGACCCGGATCGCATTCCACGTTGTCGGCCACGGTGCAGGCCTCGTTGACGATCAGCAGGCGCTTGCCGGATGTTCCGGTGTAATACCGGACCTGGTAACCCGCATCCTCCAGCGTCTTTTTGATGAGCTCGATCTTATTGCAGATCGGCTCGCCGAAAGGCTTTGCCGGGCGGGTGCCCATGATCTCCTGATGGCCGAAGAAGGTGTCCGCACCATCGTGCATCAGCTCGGCACGGCCGAACGTTGCATCCGTCGCAAACGGCAGGCCGGGGAACTCCCGCCCCACGATGTTCGCCAGACCAAGGCTTGCCAGATTGGGCAGCTTCAGGTCCGGCGTGCGCTCAAAGATATGCACGCAGGTGTTGGCACCGCAGTCCGCAGGGCGCACCTGCGGCACATCCGGCATTGCGCCCACACCAAAACCATCCAGAACGATTACAACAAACTTTCCCATTGCGAATTATCCTTTCTGTCATTCCCGGACCGGTTCTCCCAGCGCAGAGTACAGGCCCGCCAGCTCCGGCTTGCCGGAGGACAGCCCTTTGACCACTGCCACCCGGCTCCGGGTCACAAAGAACTGTGTCCGGAACGCCATGACCGCCGCAGCCGAGACCGGACAGTTCTGCTGCAGTTCAAAATGATAGTCGATGCTGGAGTCGTCCGGCGGCAGCACCGGCACGACCTTTGCATTTTCCGGCGTCGTGCCCACCAGGGCGTTCTTCATATGGCCGCGGCGGTAATGCCCGCCGCCGTAGCAGTACGCCTTATCGCCCAGATTGTGGCTGACCTCCGAAACATACAGGTAGCCGGGGCGCTCCTCGGCATCCGGGTGGCCGGCATGATACGGTGTCGTTCCGGTCAGGCCGTGTCCCGGTTCCCCGTGGGTGCCGCCTGCCGCCGCGATCATCGGGATGCTGTGGGTGCAGGTGGCACTGGGCGTATTGAGCATCAGGTCCCGGTAGCCGCGGGCGCGCAGCATTTCGGCTGCGGTCTGCACGGTCCGGAGGTTGGGCATGGGCAGGATGTCCTGTGCCGCTTCGTCGTACAAAAAGCAAGGGAAGCTGCACACGCCGCCCACCTCCACATTCGGCATCGCCTCGATCGCACGCACTGCGCTGTCCAGTTCCTGCAATTCAAAGCCGCCGTACTGCCCGGAATACAGCATGTCGCCTTCTCCCAGAACACGGAGCATCAGCTTCTGGTGCAGGCCCAGCTCGGTGCAGACTGCGCTGATCTCGCGGGCTTTTTCCAGCGTGTACACCGTTACGATCACCGGCTTTGCGCGGAGGATCTTCTTCAGGGCCGCCCGGGGGATCTGGACCAGATGCCCTACGTTGCCGAGGGGGATCTGATTTTCCACCATCGTCAGCGCCTCGCGGAAGTCCACGCACACAGCGCCCACATATCCCATGTCGGTCAGCGCACGGGCGATCAGGGGGTTGCGTCCGATCTGCTTGAGCATGAAAAAGTTCTGCACGCCGTTTGCGTCACCTGCTTGTTTGATGCTGCGGGCATTTTCCAGGATCGTGTCGTAATCCAGCAGATAGGTGTCCGGCAGGATCACGCCATTCTGCTGCCATTCAATGCCCAGACGCACCAACGGCTGGTTGCGCTCCATTACGGTCTTTAAAAACACAGGGCATCTCTCCTTTTCCTCTCGTTTTTTCAGCGGTTCAGTTTTCCTCGACCTGCTCCATGCAGCTGCGCAGGATGCGGATGATGGTGTCCGGGCCGCTGCGCATGGGGTTGATGCGGATCATCCGGTGTTCAATGGTCGGGTCCTGCGCACGGAACGTTCCACTGACACGGTAGATCATGGGGGCAAACTCGTATTTGCTCTCGCTACCCACCGGATGCGGCGCTGCGCCGAACTTCGGGGCAGCGTCCAGAATTTTTTCGGCGATCTCCTGATCAAACTCCACCAGCAGCACCTTGCTCTGCGCGTTTGCCAGGAACGCCTGCCGCACATGGGGGACCTCGCCGGCGTTCAGGCGGCGGACCAGCTCCTCGTTGACCTCGCTCTGGATGGCGAGCGCCACCGGCGCATAGATCAGGCCGCGCAGGGCCTCCATGGCTTCGTGTCCCTGCACCTGACTGCCGCCGGAATACTGCATCTTGTAGATGCGGTCGATCAGCTCCTTGCTGCCGATCACTGCACCGACGCCCTCCGGACCAAGGATCTTGAAGCAGGAGAAGGTGGACAGGTCGGCCCCCGCCTGGCAGCCGATGGCGTCCACTTTCAGGGCGGCGTAGTTGTCATCGGTCACCACCGGGATACCCGGCAGCGCAGCCTTGATGGCTGCGATCACGGCCTTGTAGTCGTAGCGGTCCTCCGGCTTCTGCCGGGTCAGCTGCACCAGGGCGCCGCGGATCTCGTCCTTGTGCTGCGCACAGACGGCCTTGAGCTGTTCCAGATCGTTGAAGTCCGCGCGGATGGGTTTCAGCCCCATGGCGTCGATGGTCACCTGCGTCGTCGTATAGATGGGCGAGGTGTGCACCAGAATGGCATCCCCCGGTTTCAGGCAGGCGGTCAGAGCCCAGCGGATCGCGCCCGTGCCGGAGCCGCGCACAAGCAGCGCCGCCGGGGCATCAAAGGTGTCAGCAAAGACCTTTTCCACCTTTACCGTGCAGCGGGGCTTGTTCAGCCCTTTCACCACGCCGAGGTCGCCCAGCGAGAGGACTTCCTCTCCCTGAAAATTGCGGGTCACTGCGTCAATGACCTTGAACTGGAGCTGTTTTGCCTGTTCCAGCGAGATAGAATGCAGGGGATAGGTTTTCATTGTCAATTCCTCGAATCCTTGTTATTTCTGTCCTTTATAGATGCGCAGTGCATTGCGGTACAGCAGGTTCTCCCATGCGCGGTCCGGCACGCCTGCCTCGCTTGCCAGCGGAGCAAAGGTGTCCAGCAGGTAGCTGTAGCCCACACCGCCCCGGTCTGCAAAGTTGCTGCGGCGGGTGATGTCCATGCTCATGACGATCTGCGTGTCGTACCCTTCCGCACAAAGGCGGCTGAGCCAGTCTGCACGGGAGACATCGGGCTGGTAGTTGCACTTGCCGATGGTGTCGAACGCAATGTTGACTCCCTGATCCAGCAGGCGCTTCATGTAATCCAGATCGGCCGACAGGTCGATGTGGCTCAGCACCACCCGGCTCAGGTCAACGCCAAAGCTCTTGAAGATCTCCAGCTGCTCCAGGCCGCGCGTGCCCAGCGTTGTGTGGGTGCAGATGGGTGCCCCCGTTTCTGCATGGGCGCGGGATGCCGCACGGAACACCTTGGCCTCCGTCTCGGTGATGTCCTTCGAGGTGCCGATCTCGCCGATGACGGTCGCCCGGACACCGGTGCCTTCAATGCCCTCGGTCAGTTCCTTCACCATGATGTCACACAGCTGCTGTTCGGTCAGCGTATAGCACTCCGGCGGGAGAAAAGGCTCCTTGTAGTAGCCCGTCGCGTGGGTGATCTCCACCCCCGCCTGTGCAGCCATTTTCTGCACATAGGCCACGTTCCGGCCCATCCCGCGGTTGGTCTGGTCGATGATGCCGACCACACCGTGTTCCGCCAGCCGCCGGTATTCTGCCGCAGTCGCGTCAAAATCATCCAGCCTGCAGTCGATGTTCTTCTTCGGGCCGGACAGGTCGATCGTCGTATGCTCGTGCGCATACAGAATCTTTTCAGGCAGTTTCAAAAGGATTCGCCTCCTGTATTGTTTCTTAACCAGAGCCGCCTCCCGACGCAGGCCGGGAGGCGCTCATTTTATCCGGGGATCAGGCGGCAGGGGTGTACAGAGACAGCAGGAACAGCACGTTTGCGATCAGGCCGACCAGGATCGCGCCCAGAGGACCGACCGCCATGGAGACCAGAGGCTTCTTGCTGCACTTGTTGATGCACCAGAATGCCACGATGATGAACAGACCCGTCGTGGGCATGATTGCCTGAGCAGCCAGGATGCCGCCGATCAGCAGGGCGATGTCGATGACGTAGCTCATAGCGGTACGGATGTTGTCGCCGCAGCGCTTGATGCCGGGGAACTTGTCCAGACCCTTTGCGATGACGTTCAGCAGCAGGATCTCCACGCAGATGCAGGCTGCACCGGCGATCAGGGCGATAAAGGGGTTGGGGATCAGCAGACCGATCACAAAGACGAAGGTCATGCCGGCCGGAGCGTAGACGCCGGTGGTGATGGCGGTGGTGGCAACCAGCGGGATAAAGCCGATGGCACGGGCCAGAGCGGTCAGACCTGCGTTGACGCGGTCACCCTCGGCCAGCAGGCCCAGGCTGATGGGGTCACCGGCCATGATGCTCATGCTGGTGCCTGCTGCGATCAGGCCGCCCATGAGGGCCAGAACCGGCATATACTTGCGGATGCGTGCGACCTTGTCGGCAAAGATCTGGGTCAGCATTTCGTTGGAGTTCTGGTCGTTGCCTTCCTTATCCATGGCAGCGAACACCAGCATGATGATCATACCGGCCAGCAGGGCCATACCATCCTTGTTCAGGCTGATCGTGTGCTCGGCGTCCAGTGCGATCTTGCCGTAGGTCTCAACGATCTGACGGACCAGCAGGGTCACAACGGCGGTGATGATGCCCTTGGCAGCGCCGAACTGCAGGGCAACCGTCACAGCCGGGAAGATGGCGAAGGCCAGCGTGATACCGGCAGAGACCTGGCCCAGGCTGCCCAGGAAGTTGACCGGCAGCAGGTTGAACAGGTCGATGATCACCTGCAGGCCGAACAGCAGGGCCACGCCGTACACAGCGCCGATGACGCCGGAAGCGATCATGCCCTTTTTGGTGTCCGGGCACCAGGTGCCGATGATGTCGGTGGTGAGCAGGATGCAGTGGATCAGGATGATGCTTGCGGCAATGGACGTGGGCAGGCCGTAGCCGATGACCAGACCAAAGCCGATGGCAAAGCTGGTGGCTGCCAGAGCCTTGCGGTCCATGCGCTTTTCCAGATACTCCGGCAGGACCGGGCGCAGGCCGTCGTTGAACACGGCGATGCTCTGGTTTGCCAGGATTGATGCCAACGCACCAACTGCCGCGATGATAACGTAGCGCAGAATGGTTTCCATATGTAATCCTCCTTATTTGACGATCCGGATCAGAAGCCCAGACCCTTGAGAATGATCGGCACGACCTTTTCGATGTGCTGATCCGTAAAGCCGTATGCCTTCTTGCCGGCCTTGACCTGTGCCAGGATCTCGTCCTCGCTCAGCATTTTGCCCGGCATGGACACCGTTGCGCACTGGTTCATGCCCAGCAGGGCAATGGCCATTGCCAGCGCACCGCCGCCGCCCGTCTTGCAGGCGCCGAAGTAGTAATCTGCCTGCCCGGTCTTGACCGCCATTGCCGCCGCAATGTCATCCTTGATCTCCACCGAGGCACGGTCGCCTACAACACCCTTGATGGTGTCATAAACCTTCTGCTTGTCGATCTGGCCGCCTACTACGATTTTCATAAGCTAGCCCTCCTTTCTGATGTGGGTTTTATGCAAATGCTGTCACGATTGTGCCAGCACGACCCCGATGTGCATGGTCAGGAACTTCTGCTCGTCCTCCGGCAGGTCCGGCAGGATCTCCCGCACCAGCGCCTGCGTTGCTTCCAGTGCCTTGGGGAAGGTAGGCTCCTGGCTGGTCTCTTCGTAGACCTCCTCGTCCAGCGGCTCCACCGGCTCTCCACGGTGGATGCGCCCCAGCGCAGCGCACAGGTGCGTGATCATGGCGGAAGCGTTTTCTTCGGTCAATGTCAGACCGTATTTCTCCTGAAAAAAGCGGATCACGTCCTGTACCTTCCGGCAATCCTCCTCGGACAGCATCCCTGCCTGGTGCAGGATCGTTAATCTCGGTTCAAAATCCATCTCTGACATCTCCCAATGATTTTTTGTTTTGCTTACAGCCAGGTGCCGATCTTGTCGGCCAGCGTCTCAGCCGGAGCTTCGGTTCCAAAAATGTTCCAGACCAGCTCACAGATCTCGCCGCAGCAGCTATAGGGGCTGTAGTACGAGGTGGAGTCCGGCTTGAAGCCGACGTTCTGCTTGTTGGTCAGGAAAATGACGGCGGTCTTGTTGGTCTTGTTCATGACCACATGGGTGCCGGTAAAGCCTGCGTGGCCAAAGGCGTCGTAGTGGCGATCGCCGCGGCCCATGAACGAGGAGCCCCGCTCAAAGCCCAGCCCGCGGGACGGCTTGCCGTTTTGCTCGCTGGTGAACTCGTCGATGACTTCCTTCTTGTAAAGGCGGACGCCCTTGTAGATGCCGCCGTTCAGCATGGCCTGGCACAGCACGGCCAGATCTTCCGCGTCGGAGTACAGGCCCGCGTGACCGGCCACGCCGCCGTTTGCCATCCATGCATTGCCGTCGTTGCACTCGCCCTGCAGGGTGTAGTTGCGCCAGCCGGTGAAGGTGCGGAACGCGTCCAGATCGGCGGTACAGTCGTAGCCAAAGCCCGGGTAGTCGATCTCGTCCACCATGGCATACTCATACGGGTTGCCGAAGGAGGTGGCTGCCACATCCTCGGTGGTAAAGCCGTTGGCCAGCGGCAGATAGGTGGTGCGCTTCAGCCCCAGAGGCTTGTAGATCTCGTTCTTGACGTATTCGTCCATCGAGCGCCCGGTGATCCGCTCCACCAGGAAGCCCAGCATCTGGAAGCCCAGGTCGCTGTACTTTTCCTCGCCGGGGGCGAACATCAGCTCACAGTTGCAGATGTAATCCAGCACCTTGGCCTTGTCCTTCTCGATGTAGAGGAACATCGCCTTCCACTGCGGCAGACCGGAGGTGTGAGTCAGCAGCTGATGCACGGTGACGTTTTCCTTCCCGTTCTTGGCAAACTCCGGAATGTAGCTTGCTACCGTGGCGTTCAGGTCGATCTTGCCCTCGCTGTACAGCTTCATGATGGACTGTGTCGTGGCCATGATCTTGGTGCAGGATGCCATGTCGAACATGGTATCCATCTGCATGGGGCGGGGATCGTCCAGCCGCACGCCCATGTCGTTGAGCATTGCGTAGCCGTATGCCTTTTCATACACGATCTTGCCGCCGCGTGCCACCACGATCGTTGCGCCGGGGAAATATCCCTGTCCCATGTAGTTTTCCACAATGTTGTCGATGGCCGTCAGGCGGTCATCGGTCCGGACGGGCATTGCAGACCGGGGGAAGCAGTTCTCCGCCTGCTCCGGGCTGGCACACCCCATAAAGGCAGAGGCAGCTGCCAGTGTGCCAACGGTTTTGCCGGATGCGATCAGGAAGTTGCGCCGAGTGATCTTTTTCATGCGAGATCTCCTTTTCTTTCTGCAAAAAAATCAGACATCCTGTATCGGTTTTCGGAAGAAAATGTTTTATACAATATCTTGTATTTTCATCCCGAAAGAAACATCCGCATGTCCTCCATGCAGATGTGACTTCTGTTTGACAGCACCTTTGCTTAGTAGCGCGGAATGATCTGCTTGCGCATCACCTGCTGCTGGATGTGGTCCACACGCTCCACCGACAGGATCTTGCGCACCAGCTGCGCGGTGATGTTATCACTTTTCCGGCAGGCAAGCACGGCCACGGTATCTTTTCCCTGCTCATCCAGCCGGGGCATCGGATAATAGCTCAGCCCCTCCGGCAGCATATCGGCGCTCCAGACGCCGGCATCAATGACGCCGCTGTGCAGAAACGGCACCAGTTGACTATAGATGATGGGCACATATTGCACCGGCTTATCGGCAAAACAGAACCGGGTCAGCATCTCCTGGTCCACCGAGGAGGCATCCACGCCCACCTTGCAGTTCTGCCAGTCGCCCTTGAAGTCCGGGCGGACAAAGACCCGATGCTGTTCCACATAGCTCTGCGGGCCAAAGGCCGCGATCAGCTGGATGTCCTTGCCCTCCTGCGCATAGTGTTCAAATGCAAGCTGGCTCATGACGCACAGATGAAAGCGCCCTTCTTCCACACAGTTCAGCCGGTAGCCGGAACCGCGCATAAATGCGATCGCACCCGTGACCCCTTTCTGGTTCAGTTCCTCATACAGTCCGCTGGCCAAGCCTTCATAGCGCAGGCCATACGGCATAGGCATCACGCAGGTCAGACCCGTATTGCTGCAATACTGCGCCATTGCCACATAGTCGATCTCTGTTGCAATGGTGCCGTTCTGCCCATGGGATTCCAGACGGATCACATGATTCTGTTTCAGGTTGTTCAGCGCGATCTGGATATTTCCCCGTGCCATCTCGCATTGTTCGCTCAGTTCCGTCACCGTGGGGATCCGGTCTCCCGGTTCCAGCCCTGCCAGGATCTGCGCGACCTGCAGCGTTGCCAGACCAGACTTCTGGAGCAGACTTGTGTTCATCATGGTTGCTCTTCCCTTCTCGACCTATCTTTCAATCCGCATCAGGTGGACCGTGGGAAATTCCACAGGAAAGAAGCGTATTTTGGGCGTTCCGCCCCTCCTCACAAGAGACAGATCGCTTGCAGATTTATGATAATACAAAATTTTATATATTGCAATATGGAGTCTTGCATAAACTTTTTCCATCGAATTTGTACAACCTGATTTTTCATCCGCCGCGGCTTTCCGGTCCGTCGGCAGCCTCCCCGGCAGGAACACCATGCGCCGCTCGCCCTTGAGGTCACCCCCGCGTATGCGGGGAAAAGCGAAAAACAGGTGCCGTTCCTGCCCCCTTACCAGGATCACCCCCGCGTGTGCGGGGAAAAGGACCTGTACGGCGACGCGACGGTGCGGGAATGGGAATCACCCCCGCGTATGCGGGGAAAAGTTCACAGTACGGTTTACGCGGATGGTTCTTCCAGGATCACCCCCGCGTATGCGGGGAAAAGATCCCGTTGCACATTCGTGCAAAGGTTGCGTTGGGATCACCCCCGCGTATGCGGGGAAAAGATGGTGTCAATGATTCCGCACAGGCGGTCACGGGGATCACCCCCGCGTGTGCGGGGAAAAGGGATAAAGCGGGGTTGCCATTCGCACCAGTGCGGGATCACCCCCGCGTGTGCGGGGAAAAGACGTCTGCGTCGTCGCTTTTCAACACTGCCGCAGGATCACCCCCGCGTGTGCGGGGAAAAGAACTGCGGGTCGAAACTTGCTTTTCGCACGATGGGATCACCCCCGCGTATGCGGGGAAAAGCGCTCGATCTCAATCTTCTCACGGCAAGCCTTGGGATCACCCCCGCGTATGCGGGGAAAAGCGCTTCAGCTTCCACTCTGCATCCTTGATATGAGGATCACCCCCGCGTATGCGGGGAAAAGCAATACATTCCTCTGTAAGGGGCTGACCGCACGGGATCACCCCCGCGTATGCGGGGAAAAGGGCCTTATCAAAGTGAGCGCCTGCGGGCGGGAGGGATCACCCCCGCGTATGCGGGGAAAAGCTGGAATAGCCGCTGGAACCTGCCG
>OGOH01001028.1_pt1 | contig 20914 bp, 19 predicted proteins | sample 1552571 | NCBI WGS metagenome assembly OGOH01 (sample SAMEA2580170, study PRJEB22360) | human gut metagenome | biome: human gut; feature: human-associated habitat; material: faeces | place: Denmark | collected 2008/2010
GATCCAGACTACATTGATGTCTATCAAAGCAATCCGGATCTCCCGAAAAATGACTTATTAAAAATTTTACAGTTATGCGACTGATGACCGAATTACATGAATTTTCGAATACTGATGTAATAACTGACAACAAGAAGTACTGTAGCTCCTATCCATGCAGCAATCTCTGCATAAAAAATGCCATTCTGCCCGATAAACTTCGGAAGTAGGAGAGCAACACCGACACGTACAAAAAATTCCACAACACCGCTCAGCATGGGGAGCATCGTATTTCCAAGTCCCTGAAGTGCAGAACGATAGACGTAGAGAAAATACAGAATGCAAAGGCAGGATGCCATGATAGACAGATAATGCCATGCAATTCCAAGAACCTGCTCCGCCTGCGTGGGATCACCGGAGATAAACATAGAAAGTAAAAATTTTCCAAAAAGAAACATCATGATGCTGATACATGCTGAAGTGAGAAAGGCAAGAAAAGCACTTGTATGTATACCTTTTTTGATTCGGTCAATCTTTCCTGCGCCAAGGTTCTGACCTACGTAGGAGACAATGGCATAACCGTAGGAAATCGCAGCCATCTCAAGTACTCCGTAAAGCTTATTGGTGGCAGTAAAACCGGCGACGAAGAGAAAACCGTAACTATTGATGACAAACTGTACGGCAAGACCTCCGACGGAAATGATGACATCCTGAAAAAGGATTGGTGCACCAAGTCCGAGAAGCTTTCTGTTAAGGCCGGGTACTGTTTCAAAATCTTCTTTAGAAGTATGTACAATATCGATTTTGCGAACAACCATAAAACAATACAGTGCGGAAAAAGCCTGAGCGGTAACGGTTGCAAGCGCAGCTCCGGCAACACCCCAGTGAAGCACGGCAACAAAAGAAAGATCCAGAATAACGTTGATCAGAGCTGCAATGATCATGGCAATCAGTGGTGTGCGGCTGTTTCCGAGAGCTCTCAGCACAGACGCAAAAATGTTATAAGCCGCAACTATCGGAATTCCGCAGAAAACAATCCGCAGATAGATCAGAGACATTCCGATGATATTATCCGGTGTATTTAAAAGCATCAGGATCCATCTGGCTGCAAGCTGGCTGACAATCAGAAGAGAAACCGCAGTAATGGCAGTAAGCAGATAACTGTGAGCGACTGCTTTTTTGAGATCATTCCATTTACGTGCACCGTAATGCTGAGAGATCAAAATAGAAAATCCCTGTGTGACACCTGTGGAAACACCAAGAACCATCCACATGATCCATTCGACAGCACCGAGTGCGGCAAGAGCCTGTACTCCGGCAACCTGTCCGACAACAACCGTGTCAACCATCGTATATAATTGCTGAAAAATATTCCCCAGCATCAGCGGCACTGCAAAAAGCAGGATCAGCTTCGCCGGGGAACCCTTCGTCATATCACGAACCTGATCTGACATAAAAAATCCTCCAATACATAAAAATAAAATCCACTTGCATCTGTCCTATTTTCACACGAACAGGCAACACTGTCAACTATAAGAACAGATGATTTTTCAGAGCGGCAAATAAGGTATGATCGCTCTGAAATCCTCCGGCAGTGTTCCGGTCAACCTGATCTCATTTCCTTCAAATGGCTGCCGGAAGTATACCTTCCAGGCATGGAGAGCAGTGCGGGCAAAAGATGGCTGTACAGAAAAATTGTCCAGCTTTTGCTCATAGTACAAAGTATCGCCCAGGAGCGGATGTCCGAGAGCTTTCATATGGACACGGATCTGATGCGTGCGGCCTGTATCCAGGCGGAGAGATACCAGTGACCAGTTTGCTGCACTGTAAAGCGTACAGTAATGCGTAACTGCGGGCAGCAGAGAAGCATCAGTACTGCAATTATCGTCAGGAGCAGGAACAGCCTGCATCCGCAGTGGGTGGTCAGATACTTTTTTTACAGGAAAAGAAATGGTATGCCAGAGATCAGCAGGATCTTCTGGGAGATATCCAGCTACAACGGCAAGATATTCCTTACGAAAAACATGCTCTTCACGCTGTGCCTGAAGCCGCTGCGCCGCAACCTGATTCTTGGCAAACAGAATAATACCAGAGGTCTCTTTGTCAAGCCGTCCGATCGGGCGGACACGGACGGAGGCCTTTTGGCTGTTCGGCATATCATCTGACTGCCGATCTTGAAAATAAGCCGCGACCTGATTGGAAAGTGTGTCCGCATAATGTGCTCCGGACGGATGTGTGAGCATGCCAGCCGGTTTATTTACCGCAAGAATATCCTGATCCTCATACAGAATCTCAAGGGAAGAAAAATCGCCCGAAACAAGCTGTTCAGAAGCAGTTTCCGCAGTTTCCAGACAGACCTGGATTTCGTCACCGGGAAGGACAAATTCTGTGATCCGGCAGCGGATGCCATTTTTCTGAATGCCATCCGGAAGAAATTTGGCGCGGCTGATCTGCTTTTTTGTCAGGTGTCCCTGAGCACGAAGAACCTGACCGACGGTAGAAATGGCTGAATCAGACGGGACTGTAAAGCTGATATATTTTTCCATAAGAAGCGTTCCTTTATTATAAGTGAGATTGGGATTTTTATTCCAATATTCCCATATTGGTCGGGAGTTTGATATTTTTGTACGTGTGGAGCAGTTTTTCCAGTTCATAGATCGCAGGGGTCAGAAACTTGTTTTTGTGATAGACAAGCTTGAATTTGCGGTTCCATTCGCCATTCTGGTTATAAAAAACCCGGATCGTATTGTGCTGGATCTCATGTTTCATAAGCCGGAGAGACATGACAGAAAGCACCCGGTCATAAAGCACCGCATTCAGGAGTGTACGGGGACTGTTTGCCTCCCAGACTGTCTGAACAGAAATCTGATGCCTCGCTGCATAGTCTTCAAAAAGTTGCCGGGTTCCGCTTCCCTGCTCGCGCATGGCAAAAGATTCTCCGGCGAGATCCTGTACCTGGATACAGCTTTTCTGATAAAAAGGATGATCTTTACCTGCGGCAAGCACCAGGCAGTCATCTATGATCGGGAGAACGGTAAGGTCAGGAGAAAGAATTTCACCCTCTACAATTCCAACGTCAAGTTCAGCGCGCAGAAGTTTCTGCTCAATGTCCTTGGTATTACTCACATAAGAATGGACCCTGACATCCGGGCAGATTTTCTGTAGTTTCGGGATCAGAAAAGGAGTCAGGCACGTTCCGATCGTGATCGTGGAACCGAGTTTCAATGTGGAGGACTGTCCCTGGTTGAGCATCAGTTCTTCAAGCTGCTGGAACTGGCGGATCAGACTGCGCGCCTGCGGCAGAAGCAGATTTCCGCGTTCTGTGAGGTAAAGCTTTTTACCGAGACGTTCAAAGAGAAGTCCATTGTAATGTTTTTCCAGCTCACGGATTGCCTGACTTACGGTGGGCTGCGATAAATACAGAGAAGCAGCAGCAGCACTCATGGAACCCTGGTCAGCTACCGCAACAAAAATAGTCAGATGTCGTATCGTCATATGATATGCTCCTTGTATAGAAAATACCTATTATTTCTATAAAATAATATCATTTTTCAAATACATACTCAAGTGGTATATTATGAAATGCAAATCAAAATATGAAATGAGATGAGGGAAATACATGTCAGCATTAACAGTAAGTAAAGAGGACGAAAAACGAGTAAAAGGAATGGGATTTCTGAATAACCGCGGAACAGATCTTTTTTCCGCACGGGTCCTGACGATAAACGGAAAAGTAACGGCAGCGCAGCATCGTTGTATGGCAGAAGCTGCAGAAAAGTTTGGCAGCGGTGAACTTCTGTATACAACAAGACTTTCTGTGGAAATTCCGGGAATTCCTTACGATAAGATTGAAGAATTCAAAGAAATGGCAAAGCAGTTTGACACAATAGATAACTGGCTGGAATATATTAATAACAATAATATAAGTATGAATAATTCTAAAAATGCAGCATTAATTGAGAATATAAAGGCTTCTAAAAATTCTTATCCGCAAGATAACGATAATGCAGTACATTTTCATACAATGCATAGTTGTAAAGGACTTGAGTACAAAGTGGTATTTATTATGGACGTGGTTGAGGGGATAATTCCTTATAATAAAGCTGTGCTTGATTATGAGATAGAAGAGGAGAGAAGGCTTATGTATGTCGCGATGACAAGGGCAAAAGAAAAGTTGTATCTGTTATATGCTAAAAGCAGATATAACAAGGATACAACCATTTCGAGATTTGTTACTGAGATAGATGACCATTATGTTGATTATTCGTTCTCAGAGTCTTCCTGTTCGTAGAGCTCTTCATATTCCATAGCATCAAGTTCTTCGTCAAAAGCATCTGATACGATTTCGTATTCTTCATCAGATTCGATATTTTCAAGAACGGGTTCGTTGTTGCTGTTAAGAGAAAATCTGTATAAGTATACTTCACTTTCTTCTTCATCAATATCTGCTATAGGTAAAAGTGCAATATAGTTCTTATCTCCTGCTGGGAAAGTACGGATTATTGCACACTCTAACTCAGTTCCATCATCTAATGATAATGTTACTGTTGAATATTCAGAGTTGTTATTAAAATCTTTATTATCTGACATAAGTGCCTCCATTAAATATAATCATTAACATACAATAAGAACTTTACCATATAAGTAGTATAAAAAGCAAACATTATAATGGAAAAATTAAGAAGACACACGATAAAAAGTTAAGAAAAATAATAAAAACTATAAAAAAACATAAAATCAGGGGTTGTCAATTTATAAAAAAAGGTGTATATTACATATAAATTAATAAATTAAGTCAAAGGGGACAATTCAGGCATACAAAGCTCGGGTTGTCTCTTTTTTGATGTTAAGAAAGCAATGCCACAGATTAATGGAGGACAACTATGGACAAAATTGATAAGAAATTAATTACATTACTTCAGAATAATGCGAGAATGCCACTTAAGGCATTGGCTGAAAATGTGTTTTTATCATCACCAGCAGTTTCAGCAAGAATAGAAAGACTTGAGAAAGAAGAAATAATAGAAGGCTATGAGGTTAAGATTAACCAGATTAAATTAGGTTATCATATAACAGCATTTATTAATCTTGAGGTTGCACCTGTACAGAAGCCGGAGTTCTATCCATTTATCAAAACCTGCCCTAATGTAGTTGAATGTAACTGCGTTACAGGTAATTATTCAATGCTTCTTAAGGTTGTATTTCCGAGTACAATGGAGCTTGATACATTTATCGGACAGTTACAGAAGTTCGGAAGGACAAGTACACAGATAGTATTCTCGACTCCTGTTGCACCAAGAGGAATTGATGTTAATCAGGAGCTTCCGGGAGAAGAACCACAGGCGTAAATATAATAAAATTTGGTAAAATTTTATGTGAGAAAGCCACAGGTGTTATTGATACATCTGTGGTTTTTTGGTACTATATTAATATGTGAAATGAGGTAAGGCACAGAATATATAATTAAAGAAAAGGCGGGGTAATTAAATGCAGATAACAGACATATTAGATAATGTTTCAAAGGTTATAGTTGGTAAAGAGGAAGTTACAAAAAAAGTAATTACAAGCATACTTGCAGGTGGACATATTCTTTTAGAAGATGTTCCAGGTATGGGTAAGACGATGCTTGCCAAGACATTAGCAAAAAGTATTGACTGTGATTTTGGAAGAGTGCAGTTCACACCGGATCTGCTTCCATCAGATATAACAGGAATACATATATATAACCAGAAGAGTGAAGATTTTGTATTAAAGAAAGGACCTGTATTTGCAAATATCATTCTTGCTGATGAAATTAACAGGGCTACACCAAGAACACAGTCAGCATTGCTTGAGTGTATGGAAGAACATCAGGTTACTATAGATGGTGATACATTACGGTTAGATGAACCATTTATTGTAATAGCCACAGAGAATCCAATAGAAACAGCAGGAACATATCCGCTTCCAGAAGCACAGCTTGACAGATTTCTTATGAAGCTTGAAATGGGATATCCGGATAAGGAAGAGGAGATTACAATACTTAACCGTTTTCTTAAGGATAATCCAATAGAAGATATTTCTAATGTATGTTCCAAAGAAGATATTAAAGCTATGAAGAATGAGGTTAAGAATATATATATTCATCCTTCGCTTATAGAATATATTGTAAAGCTTGCAGAAGTTACACGTAATATGGGAAGTGTTGCAATAGGAATAAGCCCAAGAGGTTCAATAGCTATGGTTAATGCAGCAAGAGCATACGCTTATGTTAATGGACGTAATTATGTTGTTCCATCAGATATTAAAGAGCTTGCTTTATGCGTATGGGGACACAGACTTGTATTTAATACAGGAATAGTTGTTAAGGAGAACAGGGAACAGGCAATAAATGAGGCATTATCACAGGTAGAGGTGCCTACTGAAGAATGGAGCAATAGATGAATATAATATTAATGCTTATAGGTGTGGTTATTGTATATAACATATTGAGGATTGCCTACAGGGATAACTGGAGCAGGAATTTATCGGTTGATGTTACATTTTCCAGCAATACAGCTACAAAAGGTGATACTATCAAGATGGTGGAGACAGTAACTAATGCTAAGAGAATGCCACTGCCTTGTGTTAATATTAAATTCAGCATAGACAAGAATCTGGTGTTTGGGCAGGAGGATAATAATTCCAGAATTACAGATAAGACTTACCGCAACGATGTATTTTCACTTCTTTCTAACCAGAGGGTGACACGAAAGATAGATGTATTGTGTGCCAGAAGGGGTGTATATAGATTAGAAGCCATTGAAACTGTATTTGCAGGTGCTTTTATGAACGATATTATGATTAATAATAAAAATGTTAATCATATGATTACAGTATATCCCAAGCCAGAAAATGTTAATAATCTTTTACAGGTCAATAACAGTATTTTAGGTGAGCTTGAAAGAAGAAAATATCTGTTAGAGGATAAGTTCGTATTTGCAGGAATAAGGGATTACCAGTCTTATGACAGCATAAGGGATGTTAATTGGAATGCCAGTGCAAGAACGGGAAAGCTTATGGTTAATCAGTATAATGAAACAGTGAGCCGTAATGTATGTATCCTGCTTAATCTTGAAAGCGAGGGCGTTCTTATGCAGGAAGATGTTATTGAACAGGCAATATCAATAGCGGCAGGTCTGGCCCAGCTTCTTATAGGAAAGGGCATCAATGTATCTGTAACATCTAATGGCTGTGATATTGATACTAAGGAGCAGACAGTGATAGAGGCTGGAAGCGGACTGTCACATTTTGGACGTATCAACACGGCATTTGCAAGAATAGATCTGAAGCTTCCTATGCAGGAATTCAGCATTATTCTTGATAATATGCAGGAATACAATAATAAGAACCAAAGGCAGGATTCGGTGTATGTTCTTATATCAGCTAACAAGCACGGAAAATTAAAGCTTTCAGCAGAAAGACTTATGTCTAAACAACAGAATAAAATATGGATTGTTCCGTGTGTTGTATCAGGCAATGGAAGCCTGTATCTGGAAAAGCTTGATTAGAATGTATAAGCAGTGTGGGAATGGAGAGTAAGATGCAGATAAGACATCTAAGAAATAGTAAAATCATAACGGAAATACTTATATTGTGTGTTGCGTACATATCAATGGCGGCGGGAGTGTATATAGGAATTGCGGGTAATGATACATCTAAGGCATATTATAGCCTTATTGTAATAATTCCAGCTATAGTTACATATTTTTCAAGAAAATATATTAAAAGTTATCCATTATTTATGGTGATTAATCTTGTGTTCGTTGTTATAGCGGCATTGCTTGCGGACACAGATCTGGAGTTTGCAGGTTATGTGATATGCGCAGCGGCAATATCTGGACACTCAATAAGGTTAAAGAATCTATATGTAAACAAGAAGCAATATGAGCGAGTTCAGGAAAATATATATGATGAAACTGGTAAGAGCAAGGATGATATGCTGATTGCTGTTAATGCGAGTGAGAAGCTTCATATAGCATATGGAATATTTATGATAGGCTTTTATATATTAGGAGGTATTGAAGGTAATTCTGTGCTTATGGAAATACAGGCATTTTTATTTGTTATGTTTGTATTATGCCAGTTCGTATATAATCAGGTAAGCAGGCTGTATGAGGTGTTCGTATTTAATGAAGGTAAATCAGAATTCCCGGCCAGAAGAATTATGGGAATTAATGTGCTTATAATGATTGTGTTCGGACTGCTTCTGGTATTTGGCATGCTTATATTCTATCACGGAAGATATGGCAATATATTCTCTATGATTGGAATGGCATTGCTTGCAATTATTAAATGGATATTAAAACTGTTATTAATGCTCCGCGGAGATGATGATACAGTAATGGACGATTATATAGAAGAAACGACAACTTCCCCTGAACCAGTAGAGGATGAGATGGATGTTATGGTTAATAATGCGGCTGGTAATGCTCTTATGGAGGTGGTTGCAATATTCCTTATAATCGGAGTGATTATATTAATAATAGTGACAATAGTCAGATATGCTTCCAGGTTCAGAAAGTCATTAGATAATGATAAAGATGAAGTGGAATATATTAATAATGACGAGGAAAAGGAATATAAAGTAAAGAAAAGTGTTAAGGTTAAGGATACTAAAGATAAAGCCAATATACAGTACAGAAAGCTTTATAAGAAATATGCCAAGTCCAAAAAGGTTGTCACAAAGTCTAAGTTGGCAGGTGCAAAGGTTGATTCGCATATGATGCCGGAAGAGATTACGAGCAAACTGATAACTGATGATGAAGCAAAAGCACGAAGAATAACAGATGACTATGAGAAAGCGAGATATTCTAATGGTGAAGTATCAGAGGAAGATATAAGTTTTCTTAAGAACTTCAAATGATTTTAATACATAGCTCAAATATATAACTGGACTTAATATTGTAATACATAATTGGATTTAATATTTGATTTAATATTGCAATACATAATTGAAAATTCTATTGACATTTTAAATTATATGCGTTATCATTTCAATAATTGATAATAAGTAAATGCAATGAAGAGGAATATTAGATAAGGACCAGCTTCAGAGAACTGTCGGAAGGTGCGAGACAGTGAAAGGAACTTATTGAACTCACCTTGGAGCTGCTACCCGAAATTATATCAGCAGGATATAAGAGTAGACGTAGACGGAAGCCAACCGTTATAGTGGACAGAATATAATGCAATATGCACGTATTCGGTGAGAGCGCAATTATTAATTGCGAATAAGAGTGGTAACGCGTGAGATTATATCTTTCGTCTCTTAGAGGTTAAGGTCTCTGGAGATGAAAGATTTTTTTGTATAATTTACTTATTATGCTAATATAATTAATATATCAGGAGGATAATGCAATGTTTGATTACAGACAGTATAAGAGAGGTTATTTTATGCCACCGGTTGAGTGTAACGACTGGGTAAAGAAGGAGTATATTGACAAAGCACCAGTATGGTGTTCAGTGGATTTAAGAGATGGTAATCAGGCTTTAGTTGAGCCTATGAGTCTTGATGAAAAGCTTGAATTCTTTAATAAGCTTATTAAGGTTGGATTTAAGGAAATTGAGATTGGTTTCCCGGCAGCATCAGAGACAGAGTATGAGCTTTGCCGTACACTTATTGAGAAGAATATGATTCCTGATGATGTTACAATTCAGGTGCTTACACAGGCAAGACCGCATATTATTAAGAAGACTTTTGAAGCTGTAAAGGGTGCACCAAGAGCGATTGTACATGTATACAATTCGACATCTCTTGCACAAAGAGAGCAGGTATTCAGAAAGTCTAAAGAAGAAATCAAACAGATTGCAATTGAGGGCGCTAAGCTTCTTAAAGAACTTGCAGAAGCAGATGGCGGTAATTTCCTTTTTGAATATAGTCCTGAAAGCTTTACAGGAACAGAGCCAGAATACGCACTTGAAGTGTGTAATGCAGTTATAGATATATGGCAGCCAACACCTGATAAGAAGTGTATAATTAATCTTCCTGCTACAGTAGAGATGTCACTTCCACATGTATTTGCAAGTCAGGTTGAATATATGAGCAAGAATCTTCATAATCGAGAAAATGTAGTTGTATCACTTCATCCACATAATGACAGAGGAACAGGCGTTGCAGATGCAGAGCTTGGTATGCTTGCAGGTGCAGACAGAATAGAAGGTACATTATTTGGCAATGGTGAGAGAACTGGTAATGTGGATATTGTTAATCTTGCTATGAATATGTACGCACAGGGCGTTGACCCGGAATTGGATTTTTCTAATATGCCAGAGCTTGCAGAGATGTTTGAACGTCTTACACAGATGAAGATAGATGACAGACACCCATATTGTGGTAAGCTTGTATTTGCAGCATTCTCTGGTTCACATCAGGATGCCATATCTAAAGGTATGCACTATAGAATTGAACAGGATCCATCTAAGTGGACAGTTCCCTATCTTCCAATTAATCCAGAAGATGTTGGACGTACATATGACTCAGACGTAATCAGAATTAACAGCCAGTCAGGTAAGGGCGGAGTTGCTTATGTTCTTGAGCATAATTATGGAATGATTATTCCAAAGGCTATGAGAGAAGACCTTGGTTATGCTGTTAAAGATGTATCGGATGTTAACCATAAGGAACTTGCAGCAGATGAGGTTCTTGAGATATTTGAGAGGCGTTATAAGAAGTTCACACCGGTATTCAAGATTTCAGAAGTCCATTTCAAGCAGATTGATGGTATCCAGACAGAAGTTACAATTGAGGCTGATGGAAAGACAACAGTAGTAGAAGCGGGTGGTAATGGTCGTCTTGATGCTGTAAGTAATGCACTTTCAAAGCATTTTGGAAAGCCTTGTGATGTAATGTGCTATGAGGAACATTCATTAAAGCAGGGTTCTGATTCAAGTGCTATTGCATATGTAGGAATTAAGGGTGATGATGGTAAAGAATACTTTGGCATAGGTATCGACCACGATATCATAAGAGCTTCAATTGATGCGGTAGAATCAGCAATGAACAGAAGTATGGCTGAGTAAAGAATAATATCAGTATAAATATTGTATCTGCGTATATGAATATATTTGCAGACATATAATTATGTGCTTCCTTTAAACAGACAGGAGATATAGTAATATTTCCTTCTGTTTAGAAAGGAAGCCTTTTTATGTAATGGATAATTTTATCGGAATTTACTATTACATAAAAGGAACTATGTGCTGGTGATATGTACCCATATGAAGCTGTAGTCTGTCGCAAGCGGTCGTGCTCGGTTAGGGAATGTGCTTTGCATATTCTTTTTTAGTTCATATTCTTTTTTAGTAATAACTGGATTTTTGACTTACCAGCTGTTATAATCTTATAGTTAATGAATTAATTCTGAAAGGAATGAATATATGAGTAAGATTATTCTTGCATCTGGTTCACCAAGACGCAAAGAACTGCTGGAACAGATAGGAATAGAATTTGATATAATTACGAGTGATGTTGATGAGACAACTTTAATTACACAGCCGGATGAATATGTGAAATATCTATCAAGGATTAAGGCACAGGCTGTATGGGATATGGTAAAAGATGATGATGATTACAGGAATGAAGATGTTGTAGTTATAGGTGCAGATACAATCGTAAGCCATAAGGGACATATTCTTACAAAACCTAAGGACACGGGTAATGCTTTTGATATACTTAAGGAACTGGCTGGTGATTGTCATCAGGTGTATACAGGTGTTACACTTATCAAGAATAATAATGTTGTAAGTAACTTTGCAGAAAAGACAGATGTATACTGTAATGATATTAGTGATAATGAGATAAGAGAATATATAAGTACAGGTGAGCCAATGGATAAAGCAGGGGCTTACGGAATTCAGGGGAGATTTGCAGCATTTATTGGAAAGATAGACGGTGACTATAATAATGTTGTCGGACTTCCGGTTGCAAGGGTATATCAGGAGTTAAAGTTATGGTTAAATTAATTGCAAGTGATCTTGATGGTACAATACTAAGAAAAGGTGCCCAGAGTGTAGAACCATCTACAATTAAAGCGATTGAACAGCTTGTTAATAAAGGAATGTACTTTGCACCTGCCAGCGGAAGACAGATAGTAAGCCTGAAAAGGCTTTTTGAGCCTGTAAGCGATAAGCTTGTATACATTGCTGAGAATGGAGCATTATGTGAATATAAGGGTGAGGTTATTGCCAAGACACCAATGGATAGAAAGCTTGCTCTTGAGATAATAGAAGATGTATATGAACAGCCTGATTGCGAGGTGCTTATATCAGGCCAGCATACAGCATATATCAAGCCTAAGACAGAAGAATATCATTATAGAATGACCAAGGTTGTTAATTATAAGACTACGCTTATTGATAAATTCACAGATGTAGATGAAGATATATTAAAGATTGCGGTATGTGATTTAAGCGGAATTGATAATTCCAAGGAACATTTCTTTAGCAAATGGAATGGCAAAGCTTCAATTACAGTTTCAGGAGATTTATATCTTGATTTTATGGAGAGCAGCGTTACCAAAGGAAAAGCAATGCATCAGCTTCAGCAGTACTTTGGATTGTCAGAAGATGAATGTATGGCATTTGGCGACAATTATAATGATATTGATATGCTTAAGTCAGTAAAATATGCGTATGTTATGGATACAGCATGTGAGGATATCAAGAAATATGCATATGACACAACTGAATGGGTTGAAGGCACACTAAGAAAAGAGTTTAATATATAAGATAATGTTTGTAGAAATGAGGAGTATTATTATGGAAAAACATATGAAAGAATGTGCAAAGGTATTTTTAAGAGATCAGAAGAAGCTTTTTGATGAGCCGGTTGTATATGATTTAGAGGAGGCAGAAGATTTTCTTGAGGAATGCTTTGCACAGTATTGCAGTAATATTAAAGAATTAAGACAGATTATGGACGATGAGGGAATGGATGTATCAGAACTTTCTGATGCAGAGCTTGAGGAACAGCTTGAAGTGTTCAAGCTTGATAATAACGGCGGATATTTCTTCGTAGAGGCATAGTTGGGCTGATATGAGAATAACAATATGCTGTGTAGGCAAAGTAAAGGAAAAGTTCTATTGTCAGGCAATAGATGAGTACAGTAAAAGGTTGTCAAGATACTGCAAGCTTGAGGTAAAAGAGGTGGCAGATGAGAAGACACCTGATAATGCAAGTGATACTGTTAATGATATAATAAAGGCTAAAGAGGGAGAAAGACTTCTTTCGTGCATAAAAGATGAAGCATATGTGATAGCTCTGGCAATTGATGGTAAAATGCTTGATTCTGTACAGTTATCACAGAAAATAGATAATCTTGGAATATCAGGAAAGAGTGATATTGTCTTTGTTATAGGAGGTTCATTAGGGCTTGATAAAAGGGTTCTTGACAGGGCTGATTTCAAGCTTAGTTTTTCGCCTATGACATTTCCACATCAGCTTATGAGAGTAATTCTTCTTGAACAGATATATAGAAGCTACAGAATTATGAAGAATGAACCTTATCACAAATAACCAGAATGGAGAAGTTATGAAAAGAAATAAGAAAAGATTAATAACAGCACTTATCATTATTGTAGCTGTGGCTGCGGTATTAGTATTTATGAAGTTCTTTAATGGTAATTTATTATATATTTCAACTGGTATGGGAAAATCTGTTGTTATGAAGGTTGATGGACAGAAGACTTATACATTTGAGGCAGAAGTATTAATGTCAGATGCTAAGAAACAATATGAAGATATGTTTGGAAGCAGTATATGGACAGAAGATATTGCCGGACAGCCGTTTGAGGAATATATAAAAGAACAGATAAGAGTAAAGCTTATAAGAGTAAGATGTATGAATTCTATGGCTAAAGAAAGAGGAGTAGTTCTCGGAAGAGAAGAAAAGAATGAAACAGCTAAGGCAGCAGAACAGTATTTTGATGGTCTTACAGAAGAACAGAAGAGCCAGTATGATATCACAGAGGATAAGGTTAATCAGATGTTTACTGAATTTGCAATCGCTTCAAAGCTTTACAATGATGTAACTTCACTTATGGATATTGAAGTGAGTTCAGATGATGCAAGAGTAATAAATATACAATATATTGTAACAGACTCAAAGGAAGAAATTGACAAAGCTTATGCAGAATTAAATGAGGGCAATTCATTCTTTGCAATTGCTAAGAAATATAATGCTGACGGCGAATATGAATATGAACTTAGAAGAGGCGAGATGGCTAAAGCATTTGAAGATACAGCTTATTCACTTTCAACAGGCCAGACAAGCGGAATCGTAGAAGCTGACGGAAGATTTTATATAATAAGATGTACGTCAGATAATGATAAAGCGAAGACAGAGGTTAATAAGTCATCAATTCTTGAAAAGAAGAAGTTAGAGGCATTTAATGATAAATTTGAACAATATGAGTCTTCAAAGTATGTTGAAATTAACAAAGATGAATGGAATAAGTTAAAAGTTTCTTCTGCACCATCTTTTAATGTAAGATTTGAGGATTTATTTAATTCAATAACAATTAATTAGAGTAGTACAGGAGTGTAGAATATAATGGCAGCAAAATATGATGCAAATAGTATATCAATTCTTGAAGGTCTTGAAGCTGTAAGAAAAAGACCGGGAATGTATATTGGAAGTGTTGGAACTAAAGGACTTAACCACCTTATATATGAGATAGCTGATAATGCAGTTGATGAACACCTTGCGGGTTACTGTAGCGAGATTACAGTAACCCTTAATAATGATGGAACCGCTACTATTATAGATAATGGACGAGGTATTCCTATAGGAATTCATCCAAAGGCAGGCATACCTGCAGTTGAGGTAGTATTTACAGTGCTTCACGCAGGTGGTAAGTTCGGTGATGGCGGGTATAAGATATCAGGCGGACTTCACGGTGTAGGTGCGTCAGTAGTTAATGCACTCTCAGTTTGGCTTGAAGTAGAGATAAAGGTTGATGGTGGTGTATACAGGCAGCGTTATGAAAGAGGAAAGGCAGTAGCACCACTTGAAAAAGTGGGAACATGCAGAAAGAATGATACAGGAACTAAAGTAACATTTCTTCCTGATGGTGAGATATTTGAAAAGACAAGATTTAAGTCAGATGCAATAAAGAGCAGAATGCACGAGACAACTTATCTTAATCCGGGACTTACAATACATTTTGAGGATAAGAGAAGTGGAAGCGAGGAAAAGATTACATATTCAGAACCAGATGGTATCAAGGCATATGTAAAGGAACTTAACAATGGCAAGGAAGCTGTGACGGATATTATCTATTTTAAGAAGAGTGAAGACGGCATAGAGGTAGAGTGTGCTTTCCAGTATGTTAATGAGTTTGAGGAAAATATTCTTGGTTTTTGTAATAACATATACACTCAGGAGGGGGGAACTCATATTACAGGATTTAAGTCTAAGTTCACTATGATTATTAATCAGTATGCAAGGGAGTTAGGTGTTCTTAAAGAAAAGGATAATAACTTTACCGGTCTTGATGTAAGAAATGGTATGACAGCAATTGTGGCTATCAAGCACCCTGCACCAAGATTTGAAGGCCAGACTAAGACTAAGCTTGATAATCCGGATGCGGGAACAGTTGTAAGTGCGGTTACAAGTGATGAGGTACAGTTATATTTTGATAGAAATCTTGAACAGTTAAAGTCAGTAATAGCCTGTGCCGAAAAGTCTGCAAAGATAAGAAAGGCAGAGGAGAGAACGAAGACTAATCTTTTATCTAAGTCTAAGTTCTCAATAGATTCCAATGGTAAGCTTGCTAACTGTGAGAGCAAGAAGTCAGAGGAATGTGAGGTGTTTATAGTCGAGGGAGATTCTGCGGGTGGTTCAGCCAAGACAGCAAGAAACAGACGTACTCAGGCTATACTTCCAATAAGAGGTAAGATACTTAATGTAGAGAAGGCTTCTATTGATAAGGTGCTTGCTAATGCCGAGATTAAGACTATGATTAACTCATTTGGCTGTGGCTTCCTTGAAGGTTACGGCAATGATTTTGATATAAGCAAGTTAAGATACGATAAGATTATCATTATGACAGATGCCGATGTTGATGGTGCACATATTGATACACTTCTGCTTACATTTTTCTATAGATTTATGCCTGAACTTATTAATCAGGGACATGTGTACATAGCTACACCACCGCTTTACAGGGCTGAACTTAAGAAAGTACCTAAGGCAGACAAAGCTTCTAAGAAGGCAGAAGGAACTAAGACGAAGGTAGATAAGAGCAGGACAGTACAGTATCTTTATGATGATAAAGCACTGGAAAGGTATAAAGAGCTTCACGCAAGTGGAACATTTACTCTGCAAAGATATAAGGGGCTTGGCGAGATGGACCCTGAACAGTTATGGGAAACTACACTTAATCCAGAGACAAGAATATTAAAGCAGGTAGAGATAGAGGATGCAAGAATGGCAACAGAGGTTACTTCTATGCTTATGGGAAGTGATGTGCCACCAAGAAGAGCATTTATACATGCACACGCTAATGAAGCGGAGATTGATGCATAAAAATGATATGATGTTGGGGTTAAAAGCCCCCAACTATGATACCTACGGATTGTTCCGTGCTACGCACTCCCACAATCCTCCCCAATATTCGCATATCGTGGGACTATCATCCCACTTTTATGCTCATATTGGGGCGGGTCCCAAGGTCATTCACCCACATATGAGCAAGCTCATATGGGTTTAGACCTTTTGACCCTGGTATTATGATATATATTAATAAAAGTATTATACGGAGATAATAATGGCAGAGAATATTATTAAAACTGAATATTCTGAGCTGATGCAGAAGTCCTATATAGATTACTCAATGAGTGTTATAACAGCAAGAGCACTTCCGGATGTAAGGGATGGACTTAAGCCAGTACAAAGAAGAGTGCTGTATGCTATGGATCAGCTTGGTTTAAATTATGATAAACCTCATAGAAAGTCAGCGCGTATCGTAGGTGATGCAATGGGTAAATATCATCCACACGGCGACAGTTCTATATATGAAACACTTGTTGTGCTTTCACAGGATTTTAAAAAGGGAATGGCACTTGTTGACGGTCACGGCAATTTTGGTTCTATAGAAGGTGACGGTGCTGCGGCTATGCGATATACAGAAGCCAAGCTTAAGAAGTTCACACAGGATGTATATTTATCAGACTTGGATAAAGATGTAGTTGATTTTGTGCCTAACTTTGATGAAACAGAGAAAGAACCAGCAGTTCTTCCGGTAAGAATACCTAATCTGTTGGTAAATGGTGCTGACGGTATCGCAGTTGGTATGACAACTAATATTCCAACACATAATCTTTCAGAAGTTGTCGATGCAGTATGCGCATATATGGATAATGAAGATATAACTACAACTGAGCTTATGCAGTATATACCCGGACCTGACTTTCCTACAGGTGGACTTGTTATTAATAAGTCAGAGCTTGCAGGCATATATGAGACTGGTACAGGAAAGATAAAGTTAAGAGGAAAGGTTGTATATGAGCCAGCGGCAAGAAAAGGCGAGAAGGACAGGCTTGTAATAACAGAAATTCCTTATACAATGATAGGTGCTAATATTGGAAAGTTCATATCAGATATAGTGGATTTGGTTGAAACCAAGAAGACAACTGATATTGTTGATGTGTCAAATGAGTCATCAAAAGAAGGTATAAGAATAGTTCTTGAATTAAAGAAGAACACAGATATTGAAAATCTTAAGAACCTTTTATATAAGAAGACTAAGCTTGAAGATACATTTGGTGTAAATATGCTTGCTATAGTTGACGGCCGACCGGAAACTCTTGGGTTACGCCAGATAATAAAGCATCATATTGACTTCCAGTATGAGATAAATACAAGAAAATACACAACACTTCTTAATAAGGAGCTTGCCAATAAGGAGATTAAAGAAGGACTTATAAGAGCCTGCGATATAATCGATCTTATAATAGAAATTCTTCGTGGAAGCTCTAATCTTAAAATGGCAAAGGACTGCCTTATTAATGGAAATGTTGATAATATCAAATTCAAGTCAGAAGCCTCTAAGAATCAGGCGGCTAAGCTTGATTTTACAGAAAAGCAGGCTTCAGCCATACTTGAAATGCGCCTGTACAAGCTTATAGGTCTTGAGATACTTGCACTCCAGAAGGAATATGACGAATGTCTTTCAAAGATTGCAAAGTATGAAAAGATACTTGGCAGTAAGAAGGCTATGGCAAAAGTAATAAAGGACGACCTTGTAAGAATTAAGAAGGAATATGGTGTTGAACGAAAGACCGTAATAACTGATGCAAAGGTTGCAGTATTCGTTGAAAAAGAAGTTCCAGCACAGGAAGTTGTATTTATTATGGATAGATTTGGCTATGCAAAGACTATAGATACAGCTTCTTATGAACGTAATAAGGAAGCTATCTACAACGATTTTAAGTATGTATTTACCTGTATGAATACTGATAAAATATGTATATTTACGGATAACGGACAGCTTCACCAGATTAAAGTAAAGGATATTCCTTTCCTCACTAAGTTCAGGGACAAAGGTACTCCAATAGATAATCTTGGAAATTATGACAGCAGCGGTGAGCTTATTATATACCTGTGTGCATATGAAACTATCAAAAATCAGAAGCTGCTCTTTGTTACAAGTCAGGGCATGATGAAGATAGTTGACACGGCAGAATTTGATGTAGCCAAGAGAACGGTAGCTTCGACAAAGCTTCAGGATGATGACAAGATAGTAAGCATTGAAAAGGCTGACGTTCAGGTTGAAACGCTTTCTAAGTTTAATCTTGATGGCAGCAGAAGTGAAGTTGAAGAAATTGTAAGTAATAAAAATGTAATTGTACAGACAGCTAATGGTGTGTTCTTAAAGTTCCCTCTTTCTGAAATACCAGTTAAGAAGAAGAGTGCAGTAGGTGTCAGAGGTATTAAGCTTGGCAAAGACGATTATATAGAAGATATATTCATTATGGATGACGGAATGGAATTCACGATGGAATATAAAGGAAAGAAGATAGACTTTGCTAAGATGAAAATGGCACATAGAGACACAAAAGGCATAAAAGTCAGAGTGTAAATTATAATTTTGCTATTCATCGTATATAAATAACATTTCAACGCTATATAAGCATAATAAAATCAGGACAATACAGCGTGGCGTATTCTGCTGCATTGTCCTGATTTTTATTTTTGAATAGAGCTATTTTATAGTTGATAAGAAATATTCGTGTATGCGTGTGTCGCCTGTTAATTCAGGGTGGAAAGAAAGTCCAATCTGATTATTGTATTTAGCGGCAACAATATGATTATCAACACTTGCAAGCACTTCAACACCATCGCTGACATTTTCGATATAAGGTGCTCTTATAAATGTCATAGGATAATTGCCGATATGCTTAATATCAGCGTTAGTTACAAAGCTTGAAAGCTGTCTTCCGTAAGCGTTACGTTTAATGGTGACAGGAAGCGTTCCTATATGGACTGTGTCATCGTCTGCTATATGTTCAGAGAGAAGTATAAGTCCAGCACAGGTTGCAAGTGTTGGAAGACCATTACTAATCATATTCTTAATGTCCTTCATCATATCAAGCTTGTTAAGTAACTGTCCCTGAACAGTACTTTCACCGCCAGGCAGTATCAGACCGTCTAATCCCTCTAAATCATCCCGTTGTCTTATTTCTATTGCTGTATGTCCGATTTCTTCAATCATATGCTCGTGTTCAATAAAAGCACCTTGGACAGCAAGTACACCTATCTTCATAGTAAGCCTCATTTCTATGTGCGATTATATTATTAACGTCCACGTTCTTCCATAATTATCTGTATTTCACTAGGATTGATACCTACCATAGCTTCGCCAAGGTCTTCTGATAACTTGGCAATAAGTGCTGCATCCTGATAGTTAGTAACAGCCTGAACGATAGCAGAAGCACGTTTTGCAGGATTACCAGACTTGAATATACCAGAACCTACGAACACACCCTCAGCACCAAGCTGCATCATAAGAGCAGCATCAGCAGGGGTTGCAACACCACCAGCGGCAAAGTTAACAACAGGAAGCTTTCCATTATCGTGCACATAAAGTACAAGGTCGTAAGGAACCTGTAACTGCTTAGCTTCCTCAAAGAGTTCATCTTTCTGCATAGATGTAATCTTGCGGATTTCAGAATTCATTTTTCTCATATGGCGTACAGCCTGAACAACATCACCAGTACCAGGTTCACCCTTAGTTCTAATCATAGAAGCCCCTTCGTTAATTCTTCTTAAAGCTTCGCCTAAGTCCCTTGCACCGCATACAAATGGTACATTGAACTGTGTCTTATCAATATGATAAATGTCATCAGCAGGAGAAAGTACTTCTGATTCATCAATATAATCAATCTCAATAGCCTGTAAAATCTGGGCTTCAACAAAATGACCGATACGGCACTTAGCCATAACAGGGATACTTACAGCTTCCTGAATTCCTTTAATCATCTTAGGGTCACTCATACGTGATACACCGCCAGCGGCTCTGATGTCAGCAGGTATTCTTTCAAGTGCCATAACAGCACAGGCACCAGCCGCCTCAGCAATCTTAGCCTGTTCAGGAGTTGTTACGTCCATAATAACTCCGCCCTTTAACATCTGTGCAAGTCCTTTGTTTAATTCATACTGAGAAGTAGTTGTCATAATTATTAACCTCATTTCTTTATATTTAAATGCTTTTTGTTAAATTGTTAAAATGCTCTGCCAGAACTACAAATATATTACATAGCAGTAACTTAATTAACTTGCGACTATAATAAGACTTATCTGATTATATTAAAATGTTCAATGTAAAGAAGTTTGATAATGTCAGGTGGTATTAAACTGACATTTAATTATAAGGGAGAAGATGAATGTGTAATAAGGTCAGATGTAATTATTGA
>OGOH01001041.1_pt1 | contig 20709 bp, 19 predicted proteins | sample 1552571 | NCBI WGS metagenome assembly OGOH01 (sample SAMEA2580170, study PRJEB22360) | human gut metagenome | biome: human gut; feature: human-associated habitat; material: faeces | place: Denmark | collected 2008/2010
CACCGGCAGCAAAACCCGCCTGCAAAACCGCTTTTAAAACGAACAATCCTCCGTGGCAGGAAAGCTCCACCACGTCTTCACCCGTAAAGCTGTGCGGTGCGGCAAAAACGGTCGCAACGCACTCATCGAGGCGCTCGCCGTCCGGCGCATACACGTGTCCGAAGCGGCACGTGTAACCCGCCATATCACAGAGCTTCGCGCCGGAAAACGACTTAAAAACACGGTCGCCGACCGCGCGGGCCTCATCGCCCGAAATGCGAATGACTCCGATGCCGCCCGGCGCCGCCGCCGTAGAGATTGCTGCAATGGTCTTCATAGTTTATCCCTTCTTCTCGCTCGCTGCACATGCAACACTTTCTCATTTTGTATTATATCACGCGGCGAAAAGATTGTCACGCAGAATGTCGGAAAACGCAGGAAAATCACAGAGAAAGCGTAAAAACCTCCGCATACGCAAAGTATACGGAGGTTCTCTGTTTTAAAGTTTTAGTTTTTGGAGATCTTACCGTAAGGCGTAGAAACGTCGTCCAGAACGCGCGGTGCTGCGGGAGCGGTGCGGTTCTGCATCGGACGGCTGTCGCGGTTATCTCTGCGCGGAGCGCGGCCTCCGCGATTATCGCGGTTGTAGCCGCCGTTTCTGCCGCGGTTATTGCCGCCGCGACGGTTATCACGCTTTACGTAGCGCTCGCCGCCCTCAGGGCCGATCACAACGTGACGGGCAAGGTCTTCACCCTCGCTCCAAGATTTCGCACCCTCAACCTCCTGCACGGCGGTGTGGATGATGCGGCGCTCATACGGATTCATCGGCTCCAAGGAGGCATTGCGACCGGTCTTTACGGCGCGGGCAGCCATCTTTCTGCCGAGGTTTTCAAGCGTTTCCTTGCGCTTTTCGCGGTAATTGCCCACGTCCAGCGTAATGCGGTAATAAGACTCGTCCACATGGTTTGCAACGAGAGACGCAAGATACTGGAGGGAATCCAGCGTTTCGCCGCGGTGGCCGATGATGAAGCCGATATTTTCGCCGGTGAGCACAAGCTCTGCGCCTGCCTCTTCTTCGCGGATCTCAATATTTACGTCGCCGAGGCCCATGCCGGAAAGAACGTTGCGCAGATACTCTGCTGCGGCGTCTGCCGGTGTGGAACGGATGAACGCGCGCACCTTTGCCGGTCTGCCGCCGAAAAGGCCGAAGCGCTTTTTCTCTTCCGTTTCGAGAACTTCAAACTCTGCGTCTGCGGGATCTACGCCCAGCATTGCGCATGCTTTTTCATACGCTTCTTCTGTGGTTGCGCCTGTTGCGATTGCTTCTTTTACCATGGCTTTCTTCTTCCTTTCTTCTTTTCAATACTCTATCTTTATCCCGTTTCGGAGTGAAAGGAGGTGGGGATAACAGCCTTTATTTATTTCTTGCTTCCGAGATAATCGGTAGAATTGCCTTTGTTTTTCTGCGCATTTCCGCCTTTTTTACCGGCCGCTTTCTTTTCCTTCTGCGCGGCCTGGCGCTCTGCCTGCGCCTGGTTCTTCGCCTCAATCTTATCGGCAATCTGCTTTTGCAGATTTGCGGGCAGCGGCTTCACCTTCCGATCTGCCTGTAAAAGCGTCACATAGCGGCTCGCTTCCGACTTTGCGGAGACCTGCTCCGGCGAAAAATACTTGTGCGTGATGAGCGTCTGTGCAAAACCGACCAGCGCGGAAATAATCCAATAGAAACCGACAGCTGCCGGCATGATGTATGCCCAGTATGCAGACAGAAGCGGCATGCCGTACATCATGACCTTCATGCAGCCCTGACCTGCGCCCTGCTGCTGTGTGGGCTGCAGCTTCTGCATGACAAAGGACTGGCCCCAGTAGGTCACAAGTGCCAGCACCGGGATGATCCACAGCATAGAAGCGAACGAGCTCGTGTTCGGGGACGCGAGCAGGTCAAGACCGAAGCATTTGAAGCCCTTGCCGAAAAACTCAATCTTCTGCACATCGTCCGCGGAGAACATCGTCAGGTGGTCCTTCAGTGCGTCGAAATTCTTAACGATCTCAAGCTCTACATACTGGTTCGTGCTCGCAATGCCCGGAATCTTAGAAACGAATTCCGTAGCCTGCGAAATAGTGTCCTTTGCAATATGCAGGGTGTTCGAGAGCGGATAAATAACGGAGTAATAAATGCCGAGCATGATCGGGAACGGAAGCAGCGTCGTCAGACAGCCGCCGCCGGGATTCACACCCTCTTTTTCGTAGAGCTTCTGCAGCTCTTCGTTATACTTCATCTGGTCCTTGGCGTACTTCTTCTGCAGCTCCTGCTGCTTGCTTGCCAATCTGGACTGCGCCGCCATGCTCTTCTGCGATTTAATCGAGAACGGGAACATCAGCGCCTTTACGATGATCGTGAACAGGATGATCGCGATACCGTAGTTTTTGAAAACGGTGTACAGGAACCACAGCAGATAACCGAGTACGCTGCCGAAGAAATTAAAAATAGACATCATAGTAGTTGACCAAATCCTTCCCGGATCAAAACTTATTCTTTTTTCCGCTTTTCCGGCACGGGGTCATAGCCACCGCGGGAAAACGGATTGCACCGCAGAACGCGCCAAAGCGCAAGCACGCCGCCGAGTAAGGCGCCGTATCGCTCCACGGCTTCTTCCCCGTACTGCGAGCAGGTGGGGATATACTTGCAGCAGCCGCGCGTCGTGCGCGGTCTCAGCTTCCGATACAGATGGATGAGCCCGATGACGGCGCGGCGCGGCCAATACCGCACACCCTTTTTCGCCGAAAAGCGTCCGCCCTTATATTGTATCGCAGCGGACACAGGCTCTTTCTGTTTTCTCATACTGCTTTTCTGCTCTGTCGTTATGAAAATTCTTCTTTCGTTACACTTGCGGTTTCTTCGCCCGACTCCGAAGTCTTTCCGGAGTCATTTTCCGCCGTTTTTGCGGAGTTATTTCTATCTTTGGGTAGGGCAACAAGCACGCCGAGTTCCTCAAGCGCGCTTTTTAACTGCGAAGATACGATTTGATAGTTTGCGAACGGCGTTCTGCCGCGGCTGACGAGGACAAAGTCATACCCCGGCTTCAGCTGCGGGTACAGCACACGGATGCTTTCACGCAGAAGGCGCCGCGCACGGTTCCGCTTGACCGCGTTGCCGATCTTTTTGCTGGCCGTAATGCCCACGCGCGCCTGCTTCATCTTTTTATTGCGCAGGCAATACAGCACAAGCGCCGGGCGCACCGCGCTTTTTCCGCGGGCGTAAACGCGCTTATACTCGTGGTTTTCGGTCAGCGGCACAAGGATGTCCATGGGTAAGCCTCCAAAGCCGTTCGGTAAGGCCAAAGCTGAGTATAGCAGAGCCTTGCCGCCGAAAAAATCAGGCAAAACAAAGAAAGGTCACGCAGCGGTGACCCTCAAAGCATACATTAGTAGGTTAAACGTGCTCTGCCCTTTGCTCTGCGACGCGCCAGAACTTTACGTCCGTTGCGTGTAGACATTCTCTTTCTGAAGCCGTGCTCCTTCTTTCTGTGGAGCTTCTTCGGCTGATAGGTTCTCAGCATATCAAAAACCCTCCTTTCACGAGGTTACTTATCAAAATGCGGTCTGCAAATAACAGTCCGTTACAGATAAGCATTATACCTTAAAACCGTAGAAGCTGTCAACCTTTTTTCGGGTTTTTACGGAAAAAAACTTGGAATGAAGCGCCGCAAAGGCAAAAGCAGACGAAAATAGAAGGCCTACATGTTTTTTTCAGCCTGAAAAAACACAAAGCAACGTGCGCAACGCCAAATGTTTTTAATCGGTCTTTTTTAAGAAAGGTTATAGGGGCTCGGGGAAAAGTTTCCCATTCCTGCGTTAAAAATCCGCCTTCGCACTCCCTTTTTCCACCCTTTCTGCGTATAAATTGCCGAAAACACGTTTCTTTCCCGCTTTTTGCCTGTGAAGTCCGTCAGATTTTTCAACATTCCACAGGTTTTCTGTGGACAACTTTGCGGTTTTGTGCTACACTATATATTAGTATTTTAGCGTCAAAATGCACTTTCAATGCCGCTTCTTCGGTCATCATGACCGCCGCGGCGCGGCTATGGGCGCATACCGATACCAAAACCTAAAAGAAAGGGAATAAGGAAATGGAATCATTCTTAGAAGCATGGGACCTCATTTGCGACTACTGCAAAAAGCAGGTCACCGACGTGAGCTATGAAACCTGGTTCAGCAAGCTCGTCCCCATCTCGCTCGATTTCGGAGCAGGCGTTGCAATCATTCAAGCGCCGAACGAATTTAACAAATCCACCATCGAGCGCGGCTTTCACAAGTGCTTGAACGACGCCGTACAGAGCGTTTTCGGCGAAGCTTTCACCTATAAGCTCATCACCCCGATGGAGAAAAAAGAAAAAGAGCGCGTGCCGGACGATGACGAATACGAGTACACGTTTGAAACGTTCATCGAGGGCAGCTCCAATAAATTTGCCTGCGCAGCCTGCCGCTATGTTGCAAAAGAGCCGGCCAAAAACTACAATCCCCTCTTTATCTACGGCAACTCCGGCCTCGGCAAAACGCACCTGCTCAACGCCATCGGTCACGAGCTCAAAAAGAATTTCCCGGATAAGGATATCATTTACGTCAAGGGCGACCAGTTTGCAAACGAGCTGATCGAGGCCATCCGCGCCGGTACCACCGTGAGTTTCCGCGAAAAGTACCGCAAGGCCGACGCACTCCTCATCGACGATATTCAGTTCATCGCCGGCAAGGAATCCACGCAGGAAGAGTTCTTCCACACATTCAATACATTATACGAATCCAAAAAGCAGATCGTTTTAACAAGCGACCGTCCCCCGCGCGACATCGCTACCTTGGAAGATCGTCTGAAGACCCGCTTTGAATGGGGCCTTACCGCCGATGTGCAGCCGCCGGACTTTGAGACCCGCATGGCAATCATCAAGCGCAAAGCCGAGCTTGTCGGTCTCAGTGTGCCGGACAACGTCTGTGAATTTATCGCACAGAAGCTCAAGAGCAACATCCGCCAGCTGGAAGGCACGGTCAAAAAGCTCAACGCCATCCATCTTGTGGAAGGCGCCACCCCCACTATCAGCACAGCACAACGCGCCATCAGCGACATCGTAAACAACGAGCAGCCTGCGCCTGTCACCGTCAGCAAAATCATTGAAGAAGTCGGCCGCACCTACGGCGTTTCCCCGGAAGATATCAAGTCCTCCAAGCGCAACGCAAATGTTTCCTTTGCGCGCCAGATCTCCATGTATGTCGTGCGCGAGATTACACAGATGCCTATGGTCGAGATCGGCAAGGAATTCGGCGGCAGAGACCACTCCACCGTCGTTTACGCCATCCAGCAAATCGAAGAAAAATCTGCGCGCGATCCCGTGACGAAGGCCACCGTCAGCGACATCATCAAAAATATTCGCGACCGCTGATCTTCTTTCACCCCTAAAGTGCTCCATTTCCCTTATTCTTTCCTATATACTGGAATACAGGCAAATTCGCTGTACTTTTAAAAATATCAAATACAGAGCATTTCCTATAACGTTCTGTATAATTGTCGTAGACTTTCTTGTGGCTATCTTTGAAGCACAACCACAAGATATAGGGTATGATCTCCAGTGTCCTTACACACGAAAGTCAAAATAAAATCAACGAGTTTTCAACATTTCACACAGAGTTTTCAACTGCTCTGTGGACGAAATCAAATTTTCCACACTCTCCACAATCCCTCCACATCCATTTTCGCAAAACTTTCGCGCGATTTTCACCTGTCCAAAGCCACTTTTTGAAGTTTCCAACTTTTTCACACCCTCTACGACTACTGCTATAACTTATACTTAAAATAAATATAAAAAAGGACCGCAAGCTTACTCCTTCCACATCTCCACACCCAAAAACACATAGAAATGTAAAAAACCAAAATGCGCGGTAAAACTTCCGCGGTCCAAAATGCTAAACAAAAGGCCAAAACCACAAAACCGCGCAGAAAGGAAGAACTTATCCACATGAAATTCACCGTAGAAAAAAGATTGTTGAACGAAGCCGTAACCAATCTGCAAAGAGCGGTTTCCTCCAAAACTTCTATTCCGGCGCTCGAAGGCATCCTCATCCGCAGCGAAGAAAACCGCCTCATTTTGACCGCTTACGATCTTGAAATCGGCATGCAGACCGAGCTGCCCGCCATCATTTCCGCGCCGGGCGCGATCATCCTCACCGCAAAGCTGTTCGCCGAGATCGTCCGCCGTTCGCCGGACGAGGACATCACCATTGACGTGGACGACCGCAACACCGCCACCATCACCTCCGGCGTGAGCTGCTTCACCATCATCGGTATGGATTCGGCAGAATTCCCGGAGCTGCCGAAAATCACCGACGCCGATACAATCAAAATGCCGCAGGAACTCTTAAAAAGTATGATTCGCCAGACGCTTTTCGCCGTCGCGGACAGCACCGCAAAGCCGATCCATCAGGGCAGTTTGTTCAAAATTGAAAACGGAAATTTAGATGTTGTGTCGGTTGACGGCTACCGGTTGGCCCTGCGCCGCGAGGCGATTAACTACGCGAACAACACCGAATTTGTCGTTCCTGGAAAGACACTTTCCGAAGTACTCAAGCTCTTAAAGGACAGCGAGGGCGAAGTGGAGATTTGTCCGAGCCGCCGCCACATTTTGTTCCGCATCGATAATTATACGGTTATTTCTGCTTTGCTCGAGGGCGAATTCCTCGATTATAAATCGGCACTGCCGAAGGATAAAAAAACCGAAGTTACGGTTTCCACTCGTACGATGATCGAAAGTGTCGAGCGCGTTTCGCTTCTCATCACCGACCGCCTGAAAAGCCCGGTGCGCTGCGTGATTGGCGAAGACACCGTCAAGCTTTTCTGCACCACCACCATGGGCCGTGCCACCGACCAGATTTCAGCGGAAATTTCCGGAGACCAGCTTGAAATCGGTTTCAATAACAAATATTTACTCGATGCACTCCGCGCGGCGGAGACCGACGAAGTTCGACTGCAGCTCGGCGGCCCGATCAGCCCGATGCTCGTTCTGCCGAAGGAGGGCGACGCGTTTTCGTTCCTCGTCCTGCCGGTACGCCTGCGCAGCGAAATGTGATCGATGTTTCACGCGCTGTCCGCCATTCACGGACAAGTGTTACGACTTTCGTGAAACATTAACTTGTGAAGCTTTGACACCAAAATCTAAAGTATAAATTCCGTACAACTTTAATGTGCGAACAAACGCGAAGATTCGTACATTAAATTTATCTTTATTTTATAAAGGATCGAATATATTATGAAAAATGAGATCATCACGATCACAACGGAGTTCATCCGTCTGGATGCACTTTTAAAGCTTGGCGGCGCGTTGGATACCGGCGGACAGGCCAAATTCGTCATTCAAAACGGCGAAGTCGAAGTAAATGGCGAAGTCTGCACCATGCGTGGAAAGAAAATGCGCGACGGCGACTATGCCGAATATAACGGCGGCCGCTATACGGTAAAAGTGGAGGAATGAGCCGGTGAACGTACTGCGCCTCGGCTTTGAAAATTTCCGAAATTTGTGCCCGGGCGAAATTTTTCCGGGCGAAACCATCAATGTCATTCACGGCAGCAATGCCCAGGGCAAAACGAATTTGCTTGAGGCCATCTGGCTTTTTACGGGCGGACATTCGTTTCGCGGCACAAAGGATAGTGAGTTGCCGGTTTTAAAAGACGGCAAAAATGCGCCTGCGGCCTCACTTTCCATGACGCTGTTTACAGAAGGACGCGAGCAGGAGCTAAGGCTCGAACTGCGCGACGGTCGGCGCTCCAGTGTCATCAACGGCGTGGAGAAAAAGACCGGCTCGGCGCTTGTGGGCAAGTTCTGCGCCGTCATTTTTTCGCCGGAGCATCTTTTGCTCGTCAAAGAAGGCCCTTCGCGCCGCCGCGCGTTTTTAGACGGTGCGTTGTGCCAGTCCCGCCCGGCATTTACGCGCGTTTTGGCGCATTATAATAAAGCTCTCATGCAGCGCAATGCGCTTTTAAAGGATATTCCGCGTCACCCGGAGCTTATCGATACGCTTGATGTTTGGGACGAGCGCCTTATTCTGTTCGGCACGGAGGTCGTACAGGAGCGCGCTGCGTTCTGCAAAGATCTGGAGCCGCGTGCGGCGGAAATTTACCGGGGTATCGCGAAAAACAGGGAGGAAATCACGCTTTCTTACGCGCCGTTTGGCGGTGCGGAGACAAAAACGGAGATTGCCGAGCGGTTTTCCGAAGCGCTGAAAAACGCCAGAAATGCCGATGCTCGCGCGGGGTTTACGTCCGTCGGCCCGCACAGAGATGATTTGATGCTCACCATAGACGGACTTTCCGCCAGAACGTTCGGTTCGCAGGGGCAGCAGCGCAGCATCGTGCTGGCGTTAAAGCTTGCGGAAGCCGATATTCTGTACCGAAAAACCGGCGAGCGCCCGGTTATCTTGCTCGACGACGTGATGAGTGAGCTTGATATGAGCCGCCGCGATTATCTTTTGAATCACCTTGACGGGCGGCAGGTGTTCATCACGTGCTGCGACCCGGAAACTGTGCGCCTGATGGAAACGGGACGCGGGTTCTATGTGGAAAAAGGCACGGTGCGGCAGGATACGGACGAAAAAGCAGGGGAAGTGCACGCGGAAAACGAAACGCCGACTTGCGAAAGCGAGTAAACCTGTGGTATGATAAGGAGCATGGTATGTATATTCACCTTGGTATGGGCGTTGTAGTGCGCGAAGAAGACGTCGTGGGCATTTTCGATATGGAAAACACCACGGTCTCCGGCGCAACGCGCGATTTTTTGAAGCGCGCCCAAAAAGAGAACCTTGTGGAAGACGTGTGCTATGACCTGCCGCGTTCCATTGTGGTTTGCAGAGATTATATCGGCGGCGAGCGCGTGTATATCACGCAGATTGCCCCGGCCACGCTTTTAAAACGCTCCCGCGCGGAGATCGGCGGCATTGCGCTGAGACCGCACGCCAAGGGACTGTAACAGAAAGGATCTTCATTTATGCAGTATTTCGGCATTCCTACCTGTCCGTATTGCAAAAAGCATGTCAACCTTGTTCGCACGTGGAGATTGAAGCGTGAGGGCGAGTATAAATGCCCGCGCTGCGGCGGTATTTCCAATATCTATCTTTCTCCGCTCGTGTATGTGTTTGCCGTGCTGGCCATCTGCGCCGGCGTGTGCATCTATTTCTTCCATAAATTTGTTTTGGATGACATCAAGCTGTTCACTTGCCTGCAAATTTTCATCCCGTTTGCGATTTTCTTCTTTTTAAGCCTTTTCACGGTGTATTTAAAGCGCCCTGTCATCCGCAGAGTACAACGCGAAGCCCCGCGACCGGCTCCGCAGCGCAGTGCGGAACCGGAAAGACGTGCTCCGAGCCGTGACGATACGTTTACGGAGATGAATACGGGCAGATACAGAGAAAATAACGAGCCGGAGCGCAGAGTGGACCGACGCGTCTGAATTCTGACGGCAAGTAAAATGTAAAGGTCTTTGATTAAACTTTCTTCAGAAAGCTTATAGAGTCTCGGGGCAAAGCCCTGAAAAACAGAAAATCCACACGGAAAAGAGCTGCCGAATTGTAATTTACGGGCGGCTCTTTTTGCGTTCTTACCGACCGTAAAACCGCAAAAAAAGAGGGGAAAGCGGTGTGCATTTTCAAATATACATGCTTTTGTATGTTTATGCACAAAAAACCGCAGAAAATCTAAGCTTTCAGCGGACATTTTTCAAAAATGACCTTGTAAATTTTACCGTTTTGTACTATACTATTATATAAAGATAACCGCCTGCGGAACTGTACAAATGAAACAGGCGGCGTTTCTCTTTGAATAGATAACGAATGAATGTCTTTTATTTCAAAGGCACAAAAACACATTCGGCGTTTTCGTGCCGAAGAAAGGAAAATGAGAGTTAATATGGATATTAACGAAATGACGCATGTGGATACGAATTACGATTCGGATCAAATACAGGTCCTTGAAGGTCTGGAAGCCGTCCGCAAGCGCCCGGGCATGTACATCGGCTCCACCGGTCCGCGCGGCCTGCACCACCTTGTTTACGAAATCGTAGATAACGCCATCGACGAAGCGCTTGCAGGCTATTGCGACCGCATCGATGTGCGCATCCTACCCGGCGACATCATCTGCGTACAGGATAACGGCCGCGGCGTGCCGGTCGGCGTGCAGCACCAGACGGGTCTGCCGGCCGTGACGGTTGTGTATACCATTTTGCATGCCGGCGGCAAATTCGGCGGCGGCAGTTATAAGGTTTCCGGCGGTCTGCACGGCGTTGGCGCTTCCGTCGTCAATGCGCTTTCCTCGTGGCTGGAGGTCGAGGTGCGCCAGGGCGGTCACCTGTACCGCCAGCGCTTCTCACGCGGCAACGCGGAATATGACCTGCAGGATCTCGGCCCCATCGAAAACCCGGAGCAGACAGGTACCATGGTTACGTTTAAGGCTGACCCCGAGATATTCAAAGAAACCACCGTTTATGATTTTTCCACGCTCGAAACGCGTCTGCGCGAGCAGGCATTTTTGAACGCCGGCGTCAACATCATCCTCACCGATGAGCGAGACCCGGAGAATATCAAAAGCGACCGTTTCCACTACGAGGGCGGCGTAGCAAGCTTTGTGGAGTACTTGAACCGCAAAAAAGCCGTGGAGGTCATCCACCCGGATGTCATTTATTTCTCCGCGACCGCGCCGGACAACAACTCCACCTGCGAAATCGCCATGCAGTATACGGACAGCTTTAACGAGCTGATTTTGTCCTTTGCAAACAACATTCACACGGTGGACGGCGGTACGCACGAAGACGGCTTCAAGCGCGCCTTAACGCGCGTGATGAACGATTACGCAAGAAAGTACAACATCTTAAAGGAAGCCGATAAAAACCTTTCCGGCGAGGACGTACGCGAGGGCCTCACGTGCGTCATCAGCGTAAAGGTGAAGGAGGCACAGTTCGAGGGCCAGACGAAGGGCAAGCTCGGCAATACGGAAATCAGCGGCCTTGTCAGCAATCTGATGAGCGACAAGCTGATGACGTTCCTTGAAGAGAACCCCGCCGTGGCACGCGCCATTTTCGACAAAGCCATGGCGGCCTCCCGTGCAAGAGAAGCGGCAAGAAAGGCAAGAGACCTTGTGCGCCGCAAATCTGCGCTTGAAAACGCAACACTGCCCGGCAAGCTCGCAGACTGCCAGTCCCGCAACCCGGAAGAGACCGAAATTTACATCGTCGAGGGCGATTCCGCAGGCGGCTCCGCAAAGGGCGGCAGAGACCGCAAATTTCAGGCAATCCTCCCCCTGTGGGGTAAAATGCTGAACGTTGAGAAGGCGCGCTTAGACCGCGTTTACGGCAACGATAAGCTCATGCCGGTCATTACGGCACTCGGCACGGGCATCGGCGAAGAATTCGATTTGAATAAACTCCGTTACGGCCGCGTCATCATCATGGCCGATGCCGATGTCGACGGTTCGCACATCCGCACTTTGCTTTTGACGTTCTTCTACCGCTATATGCGCCCGCTTGTCGAAGAGGGACACGTGTACATCGCACAGCCGCCGCTGTTCCGCATCACGAAGAATAAGCGCCACTATTACGCGTATTCCGATAACGAGCGCGACGAGATCATGACGCAGCTGCAGAGCGGCTACGATATTCAGCGCTACAAAGGCCTTGGTGAAATGGACTCCGAGCAGCTTTGGGAGACGACCATGAACCCGGAGACCCGCGTCATGCTGCAGGTCACGCCGAGCGATGCCGCACAGGCGGACGAAATCTTCACCATTTTGATGGGTGATAAGGTAGAGCCGCGCCGCGAGTTCATTGAGCGCAACGCAAAGTACGTAAAGAATCTGGACATTTAAGCGCGAAAGGATCAGCAAGCAATGGATAATATGGAAGAAAAGAAGGAAAACCTCATACAGGTGGACCTCAGAGAGATCATGGAGACGTCGTTCCTCGATTACTCCATGTCCGTTATCGTGCAGCGTGCGCTGCCGGACGTGCGCGACGGCTTAAAGCCGGTCCACCGCCGTATTCTCTACACCATGTATGAAAACGCTCTGTGGCCAGAAAAGGCTTACAGAAAGTGCGCGGATACCGTCGGTTCCGTACTGGGCCGCTACCATCCGCACGGCGATGCTTCGGTTTATGACGCGCTGGTGCGTCTTGCGCAGGATTTTTCCATGCGCTATATGCTCATTGACGGCCACGGCAACTTCGGTTCCGTAGACGGCGACCCGCCTGCTGCATACCGTTACACGGAAGCCCGCATGAGTAAGCTTTCTGTGGAAATGCTGAAGGATATTGAAAAGGACACGGTCGATTTCTCCCCGAACTACGACGACCGTCTGAAAGAGCCGAACGTGCTGCCCTCTCATTTCCCGAATATCCTCGTAAACGGCTCCACAGGTATCGCCGTCGGTATGGCGACAAACATTCCACCGCACAACATGGGCGAAGTGCTTGATGGCGTGTGCGCTATGGTGGATAACCCCGATATTGACCTTGACGGCCTCATGCAGTACATTAAGGGACCGGATTTCCCGACCGGCGGCATCATCATGGGCCGCAGCGGCATTCGCGCCGCATACGGCACCGGCCGCGGCAGAATTTACGTGCGTGCCCGCGCAGAGATCGTGGAAAAGCCGAATGGCCGCTACCAGATCGTCGTCACCGAGCTGCCGTATCAGGTCAACAAAGCAAGACTCATCGAAAACATCGCAGAGCTTGTCAAGGATAAGCGCATCGACGGCATCTCCAATATCGACGATCATTCCGACCGCAACGGTATGCACATTGCCATCGACATCAAGCGCGAAGCTTCCCCGCAGCTCGTTTTGAACCACCTGTATTCGCTTACGCAGATGCAGATCACGTTCGGCGTCATTATGCTGGCCATTGTAGACGGTCAGCCGAAGCTGCTCACCCTGCGCGATATTCTGCAGGAATACATCAAGTTCCAGAGTGAAGTTGTGCTGCGCCGCACGCAGTTCGACCTTAAAAAGGCGCAGGAGCGCGCCCACATTCTGGAAGGCCTCATGATCGCGCTCGACTTCATCGATGAAGTCATCGCCATCTTGAGAAATTCCAAGTCTATCCCGGAAGGCAAAGTCGCCCTCATGGAGCGCTTCGGCCTTGACGATGTGCAGGCACAGGCCATCGTGCAGATGCGCCTTGGCCAGCTGACCGGCCTTGAGAGAACAAAGCTCGAGGAAGAGCTTGCCGCACTGCGCCTGAAGATTGCGGATTTCCTCGACATCATCGCAAGCGAAGCGCGCCGCTACGGCATCATCAAGGATGAAGCCATGGAGATGAAGAAGCGCTTCAGCGACGAGCGCCGCACGGAGATCGCCGCCATTTCCGGCGAAATGGACGTGGAAGACCTCATCCCGGAGGAAGACTGCGTCTTGACACTGACGAACTTCGGCTACGTAAAGCGCCAGACGCTCGACACGTACCGCACACAGCGCCGCGGCGGACGCGGCATCTCCGGCATGAGCCGCCGCGAAGAAGACGTTGCGAGCGAGCTGTTCATTGCAAATTCGCATGACTTCGTACTGTTCTTCTCCGACAGAGGGCGCGTGTACCGCTTAAAGTGCTACGAGATTCCGGAGGGCTCCCGCACAAGCCGCGGCATGAACATCACAAATCTGCTGCCGCTTGAGCCCGAGGAGCGCATCACCTCTATGCTGCGCGTCACAAAGTCCGAGGAGGAAGACCACTTCCTCACCATGGTCACAAAGAACGCCGTCATCAAGCGCGTTGCGCTCTCTGCGTTCCGCAATGTGCGCAAAAACGGTCTTATCGCACTCGATCTCGCCGAGGATGACGAGCTCAGCTGGGTGCGCCTGACGAGCGGCAGCGATGATCTGCTCGTTGCAACGCGCTTCGGCAAGGCCATTCGTTTCCACGAGGCCGACGTGCGCGAAATGGGCCGTCAGGCCCGCGGCGTGCGCGCCATCCGTCTGGCCGAGGGCGATGAAGTTGTGGGTGTGTGCATCTGCCGCGAGGGCGGCACGGTGCTCACCGTCACCGAGAACGGCAAGGGCCGCCGGTCGGACATCGACACCTACCGCATCACCGCCCGCGGCGGCAAGGGCATCCGCAACTACGATGCCTCCAAGGACAAGGTGGCAGCCGTCAAGATCGTGGATGACATCGACGATGTGCTGCTGAGCAGTCAGGAGGGCATCATCATCCGCCTGCACGCCAACGAGATCCCCGTCCAGAGCCGCTATGGCTCCGGCGTCCGGGTCATGCGTCTGGGCGAGAACGATAAGGTGATGGTGCTGGCCCGCACCGACCACGACGACGAGGCACAGACCGAGAGCATCGAGGCCGACACCGAGGATGAACCCACTGCCGAGCAGCTGGCGGAGATGGAAGCAGCCGATGAGGCATCGGCCGCCGAAGCTCCCGAGGCCGACGTCGGCGACGAGGAATAAATCCCGGCACAAAAACATAAGAAGACCCTGTGAGGAAGTTTCTCTTTTGCAAGAGGATGACCCCACAGGGCCTTTTTGCTTTTTTGCACGAAAAAACGGGACAAACTTTGACGGAAATGACAGGCGAAATTTTAAAATTCCATTCGATGACATGGTTTGGCATGAAACGACCTGAATGGGTCATGAAACGACCTTGATGTTGGCGGGAATTGGGGTATCATTAAAGAGAACAATTATCATCATAGGACAGGACCACGAAAAAATATTTTTTTCGTGGCGTGAGAGTGGAGTAAAATGCAGAGCAATGAGCCGTATATCGGAAGCGTCCGGTTTTTCAAAAACATCATTTTTTTGTGCTGCATCCTCGGCGTGCTCATCCCGACCGGGCTGGCGCTCCGCTGGCGGAGCCGGGCAAAGACGGCAGAGGGCCTGCTGGCCCAGAACGCCGTCGTGCTGACGGGCGAAGAGGATGAAGCTGCCAGCGAGGCTGAGGCGGCTTCGGCGGAGACAGAGCCGGAGGCCAACAGTTCCGACGAGCAGGAGCCGCTCAGCTACCAGCTGCTCTACCCGGATTTTTATGCGCCCACCCCCCTGCCGGACATCGAGGACGCCGGCAAGACCATCTACCTCACCTTCGATGACGGCCCCTCCGACCGCACCGACGAGGTGCTGAAGATCTTGGACGAGAAGGGGGTCAAGGCCACCTTCTTCGTCATTGGCCGGGAGGATGAGACCTCCATCCAGCGCATCAAGAAGGCCGCTGCGGCAGGCCACACCATCGGGATGCACAGCTACAGCCACGACTACGAAAAGATCTATACCTCGGTGGAGGATTTCCTCGATGACTTCTATAAGCTGTTCGTCATCCTCCGGGATGAGGCAGGCGTGACCCCCACGGTGTTCCGTTTCCCGGGCGGCAGCCTCAACAACTACAATCAGGGCGTCTACAAGGAGATCATCGCGGAGATGCTTCGCCGCGGCTTCCGCTACTACGACTGGAACCTTTCGGCAGAGGATGCGGCCAAAAAGTCGCCCTCGGCCAGCACCATCGTAGAGGGCATCACCTCCTATTCGGCCCAGAAAAAGCATGGAGTCGTGCTGATGCATGACTCCGCCCACTGCAAGACGACAGTTGAAGCATTGCCTGCACTCATTGATACGCTGCGGGAGCAGGGCTTTGATTTTGCCCCGCTGGACCGCACGGTGCGTCAGGTCAGCTTCCACTATAGATCGGCGTCAAATCAATCATGAGAGGAACGTGTTGAAGATGAGCAAGAAAGACAATTTTTCGCAGGCAGCCTATGAGATGTTCGGCATCGGCAGGGGCGGCAGCAAGCGGGAGGCCGACAAGACGGCGGAGAAGCCTGCGGAGTCCGCAGCCATGGATGTGGAAGAGGACGAGATGAGTCTGACCGTCGCGCCGACCGTCGCAGAGGTGAAGCCTCTGGAAAAGGTCCCTGAGAAGCCCAAGACCACCCTTCTGGCGGAAGGCAGCGTCTTCGAAGGAACCCTGCATACCAAGGGCGATGTGGAGATCGCAGGCGTCTTCAAGGGAGACATCTTCTCCGAGGGCAACGTCAAGCTCTTTGCCAACATCGAGGGCAATGTTCAGGGCGGCAATGTGGAGCTTGTGACCAGCAGCGTACAGGGCGATGTCAGCGCCAAGGAGCTGCTCAAGATCGGCCCCCAGTCGGTCATCGGCGGCAACATCAAGACCAAGGATATGATCTGCTCTGGCCGCATCGTGGGCAATGTGGAGTCCAGTGGCCGTGTGACCCTGACCACCGGCAGCGCCCTCACGGGCGACCTGACCGCCTCCACCATCGCCGTCATGGAGGGCGCTCTGATGGAGGGCCGCTTCAAGATCGTAAAAAAATAAGCTGCGGTTATACTGGACAAATCGGCCCCTGATGTGATAAGCTATCGGAACAATAGAAAAGATCCTCATGGGGGAGTAGCAGGCACCGTTTTGCAGGCGGTGCAGCAAGTCAACACAATGACGGCCCGGGCGGCTGTCTGGCTTGCTTTCATTTGCGAGACTCATGTGCTTTGGTGCGAGTACCACGCCCATTCCACATGGAGTCAGTTTGTAAAAATCCGACCCGGAATTGGCGAAATGCGCGCCGATCCCGGGTCTTTTGTCTGCCCACCAATTCCGGTCAAATCAGGAGGCATCGTTATGGAATGGAGTTTTTTGTTTTTCTTCAACAGCGCCCTGCTGGGCGTGGGCCTTGCCATGGATGCGTTTTCCGTCTCGATGGCAAACGGTCTGCATGACCCTCAGATGTCCCGCCGCCGGGGCGCCCAGATCGCTGGCACCTTCGCCATCTTTCAGGCTGTCATGCCCATGACGGGCTGGGTCTGCGTCCACACCATCGTGGAGCTGTTCTCTTCGTTTGAACAGTTCATCCCCTGGATCGCCCTCATCCTGCTGGGCTACATCGGCGGCAAGATGCTCCTCGAGGGCATCAAGGGCGAGGAGACCGAGGAGGCTGCCGAGCTGAGCGCAGGCGCGCTCTTCATGCAGGGGGTGGCCACCAGCATCGATGCCCTGTCGGTGGGCTTCACCATCTCGGAGTACGGCTGGTTCATGGCGCTGGTCTGCTCCCTCATCATTGCGGTCGTTACCTTCTTTATCTGTGCAGCCGGTCTTTCCATCGGCAAGAAGTTCGGCACCAAGCTCTCCGGCAAGGCCTCCGTCCTCGGCGGCGTCATCCTCATCGGCATCGGTCTGGAAATTTTCATCTCCGGCATCATGGGCTGAGTATAAAGCAAAAGCGGCGCCTGCGCGATGCAGGGCCGCTTTTTTTGTTCCCCGTGGAACATCATTCAAAATAATCGCCGTATTCCTCGGTGAGCTTACTGCCCAGACGGCGGATGCCGCCGTAGAGATGGCGCTCCACCAGCGGTTCGAAGGCCGCAAGGTCGCACCGCTCAATGGCGTCGATGAGGTTGTGGTGGTCGGCCACCACCTCGGCCAGACCGCCGGTGGTCAGGGTATCCAGCATCCGGAAGCGGCTGTAGTCGGCGTGGGCGTTCTGCAAGGTGCGCCAGAGGTACATCTTCCCCATGGCGGAGAACCACGTCTCGTGGAGGCGGGTGTCGGCCTCGTAGAGGCGGTTGAAGTCCAGCGTCTCGGCCTTGGCCAGCTCGTCGTAGGCGGCGGCGCGCTGACGGATGAGGGCACGGTGCTCGGGGGTGCAGTGGGGCGCAAAGTCCCGCAGCACCCGGGCCTCCACCGCGATGCGCTCGTAGATCAGCTCATCCACGATGTCCCGGTTCAGCCGGGTGACAGTGGTGCCCTTGTAGGGCACGATCTTCACAAGGCCGTTTTCCTGCAGGCGCTGCAGCACCACCCGGATGAGGGAGCGGGGCGCGCCGAAGCGGGTGCAGAGCGGGTTTTCGCTCAGCGAACAGCCGGGCCGGAGGGTCAGATCGATGATCTCCCGCTCGAGGACGGCGTATATTTCCGAATCCGTTTTAAACTGCTGTTCCATTGTCGTTTTCCTGTCTGATGCCCCAAGCGGGCCATGTCCCGGGCACGGGGAGGCGGAAGTCCATCGCCTTGCCGGTGCCGGGGTGGATGAAGCGGAGGCGGGCGCTCTGGAGCGCGATGTCTCCCTTGACGCGGCTCCCGTATTTGCCGTCGCCCCAGAGCGGGTGGCGGCGGGACGCGAACTGCACCCGGATCTGGTGGGTGCGCCCGGTGTGGAGGGTGATGTCCGCAAGGCTGGCGCTGCCGTCCGGGGCGGAGGCAGAAATGCGATATTCCAGCACAGCCTCCTTCACGCCCTTGCGCGGACGGCTCACCGGAAAAACACGGCCTTTCCGGCTGTCTTTGAATAAGAAGTCCCGCAGGACGCCTTCGGCGGGCAGCTTTTCGTCCGGCCCGCCCGCGATGAGGGCGCGGTATTGTTTCACGAAAGGCGGCGCGTCCGGTGTGCCGGCGTCAGGCTCGGCCCGGCCATCCTGTTCGGCATAAACCTGCTGGCTCTGTGTCACCTGCCGGCTGAGGGCGGCAGCGGCCTGCGGGGTCTTGGCATAGACCATCAGCCCGGACACGCCGGTGTCCAGCCGGTGGATGACGCCCACATAGGCGTCGGGCTTGTCCCAGAGCTTCCGAAGGGCGGCGGGTACGCCGTCCTCGCTGGAAAGCCCGGCGGGCTTGTCCAGAACCACGAGGGCTGTATCTTCGTAGAGTATCACAGCCTGCCCTCGTCCACCAGTGCCTTGAGCTTGAGCACGCCCGCGATGGTCTTGCCGTCCTTGATCTCGCCGCTCATGACCATCTCGTAGGCTTTTGCCAGCGGGATGCGGTCGGGCGTCAGGAACTCGTCGTCGTCCAGATGCATCTGGGTCTTGTGCAGCCCGGTGGCCGCCCACATATAAATGACCTCGGTGTCATAGCCCACGGTGGGGTAGAACTCGCCCAGCGGGGTGTAGTGGTCGGCGGTCAGGCCGCACTCCTCGCCCAGCTCCCGCTTGGCGGCCTCGAAGGGGTCTTCGCCCTTTTCCAGCTTGCCGGCAGGCAGCTCCCACAGCTCCTGCTGCATGGCATAGCGGAACTGGCGCACCATGCAGAGGGTGCCGTCCTCAAAATAGGGCACGATGCAGGCTCCGCCGTGGTGGTGGACGACCTCCCGCTGGGCAGTCTCGCCGTTTTCCAGCAGGGCGGTGTCCTTGGTCAGCGTGACCACCCGGCCCTCAAAGAGCACCTCGCTCGTGAGCGTCTTTTCGAAATGTGCAGCATCCATCGTTTTTTGTGCCTGTCCTTCCCTGCGCTCCAAGGCGCATTTTCCTATGGATAAAGTTTACGGCAGAAGCTGTACAAATGTCAATTATAAATTTAGGATTTTGTAAGAAAAACCTCATCATCACTGGATTTTAGGCAATAAAAGCCTCTTGGATGCAGGCAGGGACACATCTGTAAAAAAGAGCTAAAAATTTTCGGGAATTTTTGTTGTGTTTTGCCAGTGGGTTTGCGTTGCCTTTGCCAGCGGAATTTGCTATTATATTAGATGAGCAATAGTGCCTTCATGGGGTTCTCCGGCCCCGGGCAGGGCTATTGCCCTCGATGAGCGTGTGCTTTTGTGGAGTTCTCCGGCTCCGGCGAAGTGCGGCGCTTATCAGTTGAGCAATACGTTTTTCAAAGGAGTTCTCCGGCTCCGGCCAAAGACGTTTGCCCCGCGCAGAAGGTACCAAAATTCTGAATGGAGGAAGAAAAATGCCTAGAGCAAAGCAAACCATGGATGGCAATACCGCTGCCGCTCATGTAGCATATGCCTACACGGACGTGGCTGCTATCTACCCCATTACCCCGTCTTCTCCGATGGCTGACTCTGTGGACCAGTGGTCCGCAGCCGGCCAGAAGAACATCTTCGGCAACCAGGTCAAGGTCGTCGAGATGGAGTCTGAGGCAGGCGCTGCAGGCGCTGTGCACGGCTCTCTGGGTGCAGGTGCTGTTACCACCACCTTCACCGCTTCTCAGGGCCTGCTGCTGATGATCCCCAACATGTACAAGATCGCTGCTGAGCAGCTGCCCTGCGTGTTCGATGTTTCTGCACGTACCGTTGCTACCCAGTCCCTGAACATCTTCGGTGATCACAGCGACGTTATGGCATGCCGCCAGACCGGCTTCGCAATGCTGGTCGAGAGCAGCGTGCAGGAAGTCATGGACCTGTCCCCTGTTGCCCATCTGGCAGCCATCGAGGGCAAGGTCCCCTTCCTGAACTTCTTCGACGGCTTCCGTACTTCTCACGAGTACCAGAAGATCGAGAAGTGGGATTACGCCGACCTGAAGGAAATGTGCAACATGGAGGCTGTCGAGGAGTTCCGCAAGAAGGCTCTGAACCCCGAGAACCCCAAGATGCGCGGCTCCCACGAGAACGGCGACGTGTTCTTCCAGCATCGTGAGGCATGCAACAGCGTTTACAACGCTCTGCCTGCTGTTGTTGAGAAGTACATGGCCAAGATCAACGCAAAGCTGGGCACCAACTACGATCTGTTCAACTACTACGGCGCACCCGATGCTGACCGTGTGATCGTGGCTATGGGCTCCATCTGCGACGTTGCTGATGAGGTCATCGACTACCTGAACGCCAAGGGCGAGAAGGTCGGTATCGTCAAGGTCCGCCTGTACCGTCCCTGGGTCTCCGCTTCCCTGCTGAAGGTCCTGCCCAAGACCGCCAAGAAGGTGGCTGTGCTGGACCGCACCAAGGAGCCCGGCTCCCTGGGCGAGCCCCTGTACCTGGATGTTG
>OGOH01001044.1_pt1 | contig 20688 bp, 15 predicted proteins | sample 1552571 | NCBI WGS metagenome assembly OGOH01 (sample SAMEA2580170, study PRJEB22360) | human gut metagenome | biome: human gut; feature: human-associated habitat; material: faeces | place: Denmark | collected 2008/2010
CGCTTATATTCGTGTATGGGTGAGTGATATTTTGATACGGCCTAATAATTGGCCTCAATGGTATGGTTTCGGGGAATATAGTCCTAATAAATATCGTTTTGTTTTGGATGTATTGGGTATCGAGGATTTTCCAGTATTGGGCCGTTGGGATACAGGGTATGAAGAAGGAAAGTTTGCGACGGGACAATTGTGGGCCTTTGCTTATCAATTGCAGGAGGCTTATAAAGAGTATCGTGCAGAATACGGGCCAATCTATATGGATGACGATGCAGACCCGAAAGTAGAGATTAGTTTTAACGATTAATGCGGATGGTATGAAATATAAGTTTTTAGCCGTATGGGCAATCGCGGCAGTATTGAGCGGTTGCTACGATGATAAAGGGAATTATGCTTACTCGGAAATCAATGAAATCAGCATCGATACTGTGGGTAAACAAACTGAATTTGAGGTATATCAGTTTGATGTTCTCGATATTCCCGTCGATATCCGTTTTGCTCTTGAAGAGGTGCCGGATGAGGATATGGAGTATAAGTGGACAATATACAGTAATGCGGCGACCGGAAATGTTGCTGCCGAGGTAATCGGTACGGAGCGGAATCTGCACAGCGTTATCCGGCAACCTTCCAGTGCGGACAGCTATTCGGTGGTTTTGCAGGCAAGGAACAAACGGAGCGGTATCGCGACACAAATGTCTTATACGGTTTATGTCACCTCCCGGATTCTTTCAGGATGGGTTGTCCTTCATACAGATGGCGTACAGAGTGATGTGGATTATATTGCGACGCCCCGTGCCGTGCCGGCGATTACGGCTTCGCGTCATATCCGTAATGCTTATTTTCCAGCCAATAATCAGAAAATTCCGGGTACTCCGGCGTTTGTCGGGGCGGTACGGGTGAACCATCAGACAGTAAATTCGGTGTATATCGGTACGCGGGAGGAACTTTATAAAGTGTCGGGCAAAACATTTGAGTTGGAGTATCTTTCAGAGTCCATGTTTCCTGTGAAGCCGGCTGTTTACGATTTTCAACGTTTTTTATCTCTTTCCCGTTCAAGTAACACACAGTTTGTCATTAACAATGGACAAGTACACAATATTGCCGGACAGACAGCTTTTGAGATTACATTTTCCCAGGCATTGGAAGCGAATGAGGCGTTGAATGCCGTTGATTTGGCTCCCTTTATTTACATACCGGCAAACTTTGCTTCGACAACGAAATTTGAAGCTGTTTTTTATGATCGTCTGGGACAGCGTTTTGTGATACGTCCGCAAAATAATATGCCTGTTGCCAAATTGGCACCTTTTACTTCGCAGGCTTCTTCCGTTTTTGATGTGAATCATGTCGGAATGGATATTTTGTGGTTTGAACGGGGGTATCAGGATTACGGATATGCGGTGTTTGAAGACAATCTCGGCGGACGTTGGTTTTATATAGCCGATTTCAATAAAGCAATGGATGCTACGATGGCCGTTAAGAAGTGTGATATGGGCGGATGTCCTGAGATTACGGATGCCCGTTTTTATTCGACAGGCAGTCGGGGACCGGTATTTCTTTATGCTACGGAAAGGAATATCTATACTTATGATTATAATGGCTCCAATCAGGCTGTGCTGATTAATGAGCCGTTTAGAGAGAACGAAGTGATTACTGCTATGCAGGTATACAAACCGTATGCTGCGACCAATGATTTGGCGAATGCGGATGGCACTTTGTTGTATGTGGCTACGTGGGACGGACAAGAGGGACGTTTATATGAATTCTCGTTGAATGAGACGAATGGTTATTTGCGGGAGAAGAAGCCTTTGGAGGTATTTGGCGGCATGGGACGGATTGTGGATTTCTGTTTCAAAGTGCAAGGCGTGGGGACCGGTTCTTAATGGATATAATAAAAGTTTCAGGAACATAAAAATAAAAGATAATGAGTAAGTGGATAATATTTTGTTTGGTATTGTGCCTGTTGGGAACCGGGGCGGATGCACAGTCAATTTATAACAGAAAGTATTTGGTGGCAGGCCAAACGGTGGATATGACATACAATCCTGCCGGAACGCCTTTAGAGAACGCAAAAGATGTGAAGGCCATCGTTTATCTTTGGAGAGATTATGTGTGGGAAGCGGATGAGGTGGACATGACGTGGCGGGATACGTGCTGGACAGGTAGTTACCGGATTCCTCTCGGGACGGCATTGCTGTGCCCTGTTTTCCGGGGCGGTGAAGTCCTTGACAAAGGAGGACAAAATACTTATGCGCAAATGGTATTTGATCCGGCAACCGGACAGCAATATCCTGGCGGACATGTCGGCTGGGGTATCTTGCGTAATCCGTTGTTATCGGCAACTTACGGGATTCCGGAGTTTTGTGATGCCCATAACCGTATCGGTGATGACGTAATGTTCTTTTGGATAAAACAACAGTTGCAGTATTTCCCGCAGGAACGGGCGAACGTATTGAAATACGTCGTACCTGTATTGAAGGCTTTGGGACGGGACAGTGCCGAAATGCGGCGGGTTGTGCGGGGAGAAACGGAATTCATTCTCGGCGATACGGCTTCTACTGAGCGGCAGATTATGGATGCCATGCGGTTGGTGAGGGATGAATTACAGGATGATTCGCTTTGGGTGGCATTGGAAAGCAAAGCGCTGGAAAAATTTCCGAAAGGGTTGTTGGCACGTGACCGGGCTGCCCGTAAAATTTGTACGAATTTTACTATGAAGAATGATGAACGGATTCCGGCGATTAAGAATTTGATTCGTCAGTTTCCGCCCGAGTTGTATTTGGGATTGCAGAGTGAGGGCGACAAGATGTATTACGATCTGCTGCGCGGGTACGTTTATACGCCGGTTGTGGAGTCGAAAGACTATTCCGCTTTGTATGAGTGTATGAAAGCTTCTCCCTCGTGGTTGTTGGGGACTTACTTTTGGCATTTGGTACAACTCCCCTACCGGAACGGCGAGATGAGTGCAGTAAAACTTCAACCCATTGCTACGGCATTGGTAAATGAAATATTCACTCATCCGCGGGAGGGTGCCGACCGTTTGGTATCTCCTTCGGATTACCGGGCAAATTTGTATAAAGTCCATGCTGATGCTTTTTTCGCTTATGCGCAGATATTGGCTGATTGCGGAGAAAAGGCCGAGGCTTTGGATTGGGTGGAGAAAATCAGACCCTCTTTCGGTTACCGGGATGCCTCGTTCAATGAGTTTTATACCCGGCTGTTGAGCACTACCGGCCATTCCGATGAAGTGATTGCCGTACTGGAAAAGAGTGTCGGAGAAAATGCCGCTACCCAAGCGATGCTGGATGCGTTGCGTGGAGGATATGTGGAAGATCATGGATCGGAACAGGGATTTGAGGAATATGTCGACGCTCTCAAGTCACCGGAAGGACAGCAAGCCCTGCGGGAGAAAGTGAAGCGGGAGATGTGCAAAGAGAAGATTGCCGGCTTTGAAATGAAAAATCTCAAGGGTAAAACCATCCGTTCCCTATCCTTGAAAGGGAAAATTCTGGTACTTGACTTTTGGGCTACATGGTGTGCGCCTTGCAAGGCGGCATTGCCTGCCATGCGTATGGCGGTTCATAAATTCGGCAAGGACAAAGATGTAGCATTTTATTTTGTCACAACACAGGAAAAAGTGTCGGGACTGGCAGAGAAAGTGCAGGAGTTTGTCAAAGAGAAAGGTTACACCGATATGAATTTCGTGTGTGACTTGTCCGGCGACGGGAAAACGAACGACAAGTTGTATAATGCTTTGGCCCGGCAATTCCATTTTTCCGGTATTCCGCTGAAAGTGGTGATTGACGGAGAGGGCAATCTGCGCTGGTATTCTGTCGGATACATGGGTAATCCGACGGCATTGGTGGATGAGATTACTTTTGTCATCGATGAAATCAGAAAAGAAAGTAAATGAAAAATATATTCCTGTTCATTTTTTTATTTGCCTGTTTACAGATATTTCCGGCATCGGCCCGGGAATACCTGTCCCAGGCATCGGATACGGTTGTATTTCCTGTGGGATGCGAGGGTCGTGAGATAACGGTAGCAGTTAACGATACCATTTGTTTGTCGGGTACGCTGACTATTCCGGCCGATGGACAGAAATCACATCCGGCGGTGGTTATTATTTCTGGTACGGGACAACAAGACCGGGATGGGACATTCGGTCCTCATCGTCCTTTTTGCCGTATAGCCGCTTATTTGGCTGCACAAGGCGTAGCCGTATTACGGACGGATGATCGCGGTACGGGCCGATCCACCGGTGTGTATGCAGAGGCAACGACCCGTGATTTTGCAGATGATGCCTTGCTGATGGTGGCTGCGCTGAAAAGACAACCGGGTATTGACCCGCAACGCATCGGTCTGCTCGGTCATAGCGAAGGAGGAGCAGCCGTCATGATGGCAGCGAAAAATTCTTCCGATGTGGCATTTGTCATCACTTTGGCAGGTTTGTCGACAGACGGTCTTACTGCTTTGAAATTACAGAACAACGGGTTGATTCGTGCGGCTCGCTATCAAAATGATATATGGAAAGAGGCAAACATCGCTTTCCTGGAGCAGTTATTCGGATGGGTAGCGGCCGTGCCGGCCGGCCAGCGTCTGGAAGAATCGGTGAAAGCGGAATATTACGCATGGTTAAAGCAGCAGCCGGATACTCTGTTGAAAATACTGAATCTCAAACATCGGGAAGATATTTACATAAGCCGTTATCTGCAGGCAGCCGACACCCGTTGGTATCGGGAAATGATGGCCTATGAGCCGGCAGATTATGTTCCTTTTGTACGGGTGCCCGTCCTGGCCTTCTACGGAGAAAAGGATGTTATGGTGCCTGCTGCTGAAAACAGTGACCATCTTGAACGTCTGCTGAAACAAGGAGGAAACACTTGTTATCGGATTGTCAATATGCCCGGACTCAATCACATGATGCAACATTGCATTTATGGTACTCCTGACGAATACGTCTCTTTAGAAGAGGATATTGCCCCGGAAGTGCTTGGCCGGATAGGGGAATGGTTGAAAGAAAGATATAAATAAAATGCGGTTTTCTGAATTGATTTATTCAGTCGGAAAACAACAATTTAAAGTTCTTTAATTTCTTTGACGGGAAGGCCGGTCAGCTCACTGATATCTTCTGTAGCAAAATCTTTTGCTTTCATATTACGGGCGATTTCCAGCTGTTTCATTTTTTCGCCTTCTTTCCGGCCTTTTTCCATCCCCTCCTCTATTCCCTTTTCTTTGGCGAAAGCGATTGTCACTAACTGGTCGCGATAGACCTTGATACTTTCGTCGTACTTTTCGCGTTCTTCTTTTGTCAGTGATGCGATGTCGATGATTTTTTCCAGTTTTTCGAACACCGCTTTGCGGGCCTTAAACGGTAATCGGTTTAGTGTTTCCATGTTCTTTAATACATAAATCCAGCGTTCAAAATCAGTTATACATTCTTCTTCTTCCTTCGTAAAAGCCGGAAGTTCGATGAAAATAAAGCGTAGCTTATCCGAAAATACCTCGTGTGTATCACGGTCGGAGAGTACGATGTCCGTGCGCAGTTTGCCCGGAGAATCACCCAGACGGAAATTCATGAAGAACACACCGATCCTGAATATGCCGTTCACCTACCAACAGATCGTTCAGAAAGTCGATCAGCAGGTCCTTTGTCATTTCCTGTCCGAAAATGATTTTGAATCCGACATCTGTAAAAGGATTGATAAACTTCGCCATGATAGCCCCTGAAAGAATCGTTAACGGAACAAAATCTCGCATAGACCATGCTACAGTCAATGGCTCCCCGGTGGCTGGAAATACAGATCTCCTGTAAGAATATGGTCGCAGTCTGTCTGAAAAATTGGAAAATATTGTAAAAGTATCTTCTTAAAATAAAAAAAATCGATATCTTTGCATCCGATTTTGGTGTCACGATTCTGCTGCTACGGAAAAGTGATGAAAAGGGAATCAGGTGAGAATCCTGGACAGACCCGCTGCTGTAAGCTCTGCTAAAATCTTCAACAATACTTTAGCCACTGTTCTGGAAAGAATGGGAAGGGCGTTTGAAGATTGGAGTAAGTCAGAAGACCTGCCGAAATGATGTATGATTGATAAACCTTCGGGGATTAAGGTTGCTCGATTCGGACTTGATTTTATTTTGCAAAGGGTGTGCTTTACGGCAGGGGTTATGCCGGAAAACAATTTCCAGTCAGGATTCTGCAATATGATTTCTTTTCAGGTGAATTTAGAATTATGCAAAATGTTTCCGGTAAACGGAGAAGCGCCGGTGGCACATGAATGGGGTGAATTTATGCAAGTTTTTTGAGAGGAAACTTTCACTTTGTTGGGAGTGGCTTTGCCGCTGTTACAACGGATAAACTTGTATGTAATTAACAAATAATAATTTATATCGGTGTAAAACAAATTCAAGATGAAAAGGAAATTTATTTTAACTTCTCTTGCCCTTACGTTCTGTATGGGCATGTATGCAGAGCAACCTGTAACTGTAGAAACCGATTCCATGCGTCGGATAGATTTGGAGGAGGTGATGATCCATGCGACTAAAACCGGAGCTTTATTAAAAGATCTTCCGAACCGGGTAGAGGTGGTGACCAAGCGGCAGATCGAAGCTTCGGGGATCAATAATCTGACGGACCTGTTGAAAAATTTTGTTAATGTGGATGTGATTGAATATCCGGGATATAATTCTTATTTCAGTATCCGGGGATTCAAACCGACAGAAGGAAAATACACGACAGTCCTGATCGATGGAGTACCGGCCGGTACTACCAATATGGCGACACTTTCTTTAGGCGATGTAGAGCAGGTGGAAGTTCTGAAAGGCCCTTTCTCCGCCATGTATGGTTCGGATGCGATGGGTGGAGTGGTGAACATCGTCACCAAACGGAATAAGGATAAACTCACCGGAGGAATCAAAGTTGCAGCCGGAAGTTATCAAACTTCCAAAGGGGCTTTTCATGTCGGTGGACGGATCTACCGGGGGCTTTCTTTCGATGCCTCTTTCGATTATACTGCTCAGGCACGAAACTATAAGATCGGAGACCATAATCTCTTGCATATGTCGGCAACGGATAAAGCTATCCTCGGTAAAGATACTTATGGTATTAAAATGAATGGCTCTCGGCATAGCGGTATCGCCGGGAAAGGCCGTATCGGTTATGATTTCGGGGAAAACTGGTCTTTGAATTTTACCGAGATTTTTTTGTGGGTAAGGACCTGCCGACGGGAGGAAATGTCTGGGGGGCTAACGGATTGAAAAAGAAAGATGTCACCCGGTATACCGAAAAATTGGAACTCAACGGAAAAGTGAATAATCATAATTTGTTTTTCGCTCCTCATTACTCTACAGCTAAGACCGATACTTATACGGCAGACACCGATACGGCTTATGTGTATTCGGGTAACGAACTGAATACTTATGGATTTACAGCACACGATAATCTGATTTTAGGCAAACAAAGAATTGCTTTCGGATTCGATAACAATAATGAAGTCAGTGAGATAACCAGTTTTAAAGCGCGTGGTGAGATTAAAGCACCTTATCAACCCCGTTTCCGGAATACGGCTTGGGGGATATTCCTGCAGAGTAACTTGAAATTATTTAAAGAAAAATTGGACTTGTCGGTCGGATTGCGCTATGATTATATCGATTTTAAACTTCGGAAAACACCTGGTTTGGAGAATGAAGAGAAATCGGAAAGTTACAACACTTTCAATCCCAATATCGGTGCAAAATACAATATATACGGTGGTATGGCCGTCCATGCCAGTTTCGGTACAGCTTTCAGCATGACCGATGCTTATCAGAAAGCCGGAGAATTTTTGTACAGCGGTACGCTTACCGTAGGAAATCCTGATCTGGATCCTGAAAAATCCCGTACGTTGGATGCCGGTTTGACATTCAGCCGGCCGGAACTGGGGGTAAATTTTGATTTTACTTATTTTTATACGTGGAATGATGATCTGATTGTGGAAGAGGCATGGACCGATGAAGAAAGCGGACAAAAGTACAAAACGTTCAAGAATGCCGATAAAGCAAAAAAAAGTGGAATGGAAATTATGGCTTCTTATGACTTCGGCCGTCTGTTCGATAGTGACTTTGCTTTGAAGCTTTATGGAAATCTGACCTGGATGTTTACCTATCAGGATCAGACTAAAGGAGTATGGAACAAAACATTATCCGTTCGGAAACAGAATGCCAATTTCGGACTCGATTTCTTGCATCAGAAAGGATTCAGTGCGCGGCTGAACGGACGTTTTGCCGGACATCGCATCGAGAAAAACTTTATCGGTGATAAATATCGTCCGACATTGAACGATTTGTTAAGTGAAAGCCAACCCGGGTATTTAACTGATAAACTGATTAAGCATCCGCAATTTATGGTGTTCGATTTTTCGGCCTCTTGTCCGCTTATAAAGAATGTGTCGGTCGGTTTGAATATTAACAACTTATTCGATGAAAATTATACCGAAAAGGATGGTTATAATATGCCTGGGCGGAATTTTCAGGTAAGAGCTGCTATGACTTTTTGATCTGAAGACATGTATTTGTTGCTGATGGCGGATATATAATGGGGTATGAAAGGGATTAAGTATTATTTTGTTATTTTGTCACTTTGTTTTGGGCTATCTTTGACAGCCCAAAACAAAGTCAGTTTTCTTATCGATGACGGTTTTTGGGTCGGCGTAAACCGGAGCATGCATTTACTGGCGAAAATGCATCCGGAGGTAGCGGAGAAATGTCAGTTCAAGGAATTTATCTATTCCAACTATCACGAAAGTGATATGGATTTTTTTGAAAATTCCGATCTGATATTCGTCGCTTTGCATAATAATGGGTTGGTTTTTAAAGCGAAACCTCAGCTGTTGTCTGCTTTGAAACGCGGAGCGAAGGTTTATGCGCTTAATTTATCCCATGAATACGATGCCGAATTGCAGGAATGGGGGATCTGTTTCGATCCCTGGACATTGGCCGCTTTTAAAAGCGGAGGAGAAAACAATATCATGAATATCGTTCTGAAAAAACTGAATAAAGATTTACATTTCGATTGTGAATATCAGGATATTGAAGAAACTCCCCTTTCCGGAATATATAACTATAGAAATAAAAAATTACATACCTATATCGGTTCTTATTTAGCCGAGAGAACCGATATCGACACCCAGGCTCCCTGGATCGGATTGATTATTGGGAGAAGCGATCTGACCAAATCGCAGTATTTGTATATCGATGTATTTATCCGGAATATCGAAGAGAAAGGTTTTAATGTATTACCCGTGTTCACCTCTCAAAAACCGGGACATCACGAAGAACAGGTGATCGAACGGTTTTTTATTTCCTGTGATAGTCTTCCCCGCGTGAGTGCCCTCTTGAATCTGGGATGTTGGTATAATACAAGGCCTGAGCAGGAAAGGGTGGTACTGGAAAAATTAGGAGTGCCGGTGATCAATGGGATTATACTGAGTACGAATCAAAAAGATTGGGAAAAATCTTTAGTCGGAATAGATATTTACAATCGGTCGAATTTGGTGGCTATACCCGAATTAGCCGGTTATATCGAACCTTCTGTTGCTGTCGTATTCGACGATTTCGATCATAATATCCGGATTAAGAATATGATCGGTTATCAGATGGAAACGCTGCTCGGGCGTATAAAGAATATCCATAACCTGCAGACAAAGCCTAATCGTGAAAAGAAAGTGGCCCTGATTTACTACAGCTATCCTCCCGGAAAAGAAAACATAGGGGCCAGCTACCTGAATGTACTTCCCCGAAGTATTTTATCTATCCTACGGAGAATGCGGCAGGAGGGGTATGATACCGGCGGGCAGCCGATCGACAGTGCTGCTATTTTTAACCGGGTGATGGACTATGGAAGGAATATCGGTTCCTGGGCTCCTGCAGAGGTGGATAAATTGGTGCGTAAAGGAGATCCTGTATTGGTACCGATGGAAGTGTACAAAGAATGGTACGATAAGTTATCGTTGAAGATTAGGACGGAAATGGAGAACAAATGGGGAAAACCCGAAGAGTCTGAACTGATGGTTTGGAAAGATTCTTCCGGGAAATCTTATTTTGTGATCCCGGTGGTGAAATACGGAAATATCATACTGACACCTCAACCTCCCCGGGGATGGGAAGACAATGCGAAGAGTTTATATCACGATCCTCTGGTTCCTCCCCCTCATCAGTATCTGGCTTATTATCTTTTTTTGAAGTATGGCTTTCACGCAGATGCACTGGTGCATATCGGTACTCACGGCACGCATGAGTGGTTGCCCGGAAAAGAAGCCGGACTCGGTCCCGATGATTATCCCGAAGCGCTGATCATGGATGTACCTAATATTTATCCGTATATTGTGGATAATGTGGGTGAAGGCCTGCAGGCGAAAAGAAGGGGACAGGCCGTGATTATCGACCACATGACTCCTCCTTTCGATAAGGCTTCTTTAAATCCGGAATTGCGGGATTTGAAAAGTGGCATATCTAAATACTATGATCAAAAAAGCAAAAGCCCGATCTCGTCGATGGCGCAATTCAGGGATCTGGTTCTTCGGATAAAAACACTCGGACTGGATAAGGATTTGAAGCTGGATACCATAACGGATCAGAATCTGGAAGATATCGACGATTATCTGAAAGAGATAGAAGAAAATAAAACCCCTTTCGGCTTGCACACTTTCGGTGTATCCCCTGATGAGGCTTATACGAAAGCGACAACGGAAGCTATTGTATCAATGCAAAAGGATTTGATGGGAAAAGATTTGGAACTTTTCAGGGAGCAGGTACAAAAGAATATCGCAAAATCGGGGAAAGAAGAATTGGATGCTTTTATCCGGGCTTTGAATGGAAAGTATGTCCGGGCAGGAACAGGAAACGATCCGATCCGGAATCCGGGTGCTCTGCCTACAGGTAAAAACTTTTTTGCTTTCGATCCGAGACTGATTCCTTCCAGAATGACTTGTCGGTTGGGAGAGCAATTGGCAGAGGAGCTGATAGAACAGTATAAGGCCGAACACAACGGGGAGTGTCCTCCTAAAGTGACCATAAATTTGTGGGCGGTGGAGTGTATCCGGAATGAAGGTACGATGGAAGCCCAGGCTTTAAGCTTACTTGGTGTGAGACCTGTTTATAATGCTTCCAATCAGGTTGTCGGTCTGGAATTGATTCCGCAGCATGAGTTGAAACGTCCGAGAGTAGATGTCGTTTTTGCTCCATCGGGATTATACAGGGATATTTTTCCCGAATTGATGGCTCTGCTGGATAAGGCAGTCAGCCTGGCCAGAAGTGCCGATGAAAAAGATAATTTTGTCCGGGAACATATCCTTGAATCTGAAGATAAGTTGAAACAACTGGGGGTTCAGGAAGATTCGCTGGCCCGGCGCATCGCTTCGGTACGTTTGTTTACGACCCCTTCGGGTGCTTATGGCACCGGGGTTAGTGGGACGGTGCAGGCTTCGGGAACCTGGGAGGATGAAAAGGACGTGGCGGAAGTTTATTTTGACAAGATGAGTCATTTGTATGGCCAGGGATTTTGGGGAACGAAAGTAGAGGACGAATATACCTATTTACCGAAAGGCTTTTCGAAAACTGTATTTAAAAATGCTTTGTCGGGCACCAGGGTGGCTTTGCACAGCAGGACTTCGAATCTGTATGCTTTGCTGGATAATGACGATATGTTTCAGTACCTCGGTGCTACCGGTTTGGCCGTTCGGACGATCGACGGGAAATCACCGGTGGTCATGCTGACGAATCTGGTCGATCCTTCGGCTCCGGGACAAGAGACACTCGAGAAATTTCTGGGACGTGAACTGAAGACCCGTTATCTGAATCCCAAATGGGTGGATGCGATGGTGGACGAGGGATATGCCGGTGCCCGTTTTATCAATAAAATGGTTTTTAATCTTTGGGGCTGGGAGGCCACATTACCGGAATCGGTTAGCGATAACGACTGGAATCAAATCTATGATACTTATGTCATGGATAAATATCGACTGGATATAAAAGAACGGTTTAAGAAGAGCGGCAATTTATATGCCTATCAGTCGATACTTGCCCGTCTGCTCGAGACGGTCAGGAAAGGATATTGGAAAGCGGATAAAAAGAGGGTGGATCAGATGTTACTTCAGTTTAATGAAACCATACGGGAAGCCGGATTAGCCTGTAATCTGAATATTTGCAACAATGAAAAACTGATGCAGTTTATTTCTGACCGGATCAATGATATGCCTTCGCTGACCACAGAGGAAAAATCCCGCTATAAATCGGCCTTGGATGATCTGAGACACAAAGCTAAAACAGAGGATGCCGATGCCGATTCGACTACTGACGGAGGTAATGACAAAATTTATGAACTTCAGATTCAAGACGATAAATGGTTATTTAAACAAAAATAAAGCGCAGAGAAAATTTTTTTAACAAAAACAAACCGTCCCGTTCCTTTGCCGTATATAGGTTAGATATCATATAGGTTTGACATTAAATTATGCGATCCATGAAAGAGGAAAATCAACCAGGGAATTATCAGCTGAAAGCTGATCTGGAAGGGAATTATTTGATAGATAAAGAGCATAAGGCTACAAAACGATTAGGAATATTTTATGCACCTTCGGGAGGCAGCGTTCATAAAGTGGCCCGTCTGATCAAACAAAAACTGGTAGATCTGCAACCGGATCTCTTTGTTATTTCTGATGTCACTCCACTGCGATTACTGGATTATCACAATCTGATCCTGGTCTGTTCGACTTTAGGCCGGAATACCTGGGAAATGGAACAAAAAGATCCCTGGTCGTCATTTTTACCCAAAATGCTCCGGATTCGTTTGGAAGGTCGAAAGGTTGCTATCGTCGGGTTGGGGGATCATGTCAGTTATCCGAATAATTTTGTAGACGGAATGGGCATATTGGGCCGGACGATCGAAGAAATCGGCGGAAAACTGATCGGAGAAACAGAGACCCGCGATTATATCTTTAACGATTCGCGTGCTTTACAGGAAGGTAAATTTTATCGGTTTGCCGCTGGATGAGGATTATGAGGCTGATAAAACAGAAGATAGGGTAGATAATTGGTTGGAAAGGATCCGGCCTGAATTGAAAAAATAGGGGCGGCCTGCCAGGTAGAACAGAAGAAGGTGGCTGAAAAGTCATCCTGGAGAAATAAATGGAAGTATATCAAAAATGAAATTTGACTTAGTTTGTTGTTTTTGCCTTTACCTTTGCTATTTCAAATAAAAGTATTACCTTTGCAATTGATATGACCTCCCACGCTTCCCGTTGAACAGCGCACCCGGGGAGGTCTTCGAGTTTTTATATGGTAGTTTCAATAGAATTGACTGATAAAATTGATTATACAAAGAAGCCGTTGACTCTCGCCGAGCAAGTCGCACGGCTAAAACAACGGGGGCTTGTTTTTGATGATGAAAGCGAGGCAACTGCTTATCTTTTCAATATCAGCTCCTATCGGCTTCGTGCATACACTTATCCGTTCCAAGAGAACGGCGAAGATTCCGAACACACCTTCACTCGCAAAGATATTCACTTCAAGGACATCATTGACCTTTATTGTTTCGACCGCAGACTGCGTTCACTTATTTTCAATACTATTGAGAAGATAGAAGTGGCAGTGCGCACAAAAATTGTACAGGTATATGCCGAAAGCACAGGCGATAGCCATTGGTTCAATGATGAAAGTTTATATCGTTTCGGCTATGATGATTTGATGGATCGTATTGATGCTGATGTAAATCGCAGCAATGAAGATTTCATCAAGCATTACAACTCCAAATACGACAATCCTTCGATGCCGCCGAGTTGGATGGCACTCGAAGTTGTGTCGTTTGCCACATTGAGCCGTTTGTTCCAATCCTTAAGGTTAGACAGTCGTAAAGAGTACATTACCGAACAATTCGGTTTGAAGAAAGTGGCAATCTTGGAAAATTGGCTACACTCCATTTCCAATCTCCGTAACTGTTGCGCTCACCACAGCCGAGTGTGGAATCGTCGTTTTATGGTCAGTGTAATCCTGCCATACAATACTCTTTATCCCTTTATGGATAGAACTACAATCGGACAAATACGCACAAACAAATTATTTGCCGTGCTGTCTTGTATCGCGTATATACTTGATATTATCAGTCCAGGTAGCGACTTCAAAAAGAATATCAAAGAGTTGCTCAAATCCGATTGCCGTTTGCTCGACCTCAAAGATATGGGATTCCCTAAGTATTGGCAATCTCTCCCCATTTGGCGGGAAAAATAGCAAACTTTGTGTTTATACAAAGTGATCAACAGATAGTTAACCTCAGTGTCCCGGTAATCCTTGATTCGTCAAGTTATCGGGTTTGTTATTTTAATTGTTAGAATATTTTATTCGACAATATTTTGAGTGGTAAAGAAGTTATGATACAGGAAGTGGATGAAGCGTATCTGAATTCATTACTGGAATAATACAGTTTCAGAATTCCAACACATTTTTGCTGCCATAGTCCACCTCTATACTGAATGATTCTTCGATCGGGCAAATGCCTGCGTAGACCATAGCGCAGGCGATGACTCCCCGGTGGGTGAAAATACAGGCATCGGTATGGCCGGAATGGCGGAGTTCATCCAGAAATTGAGCGACACGGCGGCACTGATTTTCATAGCTTTCCCCTCCTCCTGCCGGGAGATGAATCCAGTCCTTATACCAAAGTTCAAGACGGGGGTCGGTGAGATCGTCCCATTTCTTCATTTCCCACTCCCCGAAGTTAAGTTCTTTTAAACGGTCGTCGAGGATCGGTTCGTGAAAGCCACAAAAGGCAGCTAACTTCCGGCAGCGGGAGAGCGGGCTGCTATACACGATATCGAACCGTTCGTTGGAAATGTTTTCTTTGACCCGGCTGGCTTCGGTTTCGAAAGAAGGGGCGACACCGACATCGCTCCAGCCGTAACAAATTCCGGTTTCGACGGCTACACGGGTATGGCGGATCAGGGTTATCTTCATAGGGAATAAGTATAAACGATAGTGGCACCGATATAAAAAAACTGTTCGGCTAAAAGTACGCTGGCCCCGCAACAATCTCCGGTATATCCTCCGATTTTACGGTTGAAATACCAACGCAAGCCGGTAAGGATAAGGAGGGTGGGGATTAAAGCTAAGAAAGGAGTCGCCATCAGCCAAAGGGCGGCGAGGCAGGGCAGGGCTACCAGGACAAATTCGCAGAGACGGATTTTGCGGTAGAGTACTTTTACTTTGCTCTCTTCTTCCGTACGGGCATAGGGTAATGTATTGATCATAACGGCGGTACAAAGTTTGGAAAGTACATCCGCTCCGATAATGACACCGGGAAGGGCCAGCGAATAAAACGAACTCAACAAAGATACATACAAGATGAAATACAGAATCAGGCCGATCGTACCGTAACTACCGATATGGGAGTCCTTCATGATTCGCAGGATGCCGGCTTTGTCATGTCCTCCGCCGAAACCGTCGAAAAAATCAGCCAGTCCGTCTTCATGTAAAGCTCCGGTCAGGAGCAGACGGGCAATGACCGCAATGACGCAAGCCGGCAACAAAGGCATGACCCAAGAGGCAAGATAAAGCGTCCCCCAGGTTGTCGCTCCGGTTAAAAAACCTACGATTGGCCAGTATAACAGGATTTCTGCATACTGCTTTTTATCTACCCGGACGATTCGCCATAACGGAAGCCGGGTAAATAATATGATTGCCGCAAACAGAGATTTCATACGGATATCTTAAAAATATTTCGTAACGGCTGCCTGTTTGAAACTGCTCATTTCGTTGATCATACGGATGGCGGATTCTATAATCGGATAAGCGCAAATGGCTCCCGTTCCTTCTCCCAAACGTAATCCCAAATTCAATAATGGCTTGGCGTGTAAAGCTTCTAGCACTGATTTATGTCCGGCTTCATCGCCCTGATGTCCGAATACACAATATTCCAATACCTCCGGATGCAGTTTACTGGCTGCCAGTATGCAGTTAGTCATGATAAAACCGTCGATGATGATCGTCATGCCTAACTCTGCAGCCTGTAGCATACCTCCTGCTGCCGCCACCATTTCAAAGCCTCCGAACCAACGCAGGATATCTTCTGCCGTACCGTTTCCCTGATAATTGTCTGTGGCCCGTTTCAGTACCTGATATTTATGTTCGATACCCTGGTTGTCCAGTCCGCTTCCGGCACCGACGCATTCTTTTAACGGAATTCCGGTGAAAAAATACATCCAGACCGATGAGGCCGAAGTATTGGCCATGCCCAATTCGCCGAAACTGATGATGTTGGTTCCTTCCTGATAAGCCAATTGTACCATTTCTGCCCCGATTTCGATGGCGCGTTCCATCTCTTCGGGCGTCATGGCAGGTCCGTAAAGGTAATTATCGGTACTCTTCCTGATTTTCCGGTGAATAAGTCCGGGCAGATCCCCGAAATCGGCATTCACTCCGCAATCTACCACTTTCAGTATGAAATGATGCTGGCGTGCAAACATATTGATTCCGCCGCCGCCTTTCAGGAAATTGTATATCTGTTGTGCCGTTACTTCCGGGGCAGAAAAGCTGACTCCTTCGACAACCACACCATGGTCGGCTGCAAACACAATATTTTGAGGAGTTCTCAAAACAGGAGAGAGGCTTTGTTGGATGGTACCGATCTGGACTGCCAATTCTTCCAACCGTCCTAACGAACCTTTCGGTTTTGTCAAATTATCGATTTTATCCTGAAGTGCCGGTACGATCTTTTTATCCGGCGTTTTGATATTGAAAGTTCTCATATCGTATCCTATTATTTTTTATCCTTATTACCTTTCACTTTTTTTACCTCCCTGCCTTTAGCTTTATAGCCTTTAGCCTTTTACCTTTACTCCTATTCCCGAGACCATCAGCACCACCTCGTCGGCTTTCTCTGCGATGTATTGGTTTACCCAGCCCTGCATATCGGTAAACCGGCGTTGGATGGTGTTTTCGGCAACTCCACCCATACCGATTTCATTGGTCACAAAGATAAAAGTCGCTTCCTGGGCTGTAAATCGGTCGAACTCTTCTTTTAGTTCTTGTAAAGCCAGGTCGACATTCGAATCCTGATCGAAAAAGAAATTAGTACCCCACAAGGTAACACAATCGATCACGATTACCCGTCCTTGCAAGTGATGTTTACTCAGGGCTTTTTCTTCCTCGATATTTGTCCATTGAGGTCCCCGGTCACGTTGATGCCGTTCGATACGTTTACGGTATTCTTCGTCCCATACCCGCGAAGTAGCCATATAAACAGGACAGTCGGATAGTTCCAACGCTAAACGCTGTGCATAACCACTTTTACCGGAACGTTGCCCTCCGGTGACTAAAATAATTCTTCTTGTCATTCCTCAGAATTTGAATTTGTAAAGATATAAAACAAAGAAAATCAAAATTCATAAATTCTTATTTTTTTCGTGACTTGCACAAAAGTTGTTCATGATATTTATCTGATTGGAAATGAAATAAATATACGGAATTTATCCGGCGTGAACAACTTTTTTATGCGTTTATGCCAGATGTACAACGGATTAATTTCGTATATTTGTAGCATGTACGAAAAAAATCCCGAAGAAGAAACGTTCAAGACTTTCTTCTTGAAATACCATGATGTGTTGGTTTTATATGCCGCAAGTATTCTGAAAAATGTTGATGCGGCAGAGGATGTCGTGTTGGGTTGTTTCGTACAGGCTTGGGAAAGCTCTCTTTATAAAAAACTTTCTGATGGGTTGGATAAATACATGTTTCATGTGGTCAAGAATGCTGCTTTAAACGAGCTGAGAGACTGTAAACGCAGGAAAACCCGCCATGAAAAAATGATGGAAGGAATGCCCGTGGCAGAAATCATGCATGAAGATGAGCAAACTGAAATAGATGTTTTGTACTTCGCGATAAACCAGCTTCCTCCGGAGCGTCGCCGTATTTTTATGATGGTGTATGCCGAAGGGAAAAAATATAAGGAGGTTGCCGAGCATTTGCAAATCAGTATTAATACTGTCCGAACCCAGTTGTCGCGTTCGTTGAAGTTTCTGCGGGAGAAACTGGAGGGACACATGTTTACCATATTATTGCTTTGTTTCAGAAAATCGGAATAATCAGGGTGGTGTCGCAGGAATTGGCGATACAAATGGGATTGTTGCAATTTTTTTATAAAAAAATGGGATTTCCTGTCACATGATTTGATGGGTGGTGGTTTTATTTGTATAAAACCAGGAGTATGGAAGACGAAATATTAAAAATTATGGCGGCTGAAATAGCGGGGGAGAACGTGACGAAAGAGGAGAGGGAGAAGATGAACAGGTGGTGGGAAGAGAAAAGAGGGAATGAGAGAACGTATAAGATGTTGATGGGTGAGTTGGGTGAGGTCGTGAGGTTGGTGAGACAGCAAGGAGGGTTGGATAGGGAGAAGGCCTACGAGAGGTTGGAGAGCGATATCCGGAAGAAAATGACGGTACGGAAGGGTAAGATACGGCGGATGAGGTGGTGGTCGTTTGGGGCGAGTGTGGCAGGGGTGTTGTTGATATTGGGTGTCGGGATAATGTTATGGATGAAGCCGGAAGAGAATGGAGTCTGGGAGGGCGAAAAAACGGTGGAACCGGGAATCGGGCAAGTGGTGTTGACGCTGGGAGATGGTGAAAGCATGCCGTTGAAGCGGGATACGAACAGGTTGATTTTTGGGGGTACGATGTTGCAGGTTAGGAATGAACGGGGAACATTGGTATACTCGAGAATCAAAAGCAAGGAGGCTTCGGAGAAGATTGTCTACAATACGTTGACGGTTCCTGTGCGTGAGAGGTTTCAGCTTGTTTTGGCGGATGGGACAAAGGTGTTCTTGAACTCCGGTTCGGAAATGCGTTATCCGGAGAGGTTCGGGAAAGCCAGAAGGGAAGTTTTCTTAAAAGGAGAGGCATGGTTTGAGGTGGCGAAAGATAGCGCCCGTGAGTTTTGGGTACATGCAGGAGCGATGGATGTGAAGGTGTTGGGGACTTCTTTTAACGTGAAGGCTTACGAGAGGTTGGAAACGGTGGCGACGACGCTCGTCGAGGGGAGTGTGGAGGTGGCATGTGCCGGCAAGAGTTTTCAGATTGTGCCGGGAGAGCAGTTTGTATATGACAAGAATAATCGGGTGATGGATGTGAGGATGGTGGATACAGAATCGTATGTTTCGTGGAAAGACGGGTATTACAAATTCCGGCAAACGACATTGGAAGAGATTATGGAGACGTTGTCTGTCTGGTATGGATTGAACGTGTTCTACGTGAATGAAAGTGCGAAACAGGTAGAGTTCACTGGAAAAGTGAAACGGTATGAGGATGCCCGTATGTTGCTGGATAAATTCGAGCAGACCGGAGATGTAGTATTTGATATAAAAGGGAATAATGTTTTTATAACAATAAAGCAAAAAAAGCCGTTCGCACGGGAGTGGAACAGCTTTTTAGTTAAAGCACGCGGCATGGTGTGGCAATCTTGACCGACGTGCAAGGTAAAATTCTAATGTACAAAAGTATGAAAAAAAAGTCAAATCAGACAAGAGCCGGAGGGCGAATTCTTGTCCCTAAGTGGATGATGAAGATGAAAGTCGTTTTTATTTTATTGGTTTGTAGCTTGGTGCAGGTGCAGGCAGCAGTGAGCGCTCGCCAATCGAAAGTTTCAGTAGAGCTGAAAAACGTGACATTGGAGAAGGTTTTTCAGGAATTGGAAAGGCAAACGGGTTATAGTTTTCTCTATAATCACAGGGAAGTGGTGACTTGGAAGAACGTGAGTATCAGTGCAGAGAATCAAGGATTAGAGGCGGTGCTCAAAGACTTGTTGCCTCGCTTGGGAATGTCGTTTTCTTTTGACGATAATTTGGTAATTATAAAGGCAACCTCGTACCAGGAACCCGAGAAGAAGTTTGTTCGGGTGAAAGGCTTCGTATATGATGCGGCCAAACAGCCTTTGCCGGGGGTAACGGTAAGGGTTGTCGGCACTACTATTGGTACGGCTACAAATGAGAAAGGTTGGTTCGCATGGGATTTGCCTTTGTTGAAAGGGACGTTGGAATTTTCATCTGTCGGTTTTAAGAAACGGCGGGTGGAATTTTCTGAAAAGACGGCGAGAGATACGTTGCATATTACCTTGACGGAAGATGTATCCGATTTGGATGAAGTGGTTGTCCGGGCTTACGGTACGCAGAATAAGCGGGAGATGGTGAGTGCAATCTCGACCGTGACGGCAGAAGAGATGAAGGAGTTGCCGGCAGCGAGCATCGCAGACATGTTGCAGGGAAGATTGGCGGGTGTGAATATCGTGCAGCAGTCGGGAGCGCCGGGTAGTGCTGCGGTGATTGCGGTGCGGGGGTTCAACTCTCTGTTGGTGGACGGTGCGAGTGACGGTCAGCCGTTGTGGGTGGTGGATGGAGTGCCGATGTATTCGTTTGTTTCACCGGTGACCGGTACGAATACGCTGGCTGACCTGGACCCGAGCATGATTGAATCGGTACAGGTGTTGAAAGATGCGGCGGCAACTTCTATCTACGGTGCACGTGCTGCCAACGGGGTGATCGTGATCACCACGAAAAAGGGACGAACGGGGAGTAAGTTGGAGATTGCGGCAGATGCGTACTGGTCTGTGAGTTCACGGACAGATTTGGACTATTTGTTCAATATGGCTTCAGCGGAGAATCAATTCCGTTTCGAGGA
>OGOH01001064.1_pt1 | contig 20372 bp, 13 predicted proteins | sample 1552571 | NCBI WGS metagenome assembly OGOH01 (sample SAMEA2580170, study PRJEB22360) | human gut metagenome | biome: human gut; feature: human-associated habitat; material: faeces | place: Denmark | collected 2008/2010
GAGAGCAAGAATCGTCCCGTGGCCACAAATTTTCAATTCTTGAAAATTCTTGCCCCTTTGGGACAGCTTCTTGTTGGGGCGTGCCTGCCCCAAACCCTGCTGGAACGAGTACGGCAAACTGGAAGTTGCCTTTTCAGGCGATAAACTTCTGGTGGGAGGTCTTGACGTTGTTCTGATTCACGATTGCATACTGCATGGTGGTACCGATCTGCGAATGACCGAGAATTTTCTGCACCTGCTCAATGGGCATTCCCTTGTCGATGGCACGGGTTGCCATGGTGCGGCGGAATTTATGCGGGTGGATCTTGTCCAAATTCAGCTCACGCCCCAGCTCCCGCAGACGGATCTCCACGCCGCTGATCTTCAAACGGTCAAAGGGTGCGTCCAGTGTTACAAACAACGCCGGGTTTTCATCGGTGCGGGAGCGCAGATAGTCCTGTAAATGCAGCTTTGCCTTGGCATCAAAATAAACCCGGCGCTCCTTGTCGCCTTTGCCGAACACTACACACTCGCGGGCTTCAAAGTCGATTTCTGAAATGTTCAGATTCACCAGCTCTCCCACACGAATGCCAGTGGAATACAACAAATCAATCATGGCAAGGTCGCGCGCACACTTGCAGTTATCCCGCAGGCGTTCAATAGCTTCGTCCGAGATGGTTTCCTTCACGGGCTGTTTGGTCTTGATTTTATGGATGCGGCGCATAGGGCTTTTGAGGATGTAGTCCTCTTCTTCCAGCCACGAGAAAAAGCTGGAAATATTCCGGCGCACATTGTCGATGGTCACTTTGCCGCAGTTGTTGATCTTCTGATATTCCACCAGATACCGCCGAATCTCTTCGGTGGTCATCTTGCGCAGGGGCGTGTCCACGGTTTGCAGCAGCCGCTCCACGGTAACGCGGTAATACTGGACGGTGCGCTCAGAGCAGCCCTCGATTTTCTTGGCGTCGAGGAACAGTTTCAGATATTCCTCGTTGGAGATCTGCTCTTTCTGCGCTTCGGATTCAGAAAACGTCTGCAGCAGCACCTCTTGCAGCTTTTTCATCTGCGCAACATTCAGGTACTCTGCCATCTCGTTGATGATCTTCACGATTTTGTCTTCCATATTGGCGCACTCCTTTTCTGGTGTACCAACATCCTGCTCCGGCAAAGTGCCTGTTGTTGCTTATTATCAGCCAAAATACTGTTGCATCAGGCTGTCAAAGAGTAATTGTGTCTGGTCAAGGGCTTTCTGCACTTCAACTTTTGATTTGTCTACCTCGGCTACAAAGGCGGCAAACTGGTTTTGGAGGGGCAGAGGGGGTAACGGCATGGAAAAACCGGCTATCTCTTTACGATTGACCTTCGGCAGATTGGTTCTTGCGCTAAACTGCAAAATATAGTCTAAAAAGTAGTTGGAGCGCATAGCCAATGCCAAAAAAACTCGATTACAGTTTTTCGGGTTTGGAAGTATTGGATATGCATCCGCTGAACAGAGTCCTTCAAAATCAGGCAGTGCAACTTTGTTAAGGTTTGGACGGATTTTACTGTAAATAATGTGCTGCGGAGTGAAAAAATACTTTCCACTGACAACGCCATCTTCTTTTACCGTACGATAACCTTTTAATGTTCCTGTTTCTTTTTCGATACTGTCAATTCCGATGTGTGGATAATCAGCGTATTTTTCATAGTCGGTGGTCATATTTCCATCAATTTGGGCGAACTCGTCAAATTTGACGATAGACCATCCTTTGGAGTTGCTTTTGAAATCTCCAAACATCTCCACAAATCGAGCTTTGATGAGTTCATCCAGCTTGGTGAGCTGCTGCTTTCTGAAATCAATGCTAGACGATACCCGATTAAGCATATTTACAATTTCAAGCTGATTATCGTATTCGTGAAGCTGAATTTTTATAGTAGATAGAGTGGCTTTGTTCAGCGTAGCACCCATAACTGCTTTATTGGTTCCCTTACTCCAATCCTTTGCGCGAAGCAAGTAGTATAAGTATTCCGGCGAAATCTTTTCTACTCCTTTATCAATAAAGGCCATAATAGCTTCGTTGGAGTACATCTCTTTTTCTGTTATTGCCACCTTGCCCAAAGACAGCTTAAAGCTCATTATGACCGTATTGGCGGGAATCTTTTTGATGCCACTTTCTGCAACAGCTGAATCCGAAAGCGTCTCTTTCGTATTTGATATATATTTTCCTGAATTAGTCAGATCCGCAATAGAAATCCAGTTGTTTTCTGATTTTTTCCAATAGCTTGAGTTATCTCTGGATGGGGTTTTGCCCATCTGGAGAGTAAAAAGTTCCGACAGAGCGTATTCCATAAACTCTCTCCCGCAAATTAGAATTGTTTCATTTCAAAAGTTCTTCCAAAGCGTCCATCTCTGCGTCGATCTTCTTCTGCAAATCACGCAGCTGTGCCATAATTTCCTGTGTGGAAGGATACTCCACCGGCACATACTCGGTCTTTTTATACTTGTTGATGGACAAATCATAGTCGTTGCCCGCAATCTCGTCTTTCGGCACAAAGAAGCTCTGTTCCGTGCGCTCACGGGTGGCTTCAGCCTCCCGGTTGTGGAACCGGGCGATAATATCGGGGATGTCGTTTTCCGTGGTCGGGCTGCGCTTATCGTCCAGAGAGAAGCCGTCGGCCTTCATATCGTAGAACCAGACGTTATCGGTGCCACCGTGGCCGGTCTTGGTGAAAATCAGGATGGCAGTAGAAACGCCCGCATAGGGCTTGAACACGCCGGAGGGCATGGAAATTACGGCTTCCAGACGGTTGTTCTCGATGATCTCCTTGCGAATCGCCTTGTGTGCAGTGGAAGAGCCGAACAGAACGCCGTCCGGGACGATGCAGGCGCAGCGTCCGCCGACCTTCAGCATCCGCAGGAACAGGGCGAGGAACAGCAGCTCGGTCTTTTTGGTTTTGCAGAGCTTGAGCAGGTCGGTGGAAACAATGTCGTAGTCCAGACTGCCCTTGAACGGGGGATTTGCCAGAATCAGGCTGTATTTGTCCTTGTCTGGATTTTGATCGCTCAGGCTGTCGCGGTACTCGATGAACGGGTTGTCCACGCCGTGGGTCATCATGTTCATAGCACCGATGCGCAGCATGGTGCGGTCCATGTCGAAGCCGTGGAACATGTGGTTCATGTAGTGGTCTTTGTTTTTGCGGTCAAAGAACACTTCCTGCTTGCGGTTTTTGCGCAGATATTCTCCAGCGGCTACAAGGAAGCCCGCCGTGCCGCAGGCCGGGTCGCAAATCACTTCATCAGCGCGGGGCTGCATCAGGTCAACCATCATGCGGATGATGTGGCGTGGGGTGCGGAACTGACCGTTGACACCCGCCGTTGCCAGCTTGGAAAGCAGGTATTCGTAGATATCGCCGCGAATGTCAGTGTTGGAAAGCTGCGCCGCCTGCTCATACATTCCGTCCATGGCAGTCACGATTTTATCCAGCATCAGCGGCGTGGGCACTTTGAAAATGGCATCACCCATGTACTTGGCGTAGGCACTGTCCTTGTCGCCGTGCAGATTCTTGATGAAGGGGAACACCATCTCCTGCATGGTGGAGTACATTTTGCCTGCCGGGAAATCGTGGAAAACGCTCCATTTGAGCTGTGCACCGTCCACAGTGCGCTCCCCGACCTGTACCTCGCCCGCAAAGATGCTCTTGTAGGGCAGACCCAGCATAGCGGCTTCTTTGGCGTGGGTGTTGTCGCTTTCATCGAGGTCGTGAATGAACATCAGATAGGTCATCTGCTCGATCACATCCAAGGGATTCGTCAGGCCGCCCGTCCAGAAAATCTCCCACAGGCTGTCAATTTTGCTTTTCAGTTCTCCGGTTACCATGTATGTTCCTCCTGCGTGTCGAGAAAATAAGCCCGACAAACAATAATTTGTTATACTGTTATTATACCGTTTCTTCGGGATCGGTTCAATCTGCAAAAGGAGGAAGCCCGGAGTTTTCTACATTGTATGAATTTGATGTTGAAAATTCGATGCTTCGTCCTATTGACGGTTTTGTGCAGATCGGCTATAATATAATTGAAATTATCATAATTCAAATTATATTAAGCAAGAGGTGAACGGTATGGACTTCATCGGCAGAACATCCGAACTGGCAACGCTGAATGCAGAATTAGAGCGCGGCAGCGGCTTTGTGGTGATTTACGGCAGGCGGCGTGTTGGAAAAACGACGCTGATCAAAGAGTTTATCAAAGATAAACGTGCGTTCTACTTTTTGGCAACCACAGAAAGCGAAGCCCAGAGCATGAAGCGGTTTGCCGGGGTGCTTTCCCGTACCACAAAGAATCCCATGCTCAGCAAGGTCACATTCACCGACTGGCTGGATTTATTCCAAGTGGTAGCAGACGACCACCCGGACGAGAAAAAGGTGCTTGTCATTGATGAATTTTCGTATCTGGTCAAGACGAACCCGGATTTCCCGTCCATCTTGCAAAACGCATGGGATGAAGTGTTGAAAGACCATAACGTGATGCTGGTTCTCTGCGGTTCCCTCATCAGCATGATGAAAAAACACGCACTTGCCTACGACAGTCCGCTCTATGGCCGCAGAACGGCGCAGATTCGGCTGATGCCTTTGCAATTCACGGACGTGTATGCGGCGCAGAACCTGTCGTTTGAGCAGGCTGTGGAGCAGTATGCCATCACGGGCGGCGTACCGAAATATATGGAGTTTTTCCAGACGGACGAGCCGCTGATGGAGCAGATTCGGCGTGTGGTACTGTCGAAAAACGGCTTTTTGTATGAAGAACCGGATTTCCTGCTCAACGAGGAAGTACAGACGCCTATCAACTATTTTTCTGTGCTGAAAGCGATTTCGGACGGCAATCACAAGCTAAGCAAGATCGGCATGACGATGGAGCAGGACACTTCAGCCATCACGCCGTACCTGAAAACACTAATCGACCTTGGCTTTGTCACCAAAAATGTCCCCATCACAGAAAAGAACCCGGAGCGTTCCCGGAAGAGCCTGTACTATGTTTCGGACAACTTCATCCGCTTCTGGTTCCGCTATGTGTACCCATTCAAGGGAGAGTTGGAACTGGACAACCAACAGATCGTGCTGGACGAGATGGGCAAAGACTTTAAGCAAAAATTTGTGGCTTTCGCTTATGAGAGCATCTGCCGGAACATCTTTGCGGAGCTGTGCCGCAAGGGACAAATCGACTTTGCACCCTCACGCATTGGCTCTTACTGGCGCAACGACAACGAGGGAGACACAGAAATCGACGTTGCTGCGGTGGACAATCAGCACAAACGGCTGTTCCTTGGCGAGTGCAAGTACCATGCGAAACCTGTGGATGTGGCGGTCTACTCTGCCTTGCAAGAAAAGGGGCAGTCCAAAGAACTTACAGCGGCCTTTAAGGGCTATGAAATTGTGTACGGACTGTTCTCTAAGAGCGGCTTTACCGATCGACTGGTGGAGATGGCTGCAGAGAATCCGAACTTGATTTTGATTCAGGAAGACACTGTTTATGAGAACAATATAATTTGAATTATCATAATTAGGATTATATTGTTTGGATATGTCCTGCGTACTATGTTTAGCGAGCAAGCATATCCCGTGGAGTGCGGGAACTCGCTATATTTTTGTAAAAAGTATCGACATTGACGAAGAAAGTATCGCTTTCGATATATTGCGTTCCCCAAAAGTATCGACTTTCGATTGAGCATATTATCGTGTATCGCGTTTTTTCCTTGCAATGCCACATCAACGGTGTATAATACTTTTAGAGGATAGCGGCGTTGACCAGCTATCGGTGGCATTGAAGCAATAGACTGGTTCGGCATCAGCCTGTTGTAGAGCCAAACCGTGGGTTCAGCGATAACCACAAGCCGAATAGATTCACTCGAATCGAACGAAAACGCAAAATGCCCGCTCACCGTGGAGATTCAGCTCCAGAGGTGGGCGGATATTTTTGGTTATTCAGCGGAGAACTGGACAGCAACAAAATAAAAGGGACACATACAACACCGTGGTGCTGCTCGATGTCCCTCGTGACTGATTTTATCGTTGTCCGCCAACCTCAGGTCCCTATGTCCTGCATCGCTTTCGGGTTTTATCGCTGCCCGCCAGCCTCAGGCCCTTACGTCCTGCATCAGATCGGATTTTAGGTGTCAGCCACACCAGCGGAGTGACGTCCGCTTTCCATTCAAGATTATATTCAATTTACACCTCAATAGCAATGCCCCATACAAAAGTTTAGCGAGGTGAGTATATCCCATGAGGTACGGAAAGTGTGGAAAGTAATGCGGAAAGTGCGGAAACTTGCCATATAAAAAAGCAGAAACTTCTTTCCCCAAATGGCAACCTTTATGCTAAAAGAGTCAACTTCATCTCAAAAAATGGCAACCTCCATGCTAAAAGTGGCAAGTGACATATACAAAATGCCATTATACAGAAATGCCCACTCCCCTGAGAACTCCTCAGACGAGTGGGCATTCTTCTTTCCGTGTATCAAATTTACCTTTGTGGTCACTCAAATCGCCACCAAGTCATGGATTAAAAATCATCATTTTTTATTTGTCCCAGAGTAAGTGCACGGTTTCTGCACTGTTTTTGCACGGTTTCAAGGGATGCAATGGGTACTCTGACTTGCAAAATACGACAAAGGGTGCAGAAATTGCCGGGCAGAAAATCACGATGCTTTGTATAAAAATGACGTAAACTCGAAACTTCTAAAATCAGAGTGTTCTGCCCGGTGGGCTCTTTTAATCAGAGGGCCAGGGATTCGAGTTCCCTCAGACAATCAGGCCCCGGGTGGTGGCTTTGAACGACAACACGGTTTGCGGAACAAAGTGATAGACCATCTGACAGAGATTTTCAAGCATTGAAAATCATGGTGATAAAGTGGATTTTTGTTACAAATCAATAAAAATGTTGAGGAAAAAATCCTTCTGTGGTAAAATAATTAGAAAGATGCTGCGAAATTGCGGAGGGAGGAGCTGTGCAACATGCACCAGCTCCATAAACGCCTTACAGGTGCAGCCAACAGTTCCATAGAAATCATCATTGCTTGGAGTGAGCTTTTGCAGATGCGTAAGAGACTGTTTGTTAGAAACTGGATCCGAAGGCTTTTAAGGTATCTTTGTATTCCGGTTGGGTTCTTCCTGGTCGTGGTTCCTCTGTATAGCCTGATGATCCGCCAGACGATCCAAGCGCAGTCCTCCAGCACGATGGAAATGCTGGCGATCGGCACCACCCAGTTGGAGCGATGCCTGAGCAACATCCGCAGTACAACGAACAAATTGTTCAGCGAAACGGAGTATACTCTGCTTGCCAGCAGTTATGATAACAGTATTCTGGGAGATTATCAGACACTGACGAGAGCAAGCAAATCGTTACAGGATAAGACCTACGATTCCTCTGTGATCACATACAGCTATATTACATTTGAGCGGAATGGCATCATATTGGATGACCGGAGCGCGTATGAAAGCCATAGCAATTTTTACCCGGGAGCACTTGAGTATGAGGATGTGTCTCAGAAGGAATGGGATGCACAGAATCAGATCGATGTAACGACGATAAAGCCCGCCCATGTTGTCAAACTGATGCATTCCAGCTATGGCAATTCATATATCACGGTATATCAGCCCTATGTGAACACGGCGGGCCGCCTTTGCGGCGCAATGACGGTGCTGATCAAGGAAAAAGATGTCGTTTCAATGTTCCTTTCGCAGCAGCAATGGCGCAAGGAAGGGCTTTTCTGCCTGATCTCCGATGACGGAACGATCCTGGCGGGAAACAACTATGACGGAACGACACTTTCCCTGGCGAGTGATGATACGGGTTGGGAGACCTATCAGGGAAAGCGCTATCTGATGGCAACGCGATATGTGGCATCTCTGAATGCAACGGCGGTCATTGGAATGCCGCCGTCGCTCTACGAAGCGGGTCTGTTGGCAGTACAGCGTGCAATTTGTCTGTATCTGATCGTGGGCGTTCTGGGCTGTGTATTGATCAGCGTCTGCATGACACTGGAGGATATGAACAGCCTGCGTCCGATGCTGGATACGCTGGACGAGTCGGATCTGGCATCACGGAAAGTGCTGAATGAGATCTTTCTCCGTAATGTAAACAGCCAGCATGAACTGGCGCGGGAACTGGAGCATTCACGCAGCGAGCTGGAACATGGCAAAATGGAAATTTTGCTGCGTACAGGGTCTGTGAGTCAGGAATCCCTTCAGCAGCTGACGGATGCGGTGCAGCTGAAAGCCTATAACTTCCTGCTGCTGATCCCATCTCTTCAGGAAAACGCCGAGTGCTCACTGAAAGAAGAGCTGCGTACTGTGGTGGTGTCAGAGCAGATACGTCAAATTTACGGGCAGAGATTTTATGTACAGGCAACGGCAGATGACCTGATCCTGGTGATCCTGACGCAGGAGACGGATGAAGCAGAGGAACTGCGGGAAATGTGTTTCCGTACAGAGCAGCTGTATGATGCGCTGCATCTGACAACCCCCCTGATATTGAGCGATCCTTTTGAGAAAATGGAGCAGCTGTCAGATATTTATTGGAAGGCCCGCAATGTGGCGGCCTATGCGGATCCAACACAGAAAATCTGCTATTTGGGGAACGGCAGTGCGCAGCGCGGTACCACGGTCAATGCAACCAATGCAGCGCGGCTTCGGGAGTATCTGCTTTCCGGATGTACGGAAGAGGCGGTTTCGCTTCTGAGTGAACTGTTCTCGGTGGATAATCTGGACCCGGAAAACTTTAAGCAGGATTTTTACACGGCAGGCGGCATTCTGCTGAACACGGCAGAAAGGGTACGCTGTCCGGATATCGCCTATCTGTGCAGTTATGACTCAAAACTGACTGCCCGCCAGATGCTGAGCCGGTTGCAGGACTGCTGTGTGGAGATCTGCAATCATGTGCAATTCTTGAAGCATAGCCACAATGATGCGCTTCAAAAGAATATTCTGGACTGGCTGGCACAGAATTTCCAGAATCCGGAGATCAATGCGGCGATGACGGCAGAGCAGTTCAAGATCTCGAAAAAGTATCTTTCGCAATTCCTGAAGGAGCAGACCGGAAAGAGCTATACAGAGTATGTGGAAGAATTGCGTCTGGATCATGCGATGCAGCTGCTGAGAACGACAGATCTGAATATTACGGATATTGCAGAACAGTGCGGCTTCTCCACAGCGAATACATTCTATAAGGCATTCCGGCGGAAGTATCAGCTCTCGCCTTCTGCAGTTCGCAAAGGAGACAACTGATTTCAGCGCAGAAAAAACGAACGATGTCAGCCCATTCGGACAGACATCGTTCGTTTCTTTTTACAGGTGGATTCAGGGATGGATGCTTATGGTAACAGTGCAGGGAGCATCCAATGCAAAGGTCAGCTCAAGCAGCCCATCATGGCGTGTGGTCACGGTGCAGGGAACAGAGGCTGTAACAGCTTTGGAACCCGGCTGCAGAACAACCAGAACAGTGCTGCGGCCCGCTGCAGTAAAATCCAGCGTGGCATGTAAGGCGCTGTTGTCCGGTGCCCAATCCGTATGCCGGACAAAGGCATCAAAACCGGTCGTGAGGGTGCCGGGGCGGTAGTAAGCGGAAAACCACTGTACAATGGGAGAAGAAAGCCCGCTGAATTGATGCCAGCCGGCACCACGGCGGCTTTCAATCATAAAGTGTTCAAAACAACAGTAGCTTTCGGCACATTCGTTCTGCCACAGGGTAAGAACGGTGTCGGCAATGCGGTAAGCAAAATCGGCAAGGCCCGCATCCAGTGCAGATTTGAAGAACATCCACTGATAAGGCATCCATACAGCGCCGTTCCAGTAGCCGTCACGCCGATAGTACGGCGCACTCTGATCCACGGTAGAAAGGCCGCAGGCACACCACAGGTGTTCCGGGCTTTGCAGCTTCTGCCACAGAAGTTCCTTCTGCGGTTCTGTACAGGCACCTGCAAACAGCGGCGAAGCGCCATCCATGCCCATATCGTAGTTCAGACCCTGCTCGGTGCGCAGAATATCTGCAGCATCACCAGAAGGATCGTGCAGGAGGTACCCGAAGTAACCGCTTTCCTCGTCCCATGCAGTCTGCAGGGAACGCCCCAAGCGAAGCGCATCGGCATCAAAAGCATCTGCGTCGGCTGTCTCGCCCAGCAGGCGGGCGGTGTAAGCCAGGATCTTGGCACAGCGTATCGCATGGGCAGTTGTGACCACGGGCGCGCAGCTGGCCTGCAAACGGCGGCGATGGACCTCCTGCTGTGGGGGATAATCGTCCCATCCACCGGAATTATAGAAATAATCCCAGGGACGCAGCAGGCCGCTGTGCAGGTTGGCGGTAGTGGAGCCGCCTTCCTGCCCGGTGAAGAAGCGGTAGTACAGCTTTAGGCGCGGATAGCAGTAGGCGGCAAGTTCTCTGCTGCTGGTGCGATTCAACAGCTCGGCATACAGATAAAACTGCGTTGGCACCATAGAGCCATGGTGCAAAAAAGCAGCGTCCACAGAATCCGGGGGCATCAGGTAGGTGTTCAGGCAGTCAAAGGCATTGCGCAGGCTGGTCTGAGCCAGGCCCATTCCAATGAATCCGGAATCCCATGTGTAGACACAGTCCCACCAGCGTCCAGGAGTGTAGTGGCGGATATACTGTCCCCGCGTGTACACCGGATACACAACGTTGGTGCAGAGAACAGCATTCATCAACTGTTGGCCCAAGGCAAGCGATTCGGCAGCCGGTAGAGCGGGCGGTGCTGCAAGGGATGCAGAAGCCTGCTGCCATACATGCTCCCAATCGCTGCGCTGCGTCAGCAGCTCATGGCAGCGCAGCGCGGCGGCAGAAGCATCCGGAGCGGCACAGACCGCTCCATAGATTACTTTTGTCTGTCCTGCCTCCAAGGGGATCGGCCCCATAAAGAGATTGACGTAATGCCCTTTTCCGTTGCCGCGCAACGTGGCATTTACATGGTCGTGTACGGTGTCACGCAGAAAGATATCCAGTTCGTCGTTTTCGATCGTGCGAATATGGGTGGTGATATCATCCCACAGGATCCCGTAGCACTCCTGAATGTGGGGATACTGCAGGGTCAGATAGTTTTCATCTGCGGCGGGTTCGGCCTGAGGCCGGGAGCCATCTCCACGCAGTGTAACGGTAAAGTTACCTGCGTCCGCCTGTTCGCACAGGGCGAGGCAGTCCAGCTTCGCCCCTCCAACACCGGCAGCGGTCAGGGTCAGAGTGAATTTCCCGGTGGGAATGGAAGCATTCAGCGGCAGGATGGCAATGGAAGGCTTCTGACAGGGCGGCAGCCGCAGCGTGACCTGACCATTGACATCGTACTCGGAACTCTCATCTGCCGGATTCCAATACCGTACACAGAGACAGGGGGTATGCAGGGGCGCGGTAAGGGAAAGCGTAAAGGTAACGGTGTCCCCTTTTCCGCTGGGCATGACCTGCCCAAAAGGTCCTTTGCCTTCGGAACAGCCGAACCCCATGCCAATGCCGTATCCCTGACCAAAGCCGGGAACGGCTTCTTCGCCCCGGCGCAGACCATCCCAGGTCAGGCATTCATTGGGACGGTGGATGGAAAAATCCAGGGTGTCATAATCCTTTGCCCAGACAAAGGCCGCGTTTTCCGGCAGGGATACCTCACAGCCCGGCAGGGAGAAGCCGCGGTAGGAAGGAACGGGATCCCAGGCGGATGCCATATAATGAAGCACCAGATTCTGCGGAGCATCGGTATTGTTGTGGAGCTCGGCACGGATCAACCGGGCATCCTCCCCCAAGGGAGCAAAAGAGATGTCTGCATACAGCTGATCCTTCCACAGGAGCTCGTGGCGGAACGTGTAGCAGCTCAGATCCGGAGCTGCGGCCCAGGGGTGAAAGCCGCTTTCAAACCGTACATTGGGCACATCGACCCGGCGGCGATACATTCCCGGAAAAACGGACAGGTCAAACCGAACGCCGTCGTTGGCCGCAGGAACATGGGAAATGCCGCTGTATCGTTTGGTGTAGGGGCCCCACGCAGGCAAGGAAAGGTCATGTGATTGCATGGTGTGATATCCTCCCATCAGCCCTTGACTGCGCCAATGGTAACACCGGCAACAAAGTACTTCTGCAGGAACGGATACAGGCACATGATCGGCAGGGTGGAAACCACCATGGTGGCATATTTCAGACCATCGCCGATGACCTCGACATCACCGGTGGAACCGGCCATGTTGCCGATGTCGCTCTGGATCAGGACCTCGCGCAGGATCATCTGCAAAGGGTACAGAGAACGATCCCGAATGTACAGCAATGCCGGGAACCAGCTGTTCCACTGCGCAACGCCGTAGAACAGCGCCATGACGGCGAACACTGCACCGGAGAGCGGAAGAACAATGCGGAAGAAGGTCGTGATATCGTTGCAGCCGTCCAGGGCTGCGGCCTCGATCAGCTCATTCGGGATGGTGTTTTCAAAGAACGTGCGCATGATGATCATGTTATAGGTACTGATGGCGGAAGGCAGCACCAGCGCCCAGATCTTATTCAGCATACCCAGCTTCTGAATGATCAGGTAAGTGGGGATCATGCCGCCGTTGAAGAACATGGTAAAGATGAAAAGGCTGATAAAGACGTTGCGCCCGAACAGATCCTTGCGAGACAGGGGGTAGGCGGCGCAGGCGGTAAGGGTCACGCTGATCAGGGTGCCCAGCACGGTATACAGGATCGTGTTCAGATAACCCGTCCAGATGCTGGCATCCTTCAGAACCTTCTCATACATGGAGGTCGTAAAGCCTTTGGGCCAGAAGGAAACATTGCCTGTCAGCAGCTGCATGGGATCACTGAATGAGCCGCTGATGATGTGCAGAAGCGGCAGAATAATGGTTGCGCTGATCAGGATCAGCAGCAGATACACAACAATGGTATAGATCCGTTCCCCGATGCTTTCCTTCACTTTCGTGGGGTGATTCATCGCATCAATATTTTTTTTCATCACCACAGGCTCACCTCACTGATCTTTTTGCTGAACTTGTTGAACAGCACGATAATGGTAAAATTGATCACGGAATTAAACAGGCCCACAGCCGCAGAGAAGCTGTAATCGCCGCTTTCAAAGGCGCGGCGGTAAACGTAAGTGGAGATCACATCGGCAGTCTCATAGGTTGCAGGGTTGTACATCAGCATGATCTTTTCATAGCCGACCGAGAAAATAGAGCCCATGCGGAGGATCAGCATGATGATGATCGTGGGCAGCAGGCCGGGCAGCGTGATATGGATCAGCTTGTCCCATTTGGAAGCACCGTCAACGGTGGCGGCCTCGTAGAGAGAGGGGTCAATGCCGGTCAGTGCCGCCATGTACACAATGGAACCGTAGCCGGCGCTTTGCCAGATGTCAGAAAGAACATAGATCGTCTTGAAGTACTTGGGTTCGGCCATAAAGTGGATCGGCGTACCGCCAAAGGCGGTGATCAGCTGGTTGATCAGGCCGCTGGAAGGAGAAAGCAGGGCGCTCAGAATACTGACAACGACCACGGCGGAGATGAAGTGGGGCAGGTACACCACGGTCTGTACGCTGCGTTTGAAGAATTTACCGCGGACTTCGTTGATGAGCAGAGCCAGAATGATGGGAATGGGAAAGCCCACAATAATGGAATACAGGCTGATGCCAAGCGTGTTTTTGATCAGACGGCCAAAATACTCGGATTTAAAGAACTGGATGAAATATTTGAAGCCGACCCACTTGCTGCCCGTGATGCCCAGTACGGGAGAGAAATCACGGAAGGCGATCTGCGCGCCGTACATGGGCGCGTACATGAACACGATATACCAGATCAGGGCGGGCAGCAGCATCAAAAGCAGATAACGGCTGCGCCAGAACTTTTTGCAGGCATGATCAAGGCGGTTCGCTGTTGGCAGTGTGATCGGTTTTGCTGCGGTGGCTGTTTTCATGGTGGTATTCTCCTGTTTTCGTTCTGAAGAACCCAGGAAAAAATAGGCCGGGAACAGGGTGTTCCTGCCCCGGCCGTTATTTTACTGGATCAAAAAATAGGTACCTGCTGGGGCATCAGCCATTCAGCGTCTTCTGGTAGATATCGACGACTTCTGCAATGCCCATGCCATTGACCTTTTCAACGTAGGTGTCCCAGTTGGACAGCGGTTCACGGCCGGAAACAAACTTGATGATCATCTCGTCAACGTAAGTGTCCACATCAGCCATCACAGCACGGCGGACGGCATCGTCCTCAGAGGAGAAGGAGGTGGAGCCGGGGATCACATACTTCTTGGATTCTTCCAGGAAGGGAATGATGCAGTCCTGCTTTGCGCGGTTGACAGCATCATCATCCAGCTGTGTGACCTCATCCTGGCTCAGAATGAACGGGCCGGAGCTCTGTGCAAAGGTGAAGGTGCCGATCGCATTCTTGGGAGACAGGCCGTCAGGGTTCTTCATTACATAATCGGTGAAGATCGGCTTGCCGTTCTGCATGGTGTAGTGAGTGCCCTCAATACCCATGTTGATCAGCCGGGTGCCCTCGTCGCTGTACATGTAATCCAGCAGAGCGACCACGCGGTCAACGTTCTTGCAGCTTGCGGTGATGGCGGCGGCTGCGACTGCACGAGGCTCCTGATCGATATAAGAATGGATCTGTGCGGTACCCTTGGGCGGCACGGTTGCTTCCACATGGAAGCCGGGGAAGGAAGCAGGCATGGTGGCGTTCTGTGCAGCCAGCATACCGCCCAGCGGGCCGTAGAAGGAAGCCACCGTGTTCTGGGCCAGCTTCGGCATGAAGGAAGCGTAGTCCATGGTGATGATCTCGGGATCAATATAGCCCTTCTCATACATGTCATGCATCCAGGTCACGGCCTTTTTATACTTGGGATCAATGGGGCCGTAGTGGACCTTGCCGCCATCGTCCGGATCGGTATAAAAATCATCCAGGCAGCCGAATGCGGTGCAGAAATTCCGCAGGCCATCCATGTTGTAGGAGCTGAAGGGGATCTCATCGTTGGTGCCGTTGCCGTTCAGGTCGGTGGTCTTGACCAGATGCCAGTAGTTCTCCCAGTCCTCCAGGGTCACGGGGCTTTCGATGCCCAGCTTTTCCAGCCAGTCGGTGCGGACGATGTAGGGCATATTGCCGGAGACTTTCTCATCCAGCATGGGCATATAATAAATATTGCCGTCGCTGTAAGTCAGTGCTTTTTCGACACCGTCCCGCTTGTCGATCTCCTTCTTCAGGTTGGGCATGTCGTTCTCGATGTAATCGTTCAGGGACAGGATCACGCCGGACTCGCCGTACTTCAGAACTTCGGTGGTGGGCATATCCATAATGATGTCCGGCAGCTGAGCATCCATCATCACAAGATTCAGGCGCTCGTTGTAATTGTCCTGCGGGGGGTTATCAAATTCAAAATCCATATTGAATTTTTCGCCCAGGACCTTCCAGACATCCATCTGCTCGGCAGCAACCTCGTTTGCGGCCTTGGATTTCAGGATGCGCACGGTGATGCGCTCGTTGGAAGCAGCTGCTCCGGAACCGGCAGCAGAAGAAGCAGTCGTAGAGGAAGAGCTGCCACAGCCCTCCAGAACACCCAATGCCAGGGAAGCGACCATAGCGCTGCATACGGCGCGTCTGCTGATTTTTCTTTCTTTCATAAAATCTTTTCCTCCTTGATTTATGGAATGGGACGGGGAAAATCCCCGTGCTTCCATAACCTCCGTTCAGCTCGTACGCTGCCGACCAGTGGTTTTTCTTTACTCAGAAGCATATCATGTTCTTTTTGGAATTGCAACATTTTTTGATACAAAACGCACAAAAGATTTTCTCATTTTTGAGCATGATTGTTGCACAATATCCACAAAGATGCGATTATTCTTCCTTTCGTCATGGTGTAGGATGAAATATCATGCTCCTTCACCTTGACGATTTCGGCACAAAAAGATATGCTGGAAACAAAATTGGAATCGGAGATCCATTCAAAAGAAAGGAAGAGAGAAACTATGAGGAAACAAATCACAGCCATCATCGTGGGCGCTGGCCATCGGGCGATCCTGTACAGCCTGTATGCGCTGGAACACCCGGACGAGCTGAAGATCGTGGGCGTAGCAGATCCGGATCCGATCCGGCGGAAAAAGGTTGCGGAGATGCATGGCTTCGGGGAGGAGATGTGCTTCAGGAGTGCTGAGGAGCTGGCAGAAAGGCCCAAGCTGGCAGACGCGGTGATCAATGGAACCATGGACCGCCAGCATGTGCCCACTGCGGTTCCGCTCCTGCGTGCAGGATATGATATGCTGCTGGAAAAGCCCTTCGCGATCAGCGAGGAGGAAGTAAACTATTTATATAAGGTTGTAAAAGAGACCGGACGGAAGGTGATGATCTGCCACGTTCTGCGGTATGCGCCCTTCTATGTCGCAATCAAGCAGAGACTGCTGAGCGGGGAGATCGGTGACATTATTAATATTCAGGCCACGGAGCATGTCAGCTACCATCACCTGGCCGTCTCCTTTGTGCGCGGCAAATGGGGCAACGAGGAAAAATGCGGGGCTCCGATGCTGCTGGCAAAGTGCTGCCATGACATGGATCTCATTATGTGGCTGAAGAGCGGCGTTTCGCCCAAACAGATCGCAAGCTTTGGAAGTGACTTCCAGTTTGATCCTGCCAAAAAGCCCGCAGGGGCAGGCAAGCGCTGCCTGGTGGATTGTCAGTGCGAGGAGACTTGTCTGTACTCTGCCAAAAAGCATTATCTGGATCACCCGGATCGGTGGGCGTTTTATGTATGGGACTGCCTGGAGAATATTGAGAATCCGACGCTGGAGGACAAGCGTAAGTCGCTGATGACAGACAATATCCATGGACGCTGTGTGTGGGATTGTGAACATACGGTGGTGGATCATCAATCGGTGCTGATGAATTTTGCAGATGGTGCAACTGCGACCCTGAACATGATCGGCGGCACAGCGAAGCCGGAGCGCAATATCCACATCATTGGTACAAAGGGTGAGATCAAGGGCGTGTTTGACGATTCGGTTTTCACTGTGCGCACCATAGATACCGCCAGCGAGAAGGGCTGGAACGAGGAAGTGGTAGACCTGAAGATCGGTGGAGATAAGAGCGGCATGACAGGCTCTCATGGCGGCGGCGACCTGCGGCTGGTGGAGGACTTTGTTCATGTGCTTCAGGGCGAGGAGCCTTCCATCTCCTGCACAACGATCAAAGATTCGATCAATGGGCATCTGGGGGTCTTCTGCGCAGAGCGTGCTCGCAAGGAGAGCGCCGTCATACCGATGCCGGACATCAGATAATGCGGTGCTGACATAAAAAACGTTCCCGTGCAGTTTTGATATCCTGCACGGGAACGTTTTGTTATTTTCTTATTTTTTTATTTCCTCATTCACCCATTCCCGCACGCGGTCAGGCCGGTTGGTGACGATGCAGTCAGGGCCAAGGGGCAGCAGGGAACGGACAGCGTCCTGGGTGTCCACGGTCCAGAACGCGGCCTGGATGCCCATGGCGTGGAGCTGGTTCACGAGATCGGGGTTGGAGTAGGCGGTGTGGTACTCGCAGCTGACGATGTCCACAGGGAAATCCAGCGTTTTGATGTAGGCAGCCACATCTGCCTGCTCCTCCAGATGGCCGATGACCTGCTCCACGGTCTCGCCGGGGAAGTTGGCACGGAGCATATCGACCTTGTCGGCCACAGTGCGGTAGATGAGATTATTCCGCAGGTCGATGCAGTTTTCCTCGCTGAAGGGCTCGTCCATGCTGTTCACAAGACCCAGATCCTTCCACACCACCGGCGGAGGCAGCACCATGCTGAGGAAAGCGCCGTAGGTCAGCGCACCGACCTTCAGCTCGGGCATCAGCTGCTTTGCCTGCCGCAGCTGGGAGTGGTGGAAGGAGATGAGGGTGAGCCGGTCGGTGAGCCCGGCGGCGCGGACCGCATCCAGCACCCGGGGCACAAAGTCGGGGTCGTCCTCCAGTGGGCTTTTCAGTTCCAGCTGCACTTGCGTGCCCTCCATGCCGGCGCAGAGCTCCAGCGCTTCCTGCAGCGTGGCGATCCTTTCGTTGGCGTAGATGGCATCTTTCCAGCTGCCGAAATCCAGAGCCTTCAGCTCGCCCATGGTCAGGTCGTAGATCTGGCCGGAGATGTCGGTGTGCATGTCCACCATATAGTCGTGGTGGATGACCAGCTCGTTGTCGTAGGTCTTCTGTACATCCATTTCCACGCCGTCCGCGCCGATCTCCATCGCCTTGCGGAAGGCGACCAGCGTGTTCTCAGGGGCCAGATAGGATGCACCGCGGTGCGCAATGATTTGGGGTGTCGTCATCTTGTGCTATGATTCCTTTCCTCACAGTTGGCTCAGGCCAGATCTTCGCCGTCGGAGGCGATGACCTTTTTATACCAATAGAAACTATCCTTCCGGCTGCGGGCCAGCGTGCCCTTGCCTTCGTTGTCCTTGTCCACATAGATGAAGCCGTACCGCTTCTTCATCTCGCCGGTGGAAGCACTGACCAGGTCGATGGGGCCCCAGGTGGTGTAGCCCAGCAGGGGCAGGCCGTCCTCGTTGATGGCCTTTTCCATCTGCTCAATGTGGGCCCGCAGGTAGTCGATGCGGTAGGTGTCGTGGATGGAACCATCTGCTTCCACCTTGTCCACCGCACCCAGACCGTTCTCCACGATGAAGAGCGGTTTCTGGTAGCGGTCATACAGGCTGTTCATGGTGATGCGCAGACCCACCGGGTCGATGGCCCAGCCCCAATCGCTGGCCTTGAGGTAGGGGTTCTTGACGGCATCCATGATGGCATTGCCGCTGGCCTTGTTCATCAGTTCGGGGTCCACAGTGGTGCAGCGGCTGGAATAGTAGCTGAAGGAGATGAAGTCCACAGTGCCCTCTTTCAGCAGCTGCTCGTCGCCCGGCTCCATCTGCAGGGTGATGCCTGCACGCTCCATCCGCTTTTTGGCCCAGACAGGGTATTCGCCGCGGGACTGGACATCAATGAAGAAGTAGTTGTCGCGGTCAGCCTCGGCAGCGGCCTGCACATCGGCAGGGGCGCAGGTGCGGGGGTAGAACTGACCGGCGGCCAGCATACAGCCCACCATGGCATCGGGCATGATGGCATGGGCCAGCTTGACGGCCTTTGCGCTGGCCACCAGCTCGTGGTGAGCGGCCTGATACTTGACCTGCTGCACGTTCTCGCCGGGCGCAAAGAGCAGACCGGCTCCCATAAAGGGCATGTGGAGCAGCATGTTGATCTCGTTGAAGGTCAGCCAGTACTTGACCTTGCCCCGGAAGCGCTGGAACAGCACCTCACAGTAGTGGGCGTAGGCATCCACCATCCGGCGGTCTTTCCAGCCGCCGTACTTTTTGATCAGGGCAATGGGGGTATCAAAGTGGCACAGGGTCACCAGCGGCTCAATGCCGTACTTGTGGCACTCATCAAAGAGCTCCTCATAGAAGCGCAGGCCCTCTTCGTTGGGCTGCGCGTCATCGCCGTTGGGTAGGATGCGGGTCCAGGCAATGGACAGGCGGTAGCAGCGGAAGCCCATCTCGGCAAAGAGCTTGATGTCCTCCTTGAAGTGGTGGTACATGTCAATGGCTTCGTGGGAGGGGTAGAAGTGCTCGGCATCGCAGTCCAGCATCTTCAGCCGGCCCAGCGCCACGGGGAAGCGGTCGGGGCCAAAAGGCACCACGTCCACACTGGACAGGCCGCGCCCGCCCTCGTTGTAAGCGCCCTCGCACTGGTTGGCGGCAGTGGCACCGCCCCACAAAAAGTCTTTCGGGAATTTGCCCATAGGTCTTACCTCCTGATGCAGTTGAATTCTGATGATTCAATGATACCATGTTCTGAGCCGCTGTCAACCGGGAAAGTACGACTTTAGCCGTCAATTCGACGAAAAATGTTGCTGATTTTTGACACTTTTCACGAAGAAATCGAAAATTGCGAGCGATTTTCCTTGGAATCTGTTTCTTCCAAACGGACAGTAAGTGTGATAGACTGAATAGGTAAACGGAAAACGGCTCACCCTGTCCTTCGTTGCTTTGCAATGCCGGAGCGGGCGAGGACGTTGATGAAAGAGCTATCAGGAAAAATGGAGTGTTTGCTATGACTGAATTTAAGCCCATCAAGGAAGGCAAAGTCCGCGAGATCTATGACAATGGCGACAGCCTCATTATGGTTGCCACCGATCGTATCTCTGCATTTGATGTGATCCTGAAAAATAAAGTGACCAACAAGGGCAAGGTGCTGACCCAGATGAGCAGATTCTGGTTCGACTACACCAAGGATGTTCTGCCCAACCACATGCTGAGCGTGGATACCGCCGATATGCCCGAGTTCTTCCGCACGCCTGCCTTTGAGGGCCGGAGCATGAAGTGCCGCAAGCTGACCATGCTGCCCATCGAGTGCATCGTGCGCGGCTACATCACC
>OGOH01001077.1_pt1 | contig 20208 bp, 13 predicted proteins | sample 1552571 | NCBI WGS metagenome assembly OGOH01 (sample SAMEA2580170, study PRJEB22360) | human gut metagenome | biome: human gut; feature: human-associated habitat; material: faeces | place: Denmark | collected 2008/2010
GAAATGCCGCTGCATCTGGTGCAGAAATATGGTAGCTGGACCAACCGTAAAGTGGTTGATTTCTTTGTCCGTTTCGCGGAAGTGGTATTTGAACGCTATAAGCATAAAGTCAAATACTGGATGACCTTCAACGAAATTAACAACCAGCGTAACTGGCGTGCACCGCTGTTCGGTTACTGCTGCTCCGGCGTGGTGTATACCGAGCATGAAAACCCGGAAGAGACGATGTATCAGGTGCTGCATCACCAGTTTGTCGCCAGCGGCCGCGTCGTGCGCTATGCCCACGAGCATTACCCGCAGTTCAAGATGGGCAACATGGATTGCTTCATCCTCTCCTATGCCGCCACGTGCGATCCGGCCGACGTGTTTGCTACGCAGCAGGAGATGAACGCCATGAACTGGTACTGCTCCGACGTGCAGGTGCGCGGAAAGTACCCGTTCTATGCCAAGCGCTTCTGGGCCGAGAACGATGTTGAGCTTGTGATGGAGGACGGCGACCTGCAGGATATCGCCGACGGCAAGGTCGACTTCTACTCCTTTAGCTACTACATGTCCGGCACCGTGGGCACCCACAAGGATCACGAGATGACCGAGGGCAACATGACCTTTGGCGGCAAGAAACCCTATCTGGAGTCCACCGACTGGGGCTGGCAGATCGATCCGCTGGGCCTGCGCATTGCCCTCAACGAGATCTATGCTCGCTACGAGATTCCGCTGATGGTGGTCGAGAACGGCATGGGCGCTTACGACGAGGTCGAGGAGGACGGCTCCATCCACGACCCGTATCGCATCGCCTACTTGCAGAGCCACATCAAGGCCATGGGCGAGGCCATTGCCGACGGCGTCGACCTGATCGCCTACACCTGGTGGGGCCCCATCGACCTAGTGTCCGCCGGCACCGGCGAGATGCGCAAGCGCTACGGCTTCATCCATGTCGATAAGTACGACGACGGCACCGGTACCTACGAGCGCCGCCGCAAGGACAGCTTCTTCGCGTACCAGAAGATCATCAAGTCCAACGGCACCGAGGGCTTGGAGTAATTGAGTTCCGGCGATTGAGTTTCGGCGTTCTGCCGAATGTCGGACCGGCAGCCGATTACATGACCACCGACGTCGATGACGACGGCATCTGGAATGCTTTTGTTCGTCTGGGGCTTATCGAGGATTAATCGACAATATGAGTGCCACTGGGGAAATGGTTTTGGGAAGGGCTTGGAAGGGCTTGCGATTCGAGCCCTCACCTTAGCAATTTGATCATTTGGCACTATAATCACCATAGGCATGCGCATAACGTTGCGCTTAATCAAGAGGAGAAAACGTATGGGTCTGTTTGACATGTTTAAGAAGAAGGCTGAGCCTGCCGCTGCTGCAGCTCCCGCCTCCATCTCTGCTTCTGCCGGCGCCGACGTGCTGTGCTCGCCCGTCAAGGGCAAGGTCATCAAGATGGCCGACGTGCCCGATCCCGTCTTTGGCGGCGAGGTCCTGGGCAAGGGCTGCGCCGTGTGGCCCGAGGACGATCTGGTCTACGCTCCCTGCGACGGCAAGGTGACCGTCACCATGGGTCACGCCGTGGGCCTGCAGTCCGATAGCGGCATCGAGGTTTTGGTGCACGTTGGTGTCGATACCGTCAACATGAACGGTGACGGCTTCGAGGGCTTCGTCAAGGCCGACGACGTCGTGAAGGCCGGCCAGCCCTTGCTCAAGATCGACCGCGCCAAGATCGCTGCTGCCGGCTACAAGGACTGCGTCGTCGTGGCTGTGTCCAACACCGCCGAGTTCGCCGACGTCGAGCTTACCGTCGAGGCCGAGTCTGCCGTCGCTGCTGGTGACGCCATCGTTAAGGTCGTCCGCAAGTAGACTGCGACATCCAAAGGATGTGCAAGGGTGGTCGAATTGTCCGACCACCCTTTTTTATTACAATGCGGCGGAACGTTTTATTGCGCGTTGGGCGGACCGGTAAACCGTTCGGACGTTAAATCGAGCCGACTGCGCCTTTGCTTTGCCGGGGGTGTTCGTTAGCGGCTAGTATGGCCTTATTGTTACGACGTGCACCGCGTCGGGAAGCGCGGTGCCGCTTGTTGGGAGGAATGTCATGAAGAAGAAGCAGCTGCTTGCGCCCCTGATGGCTGTTCTGGTCGCGTGCGTGGTTGTGCTTTCCGGCTGCGGAGGTCCTTCGGTTGAGGAGCTTATCACCGAGGATCTTACGACGCAGTTTGACGAGGTCAAGAACGGTGGCGACGACTTTCTCGCCGGCCTGGAAGAGGCCTCGGGTGACGAGTTCGAGCAGCTGGGCATCGATCCCAAGGAGTACGCCAAGAGCTACCTCGAGGGCTTTGACTACAAGATCGGTGACGTGACGGTCGACGAGGACAAGGGCACCGCAACTGCCGAGGTCACCATTACCTGCAAGTCCATGAACCAGATCGTTGAGGATTTTGCCACCCAGTACCAGGAGAAGGTCGCCGCGCTCGATTCGATGCCTTCCGATGACGAGCTGTACAAGATGGCCGGTCAGGTTATGGTCGATGTGACCAAGGCTGCTAAGACCAAGGACACCAAGGTCACCTTCAAGTACTCCTGCAATGACGACGGCGAGTGGTCTGCTGACGATTCCGCAACCAACGAGATGATGAATGCCATGATGAGCTAGGGAGTTGCGGCGTTTTACCAAACGCCGCAACTGCTCGACGCTGCAAACGCCCCTAAGCGGCAATCTGACGTTCAATTTCAAGGGCGCGACCAGAAGGTCAGCGCCCTTTCATTTCACGTCACCTTGCTCGCTTAGGGGCGTTTTCGCTGTCCGTCCTCTACCTGCGGCGTTGCCATGGTAGTCATTGGGGACGTTCTTGAATGACTAGTCAAAAGGGACACTCTTGCGGCACTTGGGGACGTTCCTTTTCCGCCGGCAGTTGGGGACACTCCTTGCACCAGCGTTGCATCGAATGCTTGGGAAAATGCGACCCGGTTTTTGGGCGAATAATGGGTTGCGGTTTCCAGATGGGGCGGATAGCGGAAAGCGCGACCCGGAATATTGCTCTGAAACGGGATGCCGTTTCCCTGACGCGCCTCAAACGGAAAGCGCATCCCATTCCGGAGCTCCGAAACGGGATGCGCTTTCCGCGTGGAAGAATTGCCGCAGCTGCGTTAAGCGGTGCCGCTCGTTACTCGCCCAGCACCAGCTCGGCGAGCTCGTCCTGGGTGTCCACCACGTAGTCGGCGCCGGCGGCCTTGGCGATGGCGATGGGGGCCCTCCAGCTCTGCGCGGCCGCGGAAGCCCCAGCTGACGCCCGCGCTCTTAAGGCCAGCGTTGTGACCGGTCAGGATATCGACATTGGAATCGCCCACGTAGAGCGTGGTTGCCGGATTGGCGCCCAGCTCCTTCATCACGTGCAGCGTGACGGGTGCCTCGGGCTTGGGCGGAAATGCGTCCACACGGCCCTGTACCAGCGCAAAGCGCTCAGAGCCAAAATACTTCTCGATAAGCGGGGCTGCCGAAATATGATCTTTGTTGGTGAGCACGGCAAGCTGAACGCCCGCTGCGCGCAGACGGTCGAGCATCTCAATCGTGCCGGCGTAGGGTGAGGTGTGGTCCTCCTTGTGCTCGCCGTAATAGGCTCTAAACTCAGCAAGCGTTTGCTCAAACATGCGGCCGTCGCCCGCGTACTCGGCGGGCATAAAGCGCTCGACCAGCTTGAGCATGCCGTTTCCCACCTTGTAGCGGTATTCGTCGACGGCAAACGTGGGCCAGCCGTGCCCCTCGCAGGTATGGTTGCCGGCGGCCGCCAGGTCCTCGAGCGTGTTGAGGATGGTGCCGTCTAAATCAAAAATCACATGGGAAAAAGCTGCTGCCATGAAAGCTCCCGTCATTGGGTTTCAAAACGCACCTCATAATACTGGGCTTCCGCGTTGGGCGTGCTTGGAATCTGAACATCTCCAGGGATATCAAGCCACATCGCGCCGACCGTGCGATTCCGCCCTAGCAAATTCTCGGCAGCTGCTCTCCCACGAGCATGTCGAGGATGCGGGTCGATCCCCAGCCGGTGCGTACGCGCACGGCGGGTCGAGCGCGCTCGGCAAGCGGCAGCACGCGACCGATGATGGCGGCGTTCTCGCCGTAGCGGGCGGCGCGCATGGCCGCCAGCGCGGCATCGGCCTGCTCGGCCGGCACCACGGCGACCATCTTGCCCTCGTTTGCTACCTGCAGAACGTCGTAGCCGAGCATCTCGCAGGCGGCCTGCACGTCGGGGCGCACGGGCACGGCATCCTCGTCGATCTCCATGGCAACGCCGCTGGCCTGGGCAAACTCGTTGAGCGTGGATGCCAGGCCACCGCGCGTGGGGTCGCGGAAGCAGCGGGTGTCGGGGGCGGCGGCGAGCATGTCGGCAATCAGGTGGTTGAGCGGCGCAGCGTCGCTTTCGATGTTGCTCGAAAACGCCAGGCCCTCGCGCTGGCTCATGATAGCGATGCCGTGGTCGCCCAGCGTGCCCGAGACCAAGATGACATCGCCGGGCTGGCAGTTTGCACCGCTGAGCGCTGCGCCCGCGGGCACTTCGCCCACGCCGGCGGTATTGATGTAGACGCCGTCGGCACCGCCGCGCTCGACCACCTTGGTGTCGCCGGTGATAATCTTCACACCTGCCTCATGTGCCGTTTCGGCCATGGTCTGCACAATCTGGTGCAGCTTGTCCATGGGATAGCCCTCTTCGAGGATAAAGCCGCACGATAGGTAGCGCACGTTAGCGCCCGAGGTTGCGACGTCGTTGACGGTTCCGCATACAGCGAGGCGGCCGATATTGCCGCCGGGGAAGAACTGCGGCGTTACCACAAAGCTGTCGGTCGACATGGCGATTCGCCCGCTTGCGGGCAGCGCGGCGACACCGGCATCGTTGCCCGCAAGCAGCTCGGGCGACCCAAAGGCATCCAGAAAGACCTCATCGATAATGCGTTTCATCATCTGGCCGCCGGAGCCGTGGCCCAGCAGGACAGTGCTATCGGTGGCAGTACGGGACATATCGAAAACTCCAATCGTGGGTGGAATCGGCAATAGCCGAGTGTGGCAAAATCGATGTTAAGTAAAAGTCAGCGAGCGCCATTCAGACGAAGTGAGTTGCCTTGAAAGAGGAGGCTGCTGGGCTTTTGCCCGCAGCCGACGATTGAAAGGCAAATCGCTCGCCTGAATGGTGCGCAGCGTCGGCCGGTCCGCCGTTCGTTAGAACGGCGGACCTTAATAGTCGCGGTAACGGTAGTACGCCGCGCAGCTGCCTTCGGAGCTCACCATGCAGGGGCCGACGGGATGCTCGGGCGTACATGCGTGGCCGAACAGAGGGCAGTCGCTCGGCGTGATGACACCGCGCAGCACGTCGCCGCAGCGGCAGCCGCGTGGCTCGACCGTCGCCTCAACGGGCACATCAAAGCGGGTGCCGGCATCAAAGCGCGCGAATTCGGGTCGGATGGAAAGACCCGAGTTGGCAATCGGTCCCAGCCCGCGCCACGTGGTGTCGCACGGCTCAAATACCTGCTCGACTAGCTGGCGCGCCACAGGGTTGCCGTCTGCATTGACGCCACGGCGGTAGGCGTTGCCAATCGCGGGCCTGTTCTCGACAACCATCTGGACCAGCATACAGATGCCCTGCAAGATATCGACCGGCTCAAACCCGGTGACTACGCCGGGGGTATCGAACTCGTCGACCAAAAAGCTAAAGGGCGCCAAGCCCGTGATGGTAGCGACGTGACCGGGCAGGATAAAGCCGTCGATGGTCGTCTCGGGGTCGTTGGAGATCGCGCGCAGGGCCGGCGGCGTGGTCTTGTGAGCGCAGTAGACCGAGAAGTTCTGGAGCCCGCGCGCGTCGGCCTCCAGGATAGCGGCGGCAATGGTGGGCGTTGTGGTCTCAAAGCCGACGCCCATAAAGATGACCGGGCGTTCGGGATTTTGCTCGGCAATGTCGAGTGCGTCGAGCGGAGAGTAGACGATGCGGATGTCGCGCCCCGCCGCCTTTTGCGCGGCAAGCGAGGTGGACGATCCGGGCACGCGCATCATGTCGCCAAAGGTGGTGATGATGGCGCCGTCCATGTTGGAAAGTGCGATTGCGTGATCGATGTCGCGGTTGGCGGTGACGCAAACGGGGCACCCCGGGCCGCTTAGCAGTTTGAGTCCCGTCGGCATAATGGAGCGAAAGCCATAGCGGCCAATGCTCACGGTATGCGTGCCGCAGACTTCCATAAGGTTGATGCTGCGGTTGCCGACAAGCTCATGAATACGATCGATGAGCTCGCGAGCCAGCTTGGGGTCGCGAAATGCCGAAAAGTCGATACCGGAGCGAACCGGCTGCGCCGCCGCCACTAGTATGCCTCGGCCGGGTTGGTGGCGAGCTGGTCCTCTTCGGCCAGCTCGGTCATGGTATTGACGAGCTCGAGTGTCTCTTGGGCTTCCTGCTCGTCGACAATCTGGATGCCAAAGCCGGCGTGCACGAGAATATAGTCGCCGACCTGCGCCGTCGGCACGAGGCGCAGCGAAACGGGGCGCTCGATGCCCATCATGTCGACGGTCGCTTTAAGGTCGTCGTCGCGTTTGACCACTTTACCGGGAACGGCAAGGCACATAATGTTTCCCTTTTATACGTTTTGCGCTGGATAGGCGCCTCATTACCCATCAGTTGATGGTAGCGCTCGCGGGAGTCGCGAGCAAACGCGTTACACCTGTGAGACGGCGGCGCGCAGGCAGCCTATCACGACGCCGTCTGCGCGAGGCGAGCGCGAGCGATGGCGGCCTGACCGTAGGCGATGCAGCCGTCGTTGACGGGCACAGCGTGGGGGACCAAGACGGCAAGACCGGCGTCTTTGAGTTCGTGGGTAAGGAGCTGAAGCAAAAGCCGGTTCATGAACACACCGCCCGAGAGCGCGACGGTATCGAGGCCTTCGCGATCGCAGATCTCGCACGCGATGCGGGCCGACGCGCATGCGATGGCGACGTGGAAGTTGAGCGCGAGCCTGTCGGCCGGCGCGCCTGCCTCGATTCCATTCAGAAGAGCTTCGATGAGCGGTTGGGGGTCCAAGATGGGGGAGTCGGCGTCAGACGTGAATACGCCTGCATGATCGCCGTCGAGACGAACGGGCTTACCGCCGAGCGCGCGCCAGGCGGCGGCTTCGAGTTCGATGGCGGGCTCGCCTTCGTAGGTTGCCTGCCCGCAAATGCCCAAAACTGCAGCGGCGGCGTCAAAGAGACGCCCCATACTGCTCGTGCGTGGGCTGTTGATGTTCCGCTCGATCATCGTAGCCGTGATGCTGCGCGTTTGCTCGTCGAGGGTGCCCAATAGCCCCGCGGCACCCGGGTGCTCGAGCAGGCCGAGCTCGCTCAGCAGAGCAAAGGCGTTGCGCCGGGCATCGCGCACGGATGCGGCACCGCCTGGCAGCGCCCAGGTGCGCAAATGCGCGGCGCGTTCAAAATCGGCAAGGCCGGCGACAAGGAACTCGCCGCCCCAAATGGTTCCGTCGGTGCCCGTCCCCGTGCCATCAAAGGCAATGCCAAGGACGCGCGCGTCGGTTGTGAGCTGGCCCGCGGCGATAGCTTCGGCCATTACGCTCGCGATATGCGCATGATGGTGCTGCACCTCGACGAGCGGCAGATTGCATTTTCGCGCCTGCTCGCGCGCCCACTGACTCGATAGGTAGCTGGGGTGCAAGTCGCAGGCCAGCGCGGCTGGCGTCAAGTCAAAGAGAGCTTCCAAGCGCGTGCGCGCGGCGTTCCAGGCATCGAAGGTCTCGCCGTTTTCGACATCGCCAATATGCTGTGACACAAAACAGGTTGCCTCGCCGTTCGTCCCTTCACGCGTGAGCGCGATCGTTGCCTTTTGCTGTGGGCCGCAGGCGAGCACGCATGGTGCAGTGCCGTCGAGTGCCGGCAGCGGCAACGGTCGAGGCGCATATCCGCGAGCGCGGCGCACGGGCATAACGGCCCCACCGACCACACGTACCACGGAGTCGTCGTAGCGCGAGAGAATCGCGCGGTCGTTGCCGAGTAGCGCGTCGGCGATGCCGGCGGCAACGAGGTGTTCCCAGGCAAGGTCGTCATCGGTCTCGATGGGCTCTTCGCTCAGGTTTCCGCTGGTCATGACCAGCGCGTGCATGTCATGCGACGCGGCAGCTGCAAGCAGCAGATGCTGAAGCGGTGTATAGGGGAGCATAACGCCAAGCTCGGGCAGGTCGTGTGCGACGGACGGTGCGAGTGTAAGGGCGTCGGGGGAATCTCCCTCGCCAACAGCACGCCGCCGCAACAGCACAATGGGACGGATGCTGCCGGCCAGCACTCCGCACTCGGCATCATCGACATGGCACAGGCGTTCAGTATCGGCAAGGTCGCGCACCATAACGGCAAGCGGCTTGTTGCTGCGGCGTTTGCGGCGGCGAAGCTCGGCTACCGCCTGCTCATTGACGGCGTTACAGGCCAGATGGAATCCGCCCAGCCCCTTGATAGCGACAATACCGCCGCTGGCCAGCAGCTCGACACAGCGGTCAATAATGGCATCGCTGGTTTCGCGCGTGCTGCCGACGGCTGGCGTCGCCCCCGAGCCCTCGAGTTCCATGTTGCCCGCCGCCTCGCGCCAGGTAATATGTGGCCCGCAGTCAAAGCAGGCATCGGGCTGCGCATGAAAGCGCCGGTCAAGCGGGTCGCCATACTCTGCGGCGCACTCGGGGCACATGGGAAAGCAATCCATCGACGTGGCCGCTCGGTCATAAGGCAGCGACCGGATGATGGTAAAGCGCGGCCCGCAGTTGGTGCAGTTGATAAAGGGGTAGTGATATCGTCGGTCGGCGGGGTCGAACAGTTCGCGCAGGCAGTCGTCACAGGTGGCGATATCGGGGGAGATGAGCGTCGTGTGCATGGTGTGATCCTGCGACGCTACGATACGAAAGACCTGCTCATCGTCGGCATCCCAAGTGTCGGGCTCCAGGTCTGCAACAGCGACATGCTCAACGCGGGCTGCGGCAGGCGCGTGCTCCGACAGCGCGGCGACAAAGCTGTCGAGTGCCTCGACCGAAGCATGCGCCTCGATGTGCACGCCATCGCCCGCGTTGAGCACCCAGCCGCAAATGCCATGCGCCATAGCCTCGCGATACACAAACGGCCGCATGCCAACGCCCTGCACAATGCCCGTCACATGAATATGCACATGCCGCATGCGACCCTCCTTCATCGAAACCTGTCCCTTTATGGCAGGTGCGCTGCGGGAAATCCCGTTACAGCCCCAAGCTCTGCTTGGTGGCGGCGCAGGTGAGCTCGCCGTGCTTAACGCCGCGCAGCCCCAGCAACCGGTCCGCCAGCTCGTAGACGCGTTTGCCGCGACCCTTGAGGGCCAGAATCTCCAGGCAGTTGTGGTGGTCCAGATGCACGTGCATGGTCGAGACAATCTCGTCGGTGTAGTCGTGCTGCACCTCGTCCAGACGGCGCGTCAGATCGCCGGTATGGTGGTCATAGATCATGGTGAGCGAACCGATGACCTGCTCGTCGGGCGTGCGCATCTGCTCCTTGGCGATCGAGGCGCGAATCAGATCGCGTACGGCCTCGGATCGGTTGGCCACGTCACCGCGGCGCGCGATCTGCTCGTCAAAGCGGCGCAGCAGGTCGTCGGGCGCGGTGACCGAAAAGCGGACCAGCTCGGAGCTGGGGCCGCTGCAGCGGCAGCTCGCATCGTCGTCCGCACCGTAATCGTGCTCGTGCTCGTGCTCGGCCACGTTACACCAGTTTCACAGAGCCGACGGAGTTGTGGTCGGCCTCGATGGCCTCCTCGTAGCCCTCGAGCGCATCGTGCGCCTCGTGCAGCGCAGACATGGCGGCCTCGAGCTTGGCTCCAATGCGCTCCATGTCAAAGTTCTCGGTCGCATGCAGCAGCTGATGGCTCCACTCGTGAGCGAGCTCAATGGTGTCGTCGACCTGCTTGACGCTCATGGCAAGCTGGCTCATGTTCATTCCGACGTCATGCATGGGAATCTCCTTTTGTGCGGGGCGATATGGTGGTTCAGATTCTACTACGCCTGCCTTGGGCACCGCCGCATAAGAAAACGGGTGCGAGTCCGTCTGACTCGCACCCGTTCACTGGGGGCTGTTTGTGTCTACCATACTATCCGTGGTCGCATGCCTTGCGTTTGGCGCTCCGGCGAGCGGTGCAAAACCGCTCATGGACGGCAGACAGGTAACAAGCGTATTACAGATGCTTCTCCAGCAGTGCCTGAAGTCTTGCCTTGGGTAAGGCGCCGACCGAGCGGTCGACCTCCTCGCCGTTCTTAAAGACGATCAGCGTGGGGATGCTCATGACGCCAAACTTCATGGCCAGATCCTGGTTGTCGTCGACGTTGCACTTGGCCACGGCCAGCTTGCCGGCCAGCTCGTCGGCAACCTCGTCTACGATGGGCGAGAGCGAGCGGCAGGGGCCGCACCACGGGGCCCAAAAATCAACCAGTACGGGCAGGCTATCGTTGACGACAGCGTCGAAATTCTCGGGGGTAATCTGCTTGATGTCAGCCATGGTGACCTCCATAATACGACGCGGCTCGGCCGCGTAAAACTCAGTACGACCGTGCTTATACCCAGCGGCTCGTAAAGCAACCACTCGCGGGCGGCTCTTTTATATAATGGTGGGCACGCAAATGATTGGAGAGCGCATGCCCACGTCACAAAGCCAGAAAAAAGAAGCCATCGCTCAGGCGACCGAGCAGGAGCTCGCGTCGCTTGCAGATCGCGGCGTGCGTATCGCGGGCAACGCGTGCTCGCCGATTGTGCTGGTCAAAGGCGATTTGGATGAAGCCGAGTGCTCGGGCGGCGAGCTGGCTGCCGGCGCGGATGGCGCCGCGTTGCGCAAGGCTCTCGGCGCCATCGGATATGCCCCCGAGGATTTTTGCGTGCTGGCAAGCGTCGCCGGCGCGGGCGACGGAGCGGTCGCGCCGGGCGAGGCCCTGACGTGCGACCTGTTCCGCGAGGCGCTGGAGACCTTGGACCCCGAGGCGGTGCTGCTGCTGGACAACAGTGCGGCCGATGTCATGCGCGAGACCTATGCCGATATGCTTGTGGCAATTGATGACTTTGACACCGCCATGCTTAAGCCCGGCCTGGTCGCCCATGTGCAGGGGCGCCGCGTGCTGGCGCTCGACGGTTTTGAGGCGGCGCTCACCGACAAGGCCGCCAAGCAGCGCATGTGGGCCTACATTAAGCAGCTGACCCCGGCGGCCGCACCGCTGTAGCGAGGCTGGCGGCAGCCCCTACATCACGGCGCGCAGCTCAAACCGGTCGCCATTAATGCGGAACTGGCAGTTGCCGTTCATGCGCTCGACGGCAAGCATAATGCTCTTGGTGCCAAAGCCGTGCCCAGTGTGCTGAGCCACGGGCATGCCATCGACCATGTGCGGCGCACGGCCAAACGTGTTGGAAACCAGCAGTAGAAGATGACCGTCTTCGTAGCGAAGGTCCAGGTCGACAAACCGCTTGCCCTCGGGGGCGGCGCTCGCCGCGGCGATGGCATTGTCCAGGGCGTTCGATACCACACTGAACAGATCGACATCGCCCACGTGGACGGTTTCGGGTACGGCGGCGCGCAGGTCGGCGGTGATGCCGTGCGCGTTGATGTCCGCGGAAAGCGACGAGAGCGCAATGTTGACCGTTTCGTTGGCGCAGTAGCGGCGCACGGCGGTGCGGTCGTTGGCCTCGCAGAGCGCGTCGATGCGCTCGAGCGCCTCATCGGTGTGACCCTCTTCGATCAGGGCCGCTAGACCGCGCAGGTAGTGGCGCATGTCGTGACGGAGAACCGAGAGCTCGCGTCCGGACTGGCGCCAGGCTTCGAGCTCTTTGATGGCCGCGCTGTCGCGGGTCGCGAGCATCCAGCGCTCGCGCTCGGCGATTTCCTTTGCCTCGTATTCGCGAAGGTAGACGGCAAGAAACATAAGGTAGAAGGCGCAGAGGGCGAACGCCAAAAACTCAACGGTTACCACCGAGCCCGAGTGGAAGAGCGTGGTATAGACGTTGGTGGCGTAGTCGAAGATGTAGTAGACAAGCGGCAGGATGAGCAGAATCTCCAGCTCGGTGGGGCTTTTGATCGCCAGACGGGGGCCAATCTCGCTTGCCCAATGCAACAAGACGGCAAAGACGCCGAGCGTGGTAATGATGCGCGCCACGTAGTACGCGACCTGCGAATCGGTGGCGGCGAATGCGGCGATGCCCACCCAGTTGCTAAACTGGCAGCTCAGGTAGGCACTGGTAACGCCCAGGATGGAGAGCAGCGGACTCAGGCGATAGCGTACGCACAAGTAGACGACAAGCGGCAGATGCACGACGAGTGGATAGGCCTGTCGGGCAAACAGCTCACCACCGACGAGGTTGGCAATCGCAAAAGCGGTGCCGGTTACGGCGCCGACCCCCACCAGTTCGAGCGAATGGCGGCGGCTGATCTCGACACCGCACAGCGCCGCCGAGGCAAAGACGCCAAAGAGCAACGTCGTCGCATGGTGGATTGTCCAAAGTACCAGTTCTGCCGAGGAAAGCATCAGCTTCTCCCGCCCTCGAACCGCACTGCAAAGTAGGCGTCTTGGAATCCCTGCTTGCAGCTGCGCGCGAGCGGTATGCACGCGCCCGAGCGCATGACGATTTCCGTGCGGTTAAAGTGGTCGATGTTGCGCAGATTGACCTGGTAGCTGCGGTGGCACTTAAAGAAGGTCGCGTTTTGGGCCAGTCGGTCCTCGATGCTGCGGAACGGCTCGAGCGCCTCGATATCGCGGCCGTCGCGCAGGTGGAAGACCACGTGCTTGTTGCGGGCCTCGGCATATTCGATATCGGATAGGCGCAGGGCATGGTAGCCAAAGGACGTCTTGATGACGAGTTCGTCGGTCGCTGCCGGACGCAGGCTCGATAGCTCGTCGAGCAGTTGAGCCACGCGCTCGTAGGTCACGGGTTTGAGCAGGTAGTCGAAGGCGCGGACCTCGTAGGACTCAAGCGCGAACTCGGGCGATGAGGTCAGAAATACCAAGCGCACGGCGGTATCGGATTGGCGCAGCTCGCGGGCGGTGTCCATGCCGTTGACGAGCGGCATAATCATGTCGAGCATGATAATGTCGGCGCGCGATGCGGCATGGCGTGCCAGCAGGTCCTCGCCACGCGTAACGAGTGCAACATCGACCGCCGTACCCGTCTCGGTAGACCAGCGATTGATCATGCGGTGCAGGTTATCTAGAAAGGCGACGTCGTCGTCGCAGGCGATGATTTTGAGCATATCGGGCCCCCTTAGTACCTCGATTTTGCCACATCGTGCACGCGCCACCCGCGGGGGGGGGTGCGTTCCGTTTGCGCCTCACGGTACGCAACTCGCGCCGAGCGGCAGGGTGTCAAAACGTGCGGTTGCAAAATACCAGGTGGATATACATGTCAATTTGAGCTGGCGGCTGGCGAGGGACCATGCCGGCCGCGCCAAGCGATAGCGAGCATCGCGAAAGCATAGAGGTAAGGGAGCTGAACGATGAAGGAGAAGAAGATGGGGATGCGCACTGTGTTGACGCGCCTGCTGGGTATCGCAACCGTGGCATGCGCGCTCGTGGCGACGCCGGCGGTGGCAAGCGCCGAGACGCAGGTCATGCCCGACGGGGTGAAGGCGGAGGTGCTGCCGCTTACGCAGGCCAACAACGAACCCGTCCAAATCACCGAGCCGGGCAGTTACGTACTTAAGACGGCTGAGGGTGAGGTCACGCCATCTTCGGGTTACACCATCGACGCGCCGGATGCGTCTCGGATTAATCCTGTGAGGATCTACATCGATGGCACGGTCTACGTGAACGATAAGACTAACTGGCGGGTTGAGCAAACTCGATGGCTGTTCAACATCAAACAGGGTAGCAATATCGAGTTCATCGGTGTCAACAATCCGTGCGTCAGCTTCCATAGAAACCAAAAGCAATTTGAGTCCGTAAGCGGCTTTTTGACCGACCGCTATTACAGCGGTGGCTACAAAAAGGCATCGGGCGACATCTCGGTTGGCCTGGGGGTTGGCGACGGCTCACAGAACTTCATTCTCTCGTATGGCAGCAAGTACGAGCAAAAGGTACCTGCGATTTCGTTGGGAAGCACCGAGGGCGAGCTGACCGCCAAGTTCGAAAAGCTGAAGATCCAAGGCTATGTTGGTAGGTCGGGCGCAGTGGCGGGCAACGCCCAAGAGTATGCCGTCCCTGCACATCTTTTCCGTGAGGGCAGGGATACGACTGGTGGCAACACCAAGCCCTTCGCAGCGACTTTTACCGATTGCGTGTTCTACGATACGTCCGGAGACTTCAATGGTGCTGTTTCCGTCGATGGCAACAGCAGTTTCAAGATGCCCAAAGACGGAAGCACTGTCGCAAAATTGACGGCGACGTTCAACAATTGCAGCTTCAGTGGCAGCAATGGGGAGAACCTGGGCGTCAGGCAGACGAACAATAGCTATACGTCGGTCGAAGCGTCTCGTTATTATGCTAACTCCTCTATTCTAAATACTTATGCTGTCGCCGGCGTGATGGGCGTCACCAACGCTACGGTCAACCTCAACAGCTGCACGATGAGCAACTTCCACAGCACGCGTTCGAGCTCGGCCGACAACACTTTGACAGTCGATGCCCTTAATGTTGCTCGAAGCGCTCGCTGCAACATAAACGGCGGCGAAATTTCTCGCTATGGCGCACGCGGCAATACGTGCGTGGTATACGCCGCCGGAACCCTTACCCTCAACGGATCGCCGGAAATCGCGAGCTACTGGAAGAACACTCACGCCGGCGATACTAATTATGGCGACAAGTACACTGAAGCTGATAAAGCTACGGGAACCGCCAAGAGCCTGTATATCCCGAAGAAAAAGAGTGTCGACGCCAACGTCCCGGCGCTAAATATCGCGTCTGACTTCTCCGTACGCGGAGGCTTTGGAGACAATGTTTGGATCTCGATTGAGGAGACCGCGGACAGCAATGGAGTAAAGTCGCGTGTCCTTGGCACCTGCGAATCCAACAAGATCGAAGGCGTTGTGCCAGACGGCTCGTCCGAGAACGACGACAACTCCGACAAGTACGAGATCGCGAACCTTAACGGCGACCTCACCTTCCGCGAGACCATTCACCAGCATAAGTGGAAGGTCGAAGCTGACGGTTTGGGCGTTCGTGCATCGTGCGTGGGTCCGTTCCGCAACAGCGAGTGCGGATATGGCAAGGACGAGAACGGCGAGCCCAAAAAGTACCTGACGGCCACGTACAAGCTCTCCATGTCCAAGGCAACGAGCTCTCAGAGCACTGAGCTTGTCTATGACGGCTGTCCGGTCAAGATTGCTTTGAATAAGGACGGCGCGTGGAATCTGGAGCAGATGGGCGTAACGGCCAGCGATGAATTCACGTGGTATCAGTGCAAGTCCCAGGCGGACGCCGAGGCATATAAAAACGGCACCAAGCTCAAAGGCGCCCCGACGGACGCCGGCTACTACTATGTCGTTACGAGCTTTAAGACTGCCTCTGGTCAGACGCTCGAGGGCAAGAAGTCTTTTGAGATTTCGCAGCGTCGCTTGGTCAAGAATCAATCCTACAAGTTCATCCTTAAAGACGGCGGTAAGGGTGCAGGCAAGTATGCCTATGACGGCAAGGAGCATCAGCCCGTCGTTGAAAGTGCAAAGTTCAAGAACGGTGCTGGCGAGTGGGTCGATCTCGTTGAGGGCAAGGATTACGTGCTCGACGCTCGAAGTGAATCCGGGCTGAAGCAGACCGAGCCAGGGCAATACGAGTGCATTGTCATCGGTAAGGGCAACTTCACGACCGATGGCGGCACCACAAGTGTTCTGACGCTCAAATGGGAGATCGTTGACGTTTCGCGCTTTGACCTCGAGGTCGCTGGCTTCGATGGCACCTATGACGGCGACGAGCACGGCATTACGGTCAACGTTAAGAGTGACCCCGTTCCGGCGGATATGAAAATTGAGTACCGTGAAGACGGCGGTGATTGGACGACGGACAAGCCGACCTATCGCAATGCGGCCGACTACACGACCTACTACCGTGTGACGGCTTCTGACTACCTGACCGTCAAGGGCAGCGCGACTGTGAAGATTTCCAAGGCCGATCAGAAGGCGCCGACTGGGCTCGTGGGTAATAATTGGACCACGTGCAGCAGCAAGGACGGCTCTATCTCGGGCGTGACCAAGGCGATGGAATACCGTCGCGGGTCAAGCGGGAGCTATCAGAAGATAACGTCTGACGGTAAACTGACCGGGCTTACGAAGTCGGGAACGTATTACGTCCGCTTTGCCGAGGATAACAATCACAATGCGTCTGCCGATACCGAGGTTAAGATTGAGTCGGGATCCCATGCTGTTGCCGACAATGCAGCTTGGAAGTCGAATGGCGAAGGTAGCCACGTTAAGCGCTGCAAGTACTGCAAGACGGTGCAGGAGCGCCAGCCCTGCAGGTGGGGGTACAAAATCATTACGCCTGCTACGCCTGAGGCCGATGGCGTTCGTCAAAAGGTCTGCAGGGTTTGCAACGGCAAATGGGATGAAGAGCCTTATACCTATGTGGACACTTACGCCCCCACCATTTATGACCTCTGGGTAGATAAGACCTACTGCGAGAGCGTTTCATTTGACGTGATTGATGACCGTGACGAGACAGTGACGGTCACTGACAACGGCAAGGAGCTCGAGGCTGGCAAGGACGGAAAGTACACGGTTAAGGCCGCTGAAGGCGATGCCGGTACTGAGCATGCAATCGTGGCTACGGACACTGCCGGCAATAAAGAGACCATCACAATTAAGATGTACGCCGAGCATGCGTATGAATGGACCATCGACAAACAGCCGACGGTTACTGAGACCGGCTCCAAGCACGGGAAGTGCTCCGTGTGCGGCCATGAGTCGGGCACGGTAGAGGTCCCGGCCCTGGGCATCAAGGGCTATTCGGGCAAATATGACGGCAAGGATCACTCTGTCGATGCCTCGGCCCTGCCCGAGGGCGCCGTCGTTGAGTACAAGGTTGCTGACGGCGGCTGGACGGGCGTTGCGCCCAGCATTAAGGATGCCGGCAGTGTGACGGTCGACTATCGCGTCACGATTGATGACGCGGCGGTCGAAGGCAAGGTGACGCTTGAGGTCAAACCGCGTGCGATAACGGTCGCGGCGCAGGACGCCTCCAAGACCTACGGTGAGGACGATCCCAAGTTTACGTATGACGTCACTTCTGGCGAACTCGTTGAGGGCGAGAGCCTTCAGGGTATTGAGATTGAGCGCGATGATGACGACAGCGTGCGCGACGGCGGCTATGCTCTGCGCCTGACGCAGCCTGAGGGCGCCAACTCCAACTACAAGATTACGTTCAAGGATGGCACCTTTACGATCGGCAAGCGCGAGCTCGCCGTAACGTGGGACACCACTACTGAGTTCACCTACGACGGCGAAGAGCACTGCCCCCAGGCGAAGCTCCACAACGTCGTCGGCGATGACAATATCTTCGCGTACGTCGAAGGCGCCAAGGTCAAAGCCGGCACCTACACGGCGATAATTACCGAACTGACGGGCGACGACGCAGGTAACTACAAGCTTCCCGCCGAAGGCCTGACGTGTGAGTTCTCCATCAAGAAGGCACCCCAGGGTGCGCCGAAGGTCCAGGCCACGGCCGAGACTGTGAGCGGCAAGTCCGACGGTAAGATCACGGGCGTCGACGCTAAGATGGAGTGGCGAGCCAAGGGATCTGGCGAGTATCAGGGCGTGCCCGATGGCGTGACTGAGATTACGGATTGCGCTGTCGGCACGTACGAGGTGCGCTACCGCGCCGATAGCGACCATGATGCCTCCTCCGCCACCGAGGTTACCGTTAATGCCGGCGGCAAGCTCGTCGTGACGCTGCCTGCCAAGCAGGTCGGCTATACGATTATGGCGAGCCCGGACGAGCTTGACTGGCACGGTTCAACCACCCTCACTGTCAGTATCGAGAGCGGCTACTTTACTGACAACGACTCTTACGCCGTCAAGGTCAACAATGCCGTTGTGGCGCCCGACGCGCGTGGTGAGTTTACCGTTCAGAACGCCGAGAGCGACCTCGTCGTCACCGTCGAGGGCGTGCGCAAGCACGAGGCCGTGAACGATGAGTGGCTCTCCGACGACAGTGCGCATTGGCATAAGTGCGCTTGTGGTGACAAGATCGACGAGAGTGCGCACACCTTTGAGTGGGTCGTCGTCAAGGCCCCCACAGCAACCGAGAAGGGCTCCAAGCAACAGAAGTGCAAGGTCTGCGGTTACAAGCTTGCCGAGGTCGAAATTCCGGCTGCAGCTATCGTTGGCTATTCCGACGAGTACGACGGTGCGTATCACACGGTCGATGCGACGAGTCTGCCCAAGGGTGCAACGGCAAAGTACAGCACTGACGGCAAGAACTGGTCCCCCGAGGCCCCCAAGATTAAGGACGTCGGCACGCTGACCGTGTCCTATGAGGTAACGATCGACGGCGTGAAGGCCGAGGGTAAGGTGACTCTCGAGATCAAGCCGCGCGCGATTACGGTCGCAGCCGATACCTCCTCCAAGACGTGCGGCGAGGCCGACCCCGTGTTTACGTGGGCGATCACATCCGGCGAGCTTGTCGAGGGCGAGAGCCTCCAGGGTATTGAGATCGAGCGCGAAGATGACGACAACGTGCGCGAGGGCGGCTATGCCCTGCAGCTGACGCAACCCGAGGGTGCAAACCCCAACTACAACATCACGTTCGTCGACGGCACGTTCACCATCAACCAGCGTCTGCTCACTGTGACATGGGGCACCACCGAGTTCACCTATGACGGCAAGGAGCACTGCCCCGAGGCGACGCTCGGCAACGTTATCGACAAGGATGACCTTGGTGCGACCGTCGAGGGCTCTCAGACCGAGGTTGGCACCTATACCGCGAACCTCACCGCACTGACGGGCAAGGCCGCGGGCAACTACGCGCTTCCGACCGAGAGTCTTATGTGCGACTTCTCCATCAAGAACGCCGCACAGGGCGCGCCGGTGGTCCAGGCTGCGGCCGAGACCGTGAGCGGCAAGCGCGACGGCAAGATCACGGGCGTCGACGCGACGATGGAGTGGCGTGCCAAGGGTGCTGCCGAGTATCAGGCGGTGGGCGAGGGCACGGCCGAGCTTACGGGTCTTGCCGCCGGTACGTATGAGGTGCGCTACCAGGCCAAGGCCAACTACGACGCTTCTTTCGCCACCGAGGTTACCGTGACGGCCGGTCCCAAGCTGGTCATGACGCTGCCGAGCAATCAGGTGGGCTACACGCTCACCTCGACGGCAACCGAGCTCGATTGGCACGGGACCGCAACGCTCACCATGAGCATCGACAGCGCGTACTTTGCGGGCAAGGACTACGCCGTAAAGGTTGACGGTGAGGCCGTTAAGCTTTCCGCCAAGGGCACCTATGAGCTCAAGGATGTCGAGGGCGACGTGAATGTGACGGTCGAGGGTGTCCTCAAGCACGAGCCCGACGGCTCCGGCTGGGCACACGACACCAAAAACCACTGGCATGTCTGCCGCTGCGGCGAAGTCCTCGACAAGGCTGAGCACACCTTTGAGTGGGTCGTTGACAAGCCGGCGACCACCGAGGCCAAGGGCGAGAAGCACCAGGAGTGCAGGGTCTGCGGTGAGAAGGGCAAGTCTGAGGAGATCGCGATTCTGGCACCCGAGATCACCGACGGCAAGGGCCAGACGATGGTGGTCGACGCCGCCAAGGACCTGAGCTTCCGTTCGAACGCGCCGCTCAAGTTCTTCCAGAAGGTGCTGGTTGACGACAAGGAGGTCGCGGCCGAGAACTACGTGCTCACCGAGGGCTCTACGATTGTGACGCTCAAGGCGAGCTTCCTAAAGACGCTCGGCGTGGGCGAACACAAGCTGAGCGTGGTTTCGGCTACGGGCACCGCCGAGACGACCTTCACCGTTGCCGAGGCTGCCAAGCCCGCTCCTGGTCAGACCACCACGACTACTACGACCACGACTACGACTTCCAAGCCTAAGAAGAAGGCTGGCAAGGAGACGTTGCCTGAGTCCGGCGACAGCGAGTACGCCATGGCTGGTGCCGTATTCGCAGCCGGCGCGGCAGCTCTGCTGCTGGCGTGGGCCATGAAGCGCCGCGCGTAGTCGCACACCAGTCCCCAGCGGGTGGCGCGCGCAGACGTGGTGTAAGAGTGTCCTGAGGTCCGTCGCTGCAAGC